>FUFK010037986.1_pt1 | contig 78541 bp, 71 predicted proteins | sample 1021851 | NCBI WGS metagenome assembly FUFK01 (sample SAMEA51879418, study PRJEB19060) | metagenome | reverse complement strand
CGGGGAGGAATGGATATTGTGGGTGAATTCGATGGGACAGGTGTCAATGTGGGACTCCGCATCCCCCTTACCTCGGATTACCGCCTGAACTTAGGGTTCACCCACATGGAAAAGTTGCCTGAGTGGGGCAATAGGTATTGGTCAGGGCATCCTGGATTCACTGTTGGTCTTGAGATGGCAGTTCCTAGAGATCCTCGCCAAAGAGTTCAATCTGGTCCATCAAATACATTGACCAAAAGCATAGCTAAAAACAACAATGATATTCCATTGCATCGTGACTCCACCATTGCAATGGCAAACGTAGCGGTTGAAACGTTAAGAGATTCAATGGCTCTCATGAATAATGAAATGAGAAATCTACTCGTTCGTTTGAATGCTATGGAGCAAAATAGTCGCTTTCTTTCTGATTCATTGAATTCGTTGAAGCTAGAATCAAACATATCTGAAAAAAACATGAACGAGGCAATGCGATATTTATCGCGTTCACTGAGATATTTTTATGCTGGAGATTACAGGGAGGCATTGAAAGAAGTTGATTTAGCTCTAGAATTGAATCCTGATTTAGCATTAGCTTATGCTAGAAGAGGTTCAATATATTATAAATTAGGTGACGTGCAGAGAGCTACAATCAATTGGAACCTTGCGCTACGCCTCGACCCTGAATACACGGATGTAAGAAATATTTTGAAAGCTCTTAATGAAAATAAATTAAAATCAGCAAGTTTTATGGAGGAGTGACCTTATGGATATTGCTCTAATTATTGGTGTTGTTTTAGGAATGGTTTTTATGATAGGGAGTATTGCTTACGCTCTCTTTGTGGAAGGTGCTGCGGGCGGTTTTGGTAATTTTGTTTCCATTCCAAGCTTTGGTATTGTTTTTGGCGGTATGCTAGCATCCGTTATGGTTGCGTTCCCTATGTACCACGTAGCTGCATTAGGTAAGGCAATCGGAGCAGTGTTAAAACCTGCAGATGAAAAAATGGGTCCATTGGTTGATGAGGCATGTGAAGTGGCTGAGCAAGCTAGAAAGGGGCCGGCTGATTTAGAAAAGTCCGTCGATACAATCAAGACCTACTTCTTTAAAGATGGCATTCAAATGGTTGTTGATGGATATTCGTTAGAAGAAGTAACAGATATATTGGAAACGAGAATAGAGTATCGGGAGAAACGGGAAAAGGTTCAGACCGACATGTTAAAAGCAATGGGGGATTTATCACCAGCTTGGGGAATGGTTGGAACTCTAATAGGATTAGTTCTAATGTTAGCAGGTTTTGGTGGTGAAGGTGGCGCCGACAATCTCGGTGGCGGTATGGCAGCAGCCTTGATAACTACGTTATATGGGGCGGTTTTCGCAAACTTATTCTTCCTTCCGATGGCAACGAAAATGGGCAACAAAACCACGCAGACATCTATGTCCGCGAACCTTCTTGTAGAGGCGTCTCGTCTTATTCATGCGAAAAAACACCCGATAATTGTTCGCGAAAAATTAAATTCTTTTATCCCACCAGCTGAGTGGAAGCGGGAGTAGTTTAAATGGGTATGACACCCGGGGAGAAAAAAGCCTGGAACAAGGGTTTTGAAGAGGGGGCGAATTCTGTAGAAGAGGGTCTACCGGGTTGGTTTGGAACATTCGCCGATATGATGACTCTTCTTTTCGCATTCTTTGTACTCCTTGCTGCTATTTCTACTATGGACCCTGTAAAACTACAAGAGATGGCTAACTCGCAGGGTAAATCGCTAGGTAGTAAAATCAAGGCTCAGGGAAAAGCTGAGGAGGAAGGGGAGTTTGAACCTATCGAAAATCTGGCGGAAATGAAAAAAGAAATGCAAGAAGCGATTGAGGAAATGAAAAAAGAAAATCCCGCAGGAGATCCACCTATTGATATTGAAACAAGCTCAAAAGGCCTAATTGTAAATATTAAAGGTGATTTTGCTTTTCCATCGGGTAAGGCTGATATGAAAAAAGAACTCGAAGAGCTCCTCAATACAGAAATAATTCCAAGAATACAAGCAAGTCCATTTCAAGTAGAAGTGGCTGGACATTCTGATAGTGATCCTATGCCTAAGAAATGGCAAAAGTTTTATAAAAGCAACTGGGAGCTTTCTGCAGCGCGAGGCGCTACTGTCGTAAGGTATATGATAGAGCAGGGAGTGCCAGCACCGAGATTGTTAGCTGCTGGGTACGGAGACTGGTATCCCAGGGGCATAGATAGCGTAAAAAAAGCAAATCCAATGTATAACCCCCTAACTCTAACTTGGGAAGACCCAGTAATTAGAACGAATAAAGATGGTATTGAAACTAAAATGCCAACAGTACTTTCTTTAAATTCAACAAAAAAACAAAAAGCTGCAAACAGAAGAATTCAAATAACATTTATTAACCCACCACATCATGGCAAAGGCAGATCAGGTACAAGCTATGAGGATTAAAATTTTACATCGCGGAGTAAAAACACATACCAAGGAGTTTTAAATGAACAAGGGTAATAAACAAACAATATTTAAGCTAGGAATACTGATTTTATCTACGATCCTAATTGGGCAAGGCGGTGGCTACCTGTCCCAAAAATTAATGGTAGAAAACGATATTCGTGATAGAGTAAAAGAAGCACTTTCTAGGGTCATTGATTCTCACAAATATGTAATAAATGTTGATGTGGACCTTGAAGTTCTAGATGAAGTTAATGAGCAAATAACAGTCTTTGCCCCTAGAGAATCAACAAGCCAGGCAGTAGAAAAAAGAACCCCTGAAGAAAAAACCGCCGAAGCACTTATCAAAATCCAAGAAAAAATGGTGAATGATAATAGCGCAACAGAAGAGAGTTACTCAATCGGATTGCCAATACCGGGCTTTGAAGTTGATGTTGTTAGGCCAAAAAACACTTCCAGGCCACTAACTGAATCTTCTCCAGTTTCTCCTGAGACGATGGAACCTATAGAGGAATCTCCTCTTGCAGAAAGGGGCAGTATGGATAAAGAAGTTGTAGACAAGATTCTATCAAGAAAAAGACCGTCGAGAGCCTTAATTAAAAAGATGGACCTATCTTTGATTCTTCAAGAAGGCGCAGCTCCGGAGCTGATCGAAAATATTCGCCAGCTAACAATGGCTGCTGCAAAGTTTGATAGAGACCGCGGAGATAAATTAACCATCATGACTGCAAGCTTTAAGGAGCGCAGGGACCAGCGCTCTGCTGAGCAAATAATGTTAAAAAACATTGCTGAAAAAATTGACCTTTTGGAACAAAAGCGGGTTACCGAGTCTACAAGTTGGAAAGAGGACATAGAGAATTATAAAGATGAGATAACGGTTAGAAGAGAGGAAGACCTAAAACTATTTGAATCTCAGCTCCAAGAATTAGATAAAAAAAGACTTGATGAAGCCGCTGAATTTGAAAAAAGAGAGCTGGCCAGAAAAGATTCAATTAGAAATTCAAAACTTGAGACCGAAATACAGGCCCTGAAAGACATGCTGTCTGTAAATGAATCTGAACAAAAAGTAAAGGCCAAAGAGTTAGACTCTTCGCGTTTTGCCATGCTTGATAACGAATTACAGAGTTTGAGGAAAATGTTGTTACAAGCCATGCTACAAGACTCTATCGAAGCACAAAAGCAAGCGCAGGCCAAGATTGAAGCTGAACTTGCAGAAAGAGAAAAAGAAAAAGCCTCTAGAGACTCGTTAATTGCGGAAAAAATTGCAGCACTAGATGCCGTACAAACAGAGTTAAAAACACTTGAAGCGGAAGCAGCATCAGGCATGGATACTAAAACGATTATTATCATAGCTTTTGCAGCAGTCATTACCGCTTTGATTGTTCTTCTAGTTTTACAGCAGAAGAAAGGAGGCACACAGCAAGGCTACCCACCAATGCCACCTTACCCTCCTTACCCAATGCCTAGGAGGAAAAAAAGAAGAAAAAAGCCCGTTCAACAACAACAAAAAATTGAAGACTCTGATAAAAAAACGGACTCAGATCCCGTAGAGCCCGAAAAAGAATCACAAAATGAAGTTGTGCCCAATGAGGTGAACGCTGATCCAGGTCATGACGAAGAGGGCCAGGGTGAAACAGAAAAGCGTTCAGTTGGCGATGATCCAAACGTAATTAGAAGTGAGATTGACGACATTCGTAAATCAGTTGTCTCTATGAGTGTGGGACAGCCAGGCAGAACATCAACCATAGTAAAAGAATGGCTAGAGCAGCCCGCTCCTGAAGTTCCTGCATCAGCACAGGAGAGTCCATCGAGTGAAAAACAGGATGAAGGCGAAGAAGAATCTAATGAATAATGTAACAGGGGATTAATACAATGATCAGTGACTACCAATTGTTATCAGGCATTCAAAAAGTTGCCGTTCTTTTTTCTGTAGTAGGGGAAAGCCTTGCAATGTCTTTAATTAAGGGTTTGTCTAAAACCGAAGTCAGGAAAATTCGTTCAACCCTAAGCTCAATGGATGAGGTTTCTTTTTCTGTAAAAAAACGGGTTATGGAAGAGTTCTATTTTGGTTTTCTCAGTGAGAGAGACGAGACTAAAGACGACGGACCTATTCAACCGTTTGATTTCTTGTCAGAATTAAATGATGAGCAATTAGTCGCCTTACTGGATAAAGAAGAACCACCTGTAATCGCAATGATCCTCGCGCAGCTTGAACCCGACAAGAAAATGTTAATACTTAATAAGCTAGAACCGGATTTAAAGGGTCGAGTTCTGATTGAGTTAGGGTCTCTGGAAGATATTCCTCTCGAGGGGATTATTGAGGTAGGTGCAAGGTTAAAGGAAAAATCCACTTACTTACCTAGAACTGCAGAGTTTTCTAGGGGCGGTGCAAAAGAAATCGCTGACATGCTAAGTAGTATGAGCTCTAATGATCAGGATAGGTATATGCAGACCCTGCAAAATGAAAATCCCGAATTGTATGCAGGCGTGAAAGCGTTTTTTCTTACATTCGATGATATCATTGAAAAATTTCCAAGTGATCAGATAAGAACGATATTGAACACCGTTGAATTGGATTTACTTCCCATTGCTTTCAAAGGCTTAGGAGATGACAAAATATCAGAACTGAAAGATATGTTACCTCAGAAAAAGCAGGCAATGTACAATGATGATCTAGCAGGCAAGCCCCAGCCAAAAAGAGAAGTAGATAACGCTAGAAAACTTTTTGTTGACGCAGCCAAGCAAATGGAGAAGGATGGCGCAATAAATTTAGAAGATATATTGTCTGGCGGCGAAATGGTTGAATAGCTCCAAAGTAGTTAAAACACTAACTAAAAAAAGCTTCCTAGTAGGAAGCTTTTTTTATATTACTTCAATTCGGCTTGTGCTGCAGCAAGACGAGCAATTGGAACGCGGAATGGTGAACAGCTTACATAATCTAATCCATTTTCTTTACAAAATTGAATTGAGGCAGGATCTCCCCCATGCTCACCGCAAATACCAATTTTAATATCCTTATTGACAGTACGGCCATAATCCACTGCCATCGTTACTAGCTTTCCAACCCCATTTATATCTAAGCTTTGGAACGGGTCTTCAGGCAGGATATTCCTCTCTAAATAATCTGGCAGAAATGTCCCAATGTCATCACGACTAAAACCAAAAGTTGTTTGAGTTAAATCGTTTGTGCCAAAACTAAAGAATTCAGCGTGCTTTGCTATTTCATCAGCTGTTAAGCATGCACGTGGTAATTCAATCATTGTACCAACAAGAAAATTTAATTTTATTTTATAATCGTTTTCAACGACTGTTGCGACCCTGCGAATAATTTTCTCTTGATCAATATATTCTGTAGAAGTACCTACAAGTGGTATCATTATTTCAGGATAGACATCATGGCCATCCTTTTTTAATTCAGCTGCAGCCTCTAATATGGCAGTGGCTTGCATTTCTGTGATTTCGGGATAAGCTATTCCTAGTCTACATCCTCTATGCCCCAGCATTGGATTTAGTTCGTGAAGTGATGCAATTCTGCTTTTGACAGTTTCGGCCTCTATGCCTAAGTTTTTTGCTAATTCAATTTGCTGATCTTCAGTTAATGTCATGAACTCGTGCAAAGGTGGATCTAATAGGCGTATTGTTACCGGTTTTCCTTTCATCGCAATTAAAATGCCCGTGAAATCCTTTTTTTGATATGGAAGAAGCTCCATTACAGCGCTTCTTCTGTCTTTTTCATTGTCTGCAAAAATCATTTTCCGGACAGCTAGTATTCTAGACTCGTCAAAAAACATGTGCTCTGTTCGGCAAAGCCCAATACCCTGCGCACCAAACCTTATTGCCTGTTCAGCATCATCTGGGCTCTCTGCATTGGTACGTATTTTAAGCTTTCTTTTTTCATCTGCCCACACCATTAACTCTTTGTACTCTGGATGCGTATCAGGATCAGCATCGATAAGATCTAATTCTCCTTCATATATATTACCTGTTGTGCCATTCAGTGTTATTTTGTCGCCTTCATGCAATAATTCTCCATGGATTTTTAGTTCTTTTTTTGAAGTGTTAATTTGAAGATCGCTACATCCGACTATACAACATTTTCCCCAGCCTCTTGCAACCAGCGCCGCATGCGATGTCATGCCACCTTTTGCTGTAAGTATTGCTTCGGCTACGTGCATACCATGTACATCCTCAGGAGATGTTTCATCCCTGACCAGAATAACTTTCTCTCCATTTTTATGCCATTCTTCAGCATCATCTGCTGTGAATACAATTCGGCCAGTTGCGCCACCTGGCCCCGCAGGAAGCCCCTTTGTGAGGATCTTAGCAGATTTCTCTGCCTCTGAGTCTAACATTGGATGTAAAAGCTCATCCAATTGTTCAGGTTTTACTCGTAACAAACCAGCTTCTTTTGTTATCATACCCTCTTTTACCATTTCTACAGCTATCTTTATCGCTGCAGAACCATTTCTTTTACCGACCCTGGTTTGTAGCATCCAAAGCTTTCCTTCTTGTATGGTAAATTCTATATCCTGCATATCTGTATAATGTTTTTCAAGTGTTCCGCGAATGTTATTTAGCTCTCTATATATATCTGGCATGCTCGATTCAAGGGATGGTAAATGAGATGTTTCTTTTGTTTTTGTGTCTTCGTTTAGCGGGCTCGGGGTTCTAAGTCCAGCAACAACGTCTTCTCCCTGAGCATTGATAAGCCACTCTCCAAAAAATTTGTTTTCCCCAGTCGCTGGATTCCTTGTAAACGCTACGCCGGTTGCAGAGTCCTCTCCCATATTTCCGAACACCATTGTTTGAACGTTGACAGCCGTTCCCCACTCATCTGGAATATTCTCGATTCTACGGTAGTTTTTGGCTCTTTCACCGTTCCAGCTTATAAAAACAGCCTTTATAGCACCCCATAGCTGCTCGAGGGGATCATCGGGAAATTTATCGTTAAGGTTTAATTCTATCTCATCTTTAAAAACATCAGATATTTTTTTCCAATCATCGCCGGATAGATCAGTGTCTTGAGTATAGCCTTTCTCATTTTTGTAATCATCAAGCTTAGTCTCGAGTATGTGCCTTATACCATTTCCATCTTTTGGTTCAAGGCCTGAAGCCTTTTCCATCACAACATCTGCATACATCATAATCAATCTCCTGTATGCATCGTACACAAACCTTGCGCTCCCACTTCTTTTTATTAAGCCAGGGATCGTCTTTGATGTTAGGCCGACATTTAAAACGGTTTCCATCATTCCTGGCATTGATTGCCTTGCACCGGATCTTATTGATACCAAGAGCGCATTGTCTGGATCTCCAAACCTTAAATCCATAATTGACTCAGTGCTTTTGAGGGCTTCAAGGAGTTGTTCCTCAAGTTGATCTGGAAATTTTAATTCATTATTATAATAGTGTGAGCACACATCAGTTGTTATTGTGAATCCAGGAGGGACCGGAATTCCAAGATGATTCATTTCTGCTAGGTTTGCACCTTTACCACCTAATGTGTTTTTCATTTTCGCCGTACCATCGGCGGTACCATTACCAAAAAGGTATACGTATTTCAATGCTCTTTCCTTTTTATCTATTTAAAAAATTGGTAACGAATCTAATTATTAAAAATCAGGCGAGAAATAACGAATCTCTTTTAAATTTCCATTTTTATCATAAAAGTACCACTTATCAACCATCTTTCCGTTTTTATACGCTCCCTTCATTTCTTTTCTTGTTCTATCATAATCCCACCAACTTGTCCATGTTGCGTCTTTTTTACCATTTGAATAATATCCCTCTGTCAATCGCCCATCATCAAACCAAGCGACCCACTGCCCCTCTTTAATGCCGTTTGTAAATGAGCCTTCCTGTACCTTCTTAGACTCATTGTCATAAAAAGTCCAGAGGCCGTTTGCGTTTCCATTGTCTAAGCTACCCTCTTTTTCTTTGATTCCGTTTCTATGGTAAAAAGTCCAATATCCTTCCATAATTCCATTGTTATATTCGCCGTGAGATTTTATGTGCTCATTGTCGTACCACTCTGTCCACTTACCATGTTTTTGACCCTCCTTAAACCCACCTTGTTCTTGCTTGCCGCCACTCCAAGGCACTTCAGGTTCCGGAGCAGGAACCTCTACGAGTATAATTTCTGGGACATCCTTACCACTTGGAAACCATTTAACCCACTGCCCATCTTTTTTACCATTTTTAGTACGACCCAGAAATAAATAATCAGTTTCAGGGTTTTCCTGCGTTATAATCCCCGTAAAAGGGTTATCATCACCTAATTTGAAAAAAGTCGCTTCTCGTTCAACAAGGTCCTCAAGAGCTATGTGTTCAAGACCAGATCCGAAATCGAAATCGAAATCTTTTTCTCCTGCTTTATTCCAATAGGTCCAAACACCATCAGGGAGTCCTTCCTTGAAAAACCCCTCTCTCTGCATCGTGCCATCGTCATAATAAAATGTTGTCAGGCCTTCCTTAATTCCATCTTGATGAAAACCTTGTTCTTTGATTTGATCACTGCTTGGATACCAAATTACCCACGGGCCTTCTGGTTTATCAGATTTATAAGTCGTCATAGTGCTTCTATACCCATTAACCCAGTACGTACTTGGTCCGTCTAGTTTTCCGTTCTTGTAGAATTTTTCTTCTTGTTTTTCTTCTGGGTTAAGCCAGATCGTTGATCGACCATCTCTTTTACCAGCAGAAAAAGTTATTTCTTCGGCAATCGAGCCGTCCAGGGCAAAATATGACCAGAGACCGTTTTGTTCGTCATTATAATAATTTCCTTCAGATTGCTTAACCCCATTATCAAACCACCAAGTCCATGTGCCATTTTTTCTTCCCTCAACGTAGTATCCTTCCATCTCTTTATTATCATTAAGATACCACCACCAGTTCCACAGCTCTTCATCGTTCTCTGCCTTGTATGTTCCTCCATTATATGACCAAGTCCCATCAGTAAATGTAAGGTTGTGATCATGTTCAAACCACCAGGTCCATCGACCGTGTGGCTTGCCTCTTTGGTAAGATTGTTCCATGTGTAAATGCCCGTTTGCATACCAGTATTTGTAATTACCATCGATAGATCCCATATCAAACTTACCTTGTTCTTTCATAATTCCATCTTCGTACCACAATGTCCAATTTCCGTTTTTCTTTCCTCTATAATAGGTACCTTCAACTTCTTTCTGACCATTTCGATACCATTGAACCCATTGTCCATCTCTTCTACCGGCCTGGAACCGCCCTAGAAGCAAGTAGTCTTTAATTCCTCCTGATTCTACGACTATTCCGGTGTAGGGTTTATGCTTGCCGATTTTATAAAAGAGGCCATCTCGTTCTTCAAGCTCTGCTATCCGAACGCGGTCAAGCCCTGAACCATAGTCAAACCTGAAATCTTCTTTTCCATCTGGGAAATAATATGTCCAAGCTCCTTCAGGCTCATTCCCCCTTATGATACCCTCTCTATCTTTATTTCCATTTTCATGCCAGACAACGACTAGGCCATCCAGTTGCCCATTAACATATGTTTCTTCCCCTTTTTTGTGATCTTTATCGGTCCAAGTTGTCCACAAACCATGCTTGACGCTATTTTTGTAACTTCCTTCTTTCTCTTTGACACCATCTGGTCTCCACCATGTCCACATGCCGTCTCTTTCACCATCTGCATAATTTTCCGTAGCTTTTTGCACACCGTCGTCATACCACAAACTCCATAGGCCATGTTTTTTCCCATTTAAATAATTACCATCTATTGTTTTATAGTTGTCGGAGTTCCAAAAAATGTATTTTCCGTTTTTAATCCCTTTTTCAAAAGTTATTTCTTCTGCCTTTCTTCCGTCGCTTTCCCAATATGTCCATTTTTTATCAAGTTTGTTGTCATTGTAGCTCCCCGTCTTTTCTTTAATTATACCTCCTTCGTACCAAGAAGTCCACCCTCCATTCAATTTTCCATCTTTGTAGGTTGCCTGTAGTTTTTTATTGCCGTTTTTGAACCAAGAAGTCCACACACTGTCTCTTTCTCCATTGGAAAATGTACGTTCTGATTTTTTTCCACCATCTGGAAACCACTGCTTCCACATCCCATCCTGCTGCCCATCAACGAAAGTTGTTCTTTCCTTTTTTATACCTGTATCAAAATACCAGGTCCATGAGCCAGCTTGTTTACCAAGCTTATATGTACCTTCTTCTGATTTATTACCATTTTCATACCACCTACTTACTGTACCGTCTAGTTTGCCGCTGGAATAATTCAATTCATCTTTTTTCATTCCATTCAAAAACCAACTCATCCACGTACCATTTCGGTCTCCTAGTTTGTATGATCCCTCCATTTGTTTTTCGGGAGGATCAAAGAAGGTATTCCCATTTAGGTCAACAACTACGGTCTCTGTTGAATCCCATTGCCCATTATTTTCTCCCTCATCGCCTGTGTTTGGCTCACCATCTTCACCATAGTCTTGGAAGACTTCTCCATCGTACCAAAACATCCAGACTCCGTCACGAACTCCGTTAGTATAATTTCCCTCTGTTTCCAAAGCTCCGCTGGGGTAGTATGTTTTTACCAGGCCATCATTCTGAGCGAGACCTATTGTAGATATAACTAATGTAATAACCAGTGTTTTCCGCATGGTCGAAACCTCATAATATGAGTATGTAAAAAGCTAAGGCTTATGAGGATGATATAGTTTTCATCCTCCTCTCGGATACCTTTTGTAGCTAAAATTAAGACAATGAAACGTTAAAGTCAAAAAAATGTGGGAAACATCATTCCCCTTTATTCAAACGAATCCAGAAGCTTTGTCCAAATTTATCATTTAGATTAATAAGACCTTCATTTGAGTTGTTTGTACCTAAAAAAGCAGTCTCTGTTTCGAACTTATTGTTAGTACGAAGATATCCACCACCATCTCGCCCATTTCCTAAATAGGTTGTCATCTTTCCGAATTGATTATACGTCCGAAAATATCCACTCCCCAAAAAGGTACCGGTTTCACCAGCAGCGTCATAAACGCGTAATTGACCTGAGCTGTCTGCTCCTGTTCCAATATAAACTGTTTCCTGACCGTTGAAATTATAAGTTCTCAGATATCCACCACCACTACTACCAGTCCCAAGAAACAAAGTCCTTTCCCCAAACTGATTGTAAGCTTGGTAATACCCCTCACCTAAATAGGAAGAGGTTTCACCCTCTTTGTTATAGATTCTAAGCTGACCTGCATGGTCAGAACCAGTACCTAAATATGACGTCTCTTTTTGGGAGTTATTGTAAGTGCGAATATATCCACCTCCCATTCTTCCTGTCCCAACATAAGCAGATTCATCTCCATTGCCATTATAGGCTCTCATATACCCTCCGCCATCTTTTCCTGTTCCAATGAACAATGTGGGTTCACCATATTGGTTGTATGTCTGCATATATCCATTACCCAGGTATCCCATAATGACACCTCGATCATCTTCGATTGTAAGGCTACGGACTACCAGGTGGCCCAGTTCATCAGTTTTTGGTCTTAATCCTAATGCTGAGAAAATAAGAAGCGCGACCAGCGCGCCAATTACTGTACTCTTTGGATCAATGACTTTCATATTTCCTCCAGATTTGATTGCCATTGAAATTTAGTATTTTAATTTAATCATATTCATAAATATTCACTCTAATAGGAATTTCTCTTTCTCTATGGATTTTTAAGCGCAGCATATCATAGCTTTTTATTTCTGATATGCGGTTTTTTAAATCATAGCTATAAACATTTTTTTCTAATACTCTATTTTTCCCATCTAAAATAGCTTCAATATGTTTACGGCCCTGATTATCTAAAAGAACCTCACTAATTGAAGACAAGTAAATTAAGGAGTCTGAGTAATAAGTGTAGATTTTAAAATTTTCGTCGTCGTATACTGTGTCATACATCTGCTCTTTTAAACCGTTATTGCCGTAAACAGTAGTTGCAGTTCTTCTACCAAGGATGTCATACTTATGTACCTTTGAATCAATTAAGTTGCCAAACCTACCAGTCGTTGACTCTTGAATTAGGTTTCCAGAATCGTCATGAAAAAAAATTGTTTGAAAAATTACAGACGGGTCAAAATACTCATTAGTCTTTGTTGGAGAGCTCGAAGAATCGAGATTATATTTTGTAGTCGTTAGAGCAAAACCGCTATAAAATTCTTTTTTTTCTAAAAATTTGCCAGTCGAATCATAGTGGTAGCTTTCACCCCAGAGCATTTCACCATTATTATCTTCTGTTTGGACTGTATCGTGGTTGATCGCTTCTAGTGGATTATACCTGATTCGTTTGATAATATTTCCATTATCATCAAATTTCTGATATTCTTTCCAATATAGACTGTCGCCAGACCCATAAAGGGTAGTGCTGATGCGATTACCATCTTTATCATTCTCGAACTTGTAAGATAAAATTTTTTCTTTCTTAAAAGTTCTCATTAGTTTTAGACCCTCATTTTTTCCTGAAACATAAATGTATCTTTTATCAAGGGGGATTGTGTGACTATAAACCGTGCTGTCGCTTAAAAAACCAGTTGGTTCATAATTCATAACTATAGAGTTCTTTAGTTCTTGGGTTTCTTCACCAAAATTCTCGAAAACATGGAATACCTTCACAGTAGTTCTCTTGCCACTAATCAGACATGAGCTTATTGTAAAAACTATAGAAATTATAATTTTTATCACGAGATACATTACTAGAGCTTATTGCGCCGAGTTGTTTAAATACAAAACAAAAAACTACATACATCAACCATATATTTTTATTTAAAATAAAACATAAGTCCATATATATATGCATATAAAAGACTTTACTTAGTCCTTGCTTTAAATGGATATTCTATTTTAAAATATAGAGGGCTATTGTTGGCCTGCTCATGCGGAGTTCTATTTGAATAATACATTTGTTAAGTATTCTGCCATGCTTTTTGTGTCGGTTACTTTAGGTGCCTCTCTTAAGGATGTAAGCTATAGTGTCAAGCAAAATGGGATTATGGTGAATATCGATTATACAGAGCCTATTAGCGATGATGACATTATTGGATGGAAGTCTGACAGAGGCTGGGTTTACTTAACCTTGCTAGGTGTTCGCGCTCCAAAAGGAACAAAGCCGAAAGAGAATTTTTCAGGCGTTGTGAGGAAAATCGTTATTGATGATTTTGACGAGTCTACGCAGCTAGCAATATTGGTAAAAAAACCGATATTAGGATATGATATTATTAACTCAAAAACATCTCCCAGCACAATTGTTTTCATACATACTGAGATGAAAAAATCTGAAGTTGCCAGTCTCAAGCAGCACATAAAAAAAGAAGGATCTTCTGTATTTAATATCGCTAAATCCTCTGGTTTTCCAAAATATAATACAAATTTTAAAAATGCGTTTGATGAGGCAAGAAAAGAATTGGGCCCCAATGCCATTTTTGAATACCATGGAAAACTGTACACCACTAATCACCCAGGTGAAAAAGATGCGTTAAGTAAGTCGATTTTATTAGATAAAAAACCGCCCCTCCTCAGCAAGAAAGAATTAGACAATTTCAGACTGAGGAAAGCTACTAACAAATTTGTTTCTGGAACGACTATTGAAGAAGTTTACGTTGAAAAAACAACGGGTGAAATACTCACCGAAAAAGTAGACGCACTAGTTGAGCTTGATAGATCGCTACCAATAAAGAACGATGCAAAATCGAAACCATTTAATGATAGCGGACTACAAAACAGCTTTTCTAAAGTTGATGAGATCACCGATTCTACAAGATTGGGTAAACCAAAAGCGCCGTCAAAAACTGACTCTCTAATTAATGGGGTTGAGCCTATTTTTGCAGGATCGCAAAGTAAAGGATCTAGAAATAAGATAGTTGAAAGATTCATTAATCTTTTTAAGAGAAATCAACCACCTGAAAGAGAGGAACTCCCAAGGAAGAATTTCCAAAAATATCAAAAAAAATATATTCCACCAGTTGATGAGGATATTGTTGTTCGTAATCTTGATCAAAACCATTCCAGTGAATCAAAAACCCAAGAATCGGATACAAGTTTTGCGGTTGTAATACAAGAAGGAAACTTTATCAAAAGCCCCAGCTTAGAAGAGCTACAGCAGAAGTACATCCCGTACGATAATAATAAGATGGCTTTCAATGTTTATGGGTTTAGTGACAGCCTGGATATGAAAAGCCAGTCCGAACCTATGACACAGTCTCCGGATACAAATATAGTTGAGGCCTGGTTCCTGGATGAAAGCATAATCCCAGATGAGTATGATGTTACACGTTTACAGCAACAGTATGTACCGTCTGAGTTTTACTCAGGACCCTTTCAGTTTGAAGATAAGGAACTCTTTAAAGAACCTGACACTCAAACACCTGAGTATACGGACCCAATTGTTTTAGATAATAGATTTAAGACCCGATTTAAAAATAACAGCATAAATCCTAAAACGCATAGTGAAGAAAAATCCTTAGTAATCAATGATACAGCGGAAGTAAATACTTGGTTAAGTTATTTTCCGTTCCAAAAAGATTCAGTTAAAAGTTCGTTAAAATGGGATTTTCCCCAAGATAAAGAGGTGCCTTCTTTTTTGCAACAAGAAAGAGAGCCGTTAGATTATGCACATAGGAATCATGATCAGCATTCATGGAGGAGTCAACTACCTAGAAAAAAACCAAAATCATTTCCCAAAAGGCAATCGGATCCAAGTTTCATGCACTATAATAATGGCGGAATAAGAGTAGAATCAAACTTAGAGGGTGTCCCTATCTATATAGATGGGAAATACGTTGGAGAAACTCCAATCTCTGTTCCAGTAGAGGTAGAGCCAGGCTGGCACCAAGTTAGTGGTTTTTCACCTATGTATACCCACCTTGCTGCCCGTAGAGGCTTACAGTATGTAGGATATGATTCCATCATTCAGAACAATGAATCATATGGATCAACAACAGTCTATTCTGAGCCTGGAAAATTAGAAACGGTAGTCTTAAAGTTTAATCAAATGGGAGATAAGCCAAAAAAATTATCGGAAATAAAAGGTGGTATGAATATTGGACTGCCAATGTTCGGCTTTATTATGGGCATGATTTTTTGGTCAATGTAGTTAAAATCTGCTAATCAACACCTATTGAAATATTGAGTTTAAAGTCTAAAATAAAAGATCTTATTCTATCAAATGCTGCTGTCTCTAATAATAGAACGATTGGAGTTGAGGAAGAGTCTCTTGTGTTTCAAAGCGATGGTAAAAGAATTCCAGTTAAGTCACAAACCACCACCGACGCGAATACATTAATTCAAAACTTAAATCAAAAAACAAAAAACAACGGCTTCTATACACTTGAGCCAGGGGGTCAGGTTGAGTGGTCGAGCCCACCTTTTCCTGATTTAAATCAACTCTATCAAGCAATGAAAAAACACCAATTAATGNTTGAGTCAGAACTTTCAGCATCGCAATTAAAAATAATTTATTTTGGTCTAGACCCGGCGCATGATCCAAAAGAGATTAAATTATTGGATGACAAAAAGTATCAGATAATGGATGAAAAAATGGGGAACATTGGGGGTACGGGCCGTTGGATGATGCGAAATACAGCAAGCATTCAAGTGAGTATTGATTTTACTGATTTACGAGATTTAGAAGAAATGGTGTTTGTCGCTGATTGCCTACATCCTGTGGCAGCATACCTATTTGCAAATAGTCCCTACAAAAACGGTCAAGGGATTAAGAAGGTAAATATAAGAAATGTTATTTGGAACCATACAGATAAAGTTCGTTGTAGAAATTTGTCTGATCATGATATTATTTCCAGTAATCGGTTACTGGATAAATATATTGATTTCGTTCTAAATGTTCCTGCTATTTTTCAAATAGGCGAAAGCAATACGATACGCAGTTCTAATAAAAAGATTGCTGATCTAATATCTGGAAGTGCTTGGGAGGAAGCTCTTTTCCAAGAACAGATTTTTTATTTTTTCCGCCAAATTTTTACAAATGTAAGGATCAAAAATGTTGTTGAAATTCGAGGATCCGACCGGCCACCACGCGGGTTTGAGATTGCCCCAGTAGCTTTTTGGTTGGGTTTGCTCATGGAAAAAAAAACAAGGAAAGCAATTTATGATATTTGTTCAAAGTGGACGGTAGATGACAGAGATAAATTTGATAGTTGTTCAATGGGTTTTGACGAAAAAAAAATTGGCCCGGAAGGTAAAACATACCTCAGCTGGGTAAAGCAAATAGGAGAATTGTCTTTAAAAGGTCTCATAAATAGAAAATTAGGGGAAGAAAAATATTTCGAAAGTTTCTATGATATTATTATCAAAAATGGCCCATACAGTATACAAGAACAAAAAAAATCACCAACGTATAGCCCATAACCTAGTTTGGCTCCCTATTGCAATAATTGGATTTATAGTTTTATTGCTTGGTCTAACTTGGTTTTTGCATCCGGAACCATGGTTGATAGATAGAGTTCCAAATGAAGCTCTGATAGGGACTAATTTTCAAAAGCTCTTCTCTGCTTCAATTAATCGCCATCTCACTCTATATCTTAAAGTAATCTACAAATCTTTAGGTTTATGTTTAATAGCCACAAGTCTCGTAACTCTATCCTATTTAAACATAACTAGACTTGGGACACGATCGTCCAGAAAACACATGCATACGTTACTTTTTTTAATTTTGGCCGGAGTATATTATCTGATTTTCACTTATTTATCGTTGTCGCCATTTAAGCCAATTTTATATATTTTAACATTGTTGTATGTTGTAAGTGTCATATCTTCATCATTTTTAAAAGAAGAATAAATTACGTCAATTCTTTGAGTCCAAGAGCCCTAAATACATTAATTTCCGCAGTAAACTTTTAATAAAATTTTATATGCAAGCTTATATAGAATCATCAATATTTCGAAAAGGATTAGCTGCCCTTTCTGGTTTATTTCTTACTCTTTTTTTACTTGGGCATCTTGCTGGTAATCTTCAGCTTTTTATACCTGGAATAGAGGGACAGACTCAATTCAATAAGTATGCACTATTTATGACAACCAATCCTTTTGTCAAGGTTCTTTCCATTATTACCTATGTATCAATTTTACTTCACATTATTTTAACCTTTTATCTGGCGATTCGATCAAGGAGAGCTAGGCCGATTCGTTATTCAGTGTCTAGTAAAAGCGCAAATAGCACATGGTCATCAAATAATATGGCACTTCTCGGCACGATTATCCTCTTTTTTATGGTCGTCCATCTCAAAAGTTTCTGGTTTGAAATGCATTTTGGAGAAATGCCATACCAACACCTCGAAGATGGAACTAAACTGAAAGATCTGCATTTAATTACAACCAGTGCATTCAATAACCCTCTATATACAATCTTTTATATTTTCAGCATGATTGCATTATCACTACATCTTAAACATGGAGTAGAATCTGCTGTACATACTATTGGTCTTAGACTTCCAAACTATGAAAAGCCCATCAAGTATATTGCAAGTTTTATAGCGCTAGGTGTTCCAGCAACATTTGCTCTGATACCAATTTACCTATTTATAAAAAACCTATGATACTTGATAGTAAGATACCAGCAGGCCCTCTTGAGGATAAATGGGAAAATTACAAATCCAGCGTACCACTCGTAAGTCCAGCAAATAAAAGACACCTCGAGGTCATCGTCGTTGGAACAGGACTGGCTGGTGCGTCAGCTGCATCCTCTCTTGCAGAGATGGGATATAGAGTTAAATCTTTTTGTTTTCAAGATAGCCCAAGAAGAGCACATTCAATAGCTGCTCAGGGCGGAATAAATGCAGCAAAAAATTATCAAAACGACGGAGACTCAGTTTATAGACTCTTTTATGATACTATAAAAGGGGGTGACTATCGGTCTCGCGAAGCGAATGTTTACAGGCTGGCCGAGGTCAGCTCAAATATAATTGACCAGTGTGTGGCTCAAGGGGTTCCCTTTGCAAGAGAGTATGGAGGAACTCTGGATAATAGATCATTTGGTGGTGTTCAGGTTTCTAGGACTTTTTATGCTAGAGGACAAACGGGGCAACAGCTTCTGCTTGGCGCATACAGCGCCTTAAGTAGACAAATTTCCAAAGGAAACATTGAGATGTATAACCGACATGAGATGATTGATGTAGTCAAAATAGACGGTAAAGCACGAGGTATTATCGCTAGAAACCTCTTAACTGGTGAATTTACAAGGCATTTTGGGCATGCAGTAGTGCTAGCCACGGGTGGCTATGGTAACGTCTATTATCTTTCAACAAATGCTATGGGAAGCAATGTTACGGCCGCATGGAAAGCTTACAAGCGGGGCGCTGCTTTTTCAAATCCATGCTTTACCCAAATTCATCCGACCTGTATACCAGTATCTGGAGATTACCAGTCTAAGCTAACTTTAATGTCTGAGTCGTTGAGAAATGATGGTCGGATTTGGGTTCCTAAAACAAAAGGAGATAAAAGACCTCCAACCCAAATCCCTGAAGAAGAGAGAGACTACTATTTAGAAAGGAGATATCCAGCATTTGGTAACCTTGTGCCGAGAGATGTTGCATCTAGGGCGGCTAAAGAGAGATGCGATCAAGGTTTTGGTGTAGGCGATACTGGTTTAGCTGTATATCTGGATTTTGAAGATGCGATAAAAAGATTGGGCAGGGATGTTGTATCTGCAAGATATGGGAATCTATTTGCTATGTACGAAAAAATAACTGGTGATAATCCCTATGAAACACCGATGCGAATTTTTCCAGCAGTCCATTATACTATGGGCGGACTGTGGGTTGACTATGATTTGATGACAACCATTCCAGGTTTGTATGCAATTGGAGAATGTAATTTCTCAGATCATGGGGCAAATAGATTAGGGGCATCAGCTTTGATGCAGGGATTAGCCGACGGATATTTTGTTTTGCCATATACAATTGGCAAATACTTATCAGAAGATATTCAAACGAAACCAATTTCCACCTCTCACGAATCCTTCTCTGAATCTGAAAATGTTGCAGTAGAAAGAAATAAATCCTTACTTCAAAACAATGGAAGTCGATCCGTAGAAAGCTTTCATAGAGATCTTGGGAAAATTGTCTGGGACTATTGTGGTATGTCAAGAAATAAAGCCAGCTTGAATAATGCCATTTCAAGCATTAAATCTCTACGTGAAGATTTTTGGAAAGATGTAAAAGTTCCTGGCGATGATATAACGTATAATCCAGAATTAGATAAAGCGGGTAGGGTAGCAGACTTTTTTGAATTGGGGGAACTAATGATGAGGGATGCTTTAGAAAGAGAGGAATCCTGTGGGGGGCATTTTAGGGAAGAGTATCAAACAAAAGAAGGTGAGGCTCGTAGAGATGATGAAAATTATACCTTTGCGTCTACATGGGAGTTTAAGGGTATTGATAAGCCACCTATTTTACATAAAGAAGATTTAGATTTTAAGACTGTGACCCCAACTCAAAGGAGTTATAAATAAAATGGCTGATTTAAAACTTACATTAAATATATGGCGGCAAAAATCTCCAAAAGAATCTGGGAGTTTTAAGTCATATGAACTAAACAATCTCAACACCCACATGTCCTTTCTTGAGATGCTTGATGTATTGAATGAAAGATTAGTAGAAGAAGGCAAAGAGCCAGTTGCTTTTGATCATGACTGTAGAGAAGGAATATGTGGAATGTGCTCTATGGTCATTAATGGAAGACCGCATGGTCCGATGAGAGGTACTACAACTTGTCAATTACACATGCGCCATTTTAAGAACGGTGAAAGTATTACAATTGAGCCTTGGAGGGCAAAGGCATTCCCCGTAATAAAAGATCTGGTAGTTGATAGATCCTCTTTTGACAGAATCATTCAATCTGGTGGCTATGTCTCCGTGAATACGGGTAGTGCACCGGACGGCAACGCAATACCTATTCCGAAAAGTGTTGCTGAAAGGGCATTTGATGCTGCTGCATGTATAGGATGCGGGGCCTGTGTTGCAGCTTGCAAAAATGCTTCCGCTAGTCTGTTTGTTTCAGCAAAAATATCACAGCTAGCACTTCTACCCCAAGGTCAGCCAGAAAGAGAAGAGAGGGCAAAGAAAATGGTATCTAAAATGGATGAAGAAGGTTTTGGGCATTGCACAAATACTGGTGCATGTGAGGCTGAATGTCCTAAAGAGATATCGCTTCAGTATATCAGAAGAATGAATTTAGAATATAACCTATCCAATATTAAAGGATAACCCATTATATAAAAAACGGGGTCCTACTTTAGTTTAAAATTAACTGGGATTGAAATCCAGACCCCCACAGATCGTTCTCGTTGTTTTGCAGGCCTGAATCTTGTTTTTCTGATTGCTTCCATTGCAGCCTCGTCAAGACCGGTGTTTGGAACTCCTTTTAAAATTAAAGTTTCTTTAACTCTCCCTTTATCATCGATAAAGGCTTGGACTATGACTACCCCTTCAATCCCGGCCTCCTGTGCAATCTCTGGATAGACTGGTCTTATAGGAGTCATTGCAGTTGGTGGGTCGTCATATGGGATGAAAACAACTTTGGGTCCTGATGGTGGAGGTGGTGGGGCATCAAGATTAGAAAAATCATCAAAATCTAATTCGTCCAATGTGAGGTCTTCAGCAATGTCTTCGTCATCCGATGGAACAGGTATAGATGGTCTTGCTGGAGGAGGTGTATTATCAATTTGCTGGGTTTGAGGTATGTCGATGTTTTCAATAATTATTTGTTCGACATCTTCAAATTCGATAGAATTAGTGAATCTTGGAAAAAGCAGAAAATTTAAAATTATTAGCGAAATTCCTATAATTGTGGTTAACCGCACTATAACAGGATATCGTGTTTTTAGTTGATTAGATATGTTCATTAATCCACTAACGTTTTTGAAGAATAGTTTAGCTTCAGAGCTTCAACTTTGCGAAGATTCTCATGAATATCTGAAACTAATCCCATTTCAGCATCTTCATCGCCTTTGAGGGATACTACTATTCGCGGATCTGCTATACGCTTATCATACATCACTAGAGATACATCATCAACTCCCATTAAACGGTCGTCAATTGAAATTAGACCATCTTTAGAAACCCACACCTGGACAGTGTGCCTTTTTGATTTTAGTTTTTCTATTCTCTTTGCTTTTGGGAGATTGACTGGTAGCCCAGAGTATTCTTTTAGAACTGTTGTGACCATAAAAAAGACCAAAAGCATAAATATAATATCTGGCATGGATGCGGTAGGTATTTCACTTGAAATTTTAGTTTTTTTTGTAAATTTCATTTCTAGTTACTATTTGCTATTGATATTCTTTTAGCATCAGCCATTTTTAGTTGGTCTATAACTTTTACATAATCACTGTAAGCAGTTTTTGGATGAGCTTTGACTGATACAATTAACTTGTCATTGGATCGCAATCTTTCACCGACAATTCTGTGAATTTTTTCAACGCTAGTTGGCTCTTCATCCAATAATACTTTACCTTGGGAATTAATAAGGCAGTTTAAAATATTTTCTTTTCTTATTTCTATTTCCATGTCACCAGGTGGTGGCAGAACAATTCCAAGCCCCTTATCTGTATCTATTGTGGTCGTTACTAAGAAAAAAATCAGAAGTAAGAAGGCAATATCAGCCATTGAGGATGTAGGAATTTCACTACTTTTAAATTTTCGTTTTCTTGCCACTAGATAAGTCTGCTATTTATTTTCAACTTCTTGTAAATAATCGACAATTTTGATTGATTGCTCTTCCATATCAAGAACAAGCTTATCGATTCTAGCAACAAAAACGTTTTGAAAAGTTTGTATTATCATCGCGACAACAAGACCAAATGCAGTTGTTAGTAGAGCTTGAGAAATACCACCAGCCACTACCGCTGGCGATATATCATTTGCTGCCTTTATAGCATCGAAAGCCGCTATCATTCCAACGACAGTTCCCGTAAAACCGAGCATAGGGGCAATTGTAATGACGGCATTTAGCCAAATCATATTTTTTTCTAAAAATGCCATTTCAATAGCACCAGCATTCTGGATGGCTTTTTCTACTTCATCAATTCCCCTATTCATTTTAGAAAGACCAGCTTGGAATATCACAGATACAGGCCCTTGTTCTTGCTTGCATATTTCAGCCGCAGCCTCTGTTCCGTTTTCAGATATAGATTCACTAACTTTTTCAAAAAAAGCTTGAGAGTCAACCCCAGACATCATCAGTGAATATGCTCTTTCAATGACAAAAGCTAATCCAAAAATAAGCGTTAATAGGATTGGCCACATAAATGCCCCACCTTCTAAAAAATAATATACCATTATATACTCCGTTAATTATGTGATTTACTGACTCAAAAATAATTAAATAGCTTGATTCAATTATAATTAATTTAATTTATAGATCCGATGAATGCATCTGCTTCGTTAAAATGTTTTAGTGCTTCTAAAACTTGATTGTCAAATAAAAGTCTAATATTTGCACTTTCATTTTTGCCCCAAACAGAGCCCGCTAACTCACTTTTGATCTGATTTTTTATGTAATCGATATCTAACATCAAAGAATCTCGGTTAACAGTTATAGTGTCTGCATCTAAAAAGTTGAAAAAATTGCTTATCATACTATCGTTTGGTTCCCAATCATTTTTAAAATCTCTGAATGAATCATATTTTTCCCCAATAGGACCAGCCTCTTTTGATGCAAAATTAAAAAACGGTCTTTTCGCATTTCTTAAAACCTTTATTGTCTCACTATTGATTTTATTTTCATATGGAATGTAAATATCAGGAGTGATGCCACCACCGCCATATACAACACGCCCAGACCTTGTATTGTATTTTGGTCGCAATTCTTTTAAGCTGTCAATTTTTTCTTCCCTATTGACAGAGTATAGTTCTTGGTAATAAGCGAGGTCGCTTCCGTCCTCAAATGGTCTTTGGATTAGTCTTCCAGATGGCGTGTAATATCTTGCGATAGTGACCCGAATAGCTGAGCCAGTGTCAAGCGGAAGTTGGCGCTGAACAAGGCCTTTCCCAAAGCTAGTTTCTCCAACAATTAGACCCCGGTCTAGGTCTTGCACTGCCCCTGAGACAATTTCAGATGCACTAGCAGACCCTCGGTTGATAAGGATGATTAAAGACAACGTATTATTGCCCTTCCTTGGTGTACTTTTAAAAACTTGATTTGACTCTTTAATCTTTCCTTTAGTGTAGACTAAGGTATCTACCGTTGTAATAAATTGATCTGATATAGCTGCTGCTTGCTCTAAGAAGCCCCCGCTATTTCCCCTTAAATCAAAAAGAAGTCTCTCCATACCTTTTTCTAGCAATGTATTAACGGCACTTACAAATTCTTTTTCGGTTGTTGCAGAAAACCTTCTTAGGAAAATATAACCAGTTTTATCATCAAGCATTGTTGCTGCACCGATGCTATAAATAGGGATATTATCGCGGACAATTGTTACATCGAAAGGTTTGGCCGCTCCAAGCCGGCTAATTGTAATTTTTACCTCTGTACCTTTACGCCCCCTAAGTTTTTCAAATACTTCATTCTTCGTTATTTTATATGCGTCATAACCATCAATGGCAATAATTTTGTCGCCCGGGAGAAGGCCAACAATCTCTGATGGGCTATCCGGAATAGGTGATATGACAGTGATGAAGCCATCCAAAATGTCGAATTCGATTCCAATTCCTTGGAACTTACCTTTGAACAACTCATTTATGTTTTCTTGTTCTTTAGCCGGGATATAAGTTGAGTGTGGATCTAGTTCCTCCATTAGACCATGAAATGCACCATCCATTACCTTTTCCATATCAACGGTGTCAAAATAAAAATGGTTTACATAGCCTATAATTTGGTTCAAGATTCCAATTCGTTCTCTGATGACCCTGTAGATGTTTTGGTTGCTAGAGTACAACTTTGGTGAAAATATAAGCAGAGCAATTAAAAAACCCGCAAGCCCGGATACAACCAAAGGCCACATGCGACGGAATTTATTTAGCATTTCTCCCAAAAAAAATGGTTTATAGACCTATATAGCCCATTGTGCGAAACGAAATTCCCTCTAGAGTAGATTGAGGAGAATCACTAATAGCAGTAAGCCCGTTAAGTTTCCATCCGCCTTGCCTGACCGTACCTTTGTTGTATCCAACACTTATTCTCAATCCGAATCTTTCCAAAAATTGAAACTTTACTGCTACATAGGGTTGAAAATTAAAAAACGTTGCACCAACTTCTCTTAATAGCCCTGGTACAGGTAGGGGAGTTATGGGGTCATTTTCATCGAAACTACCGTCTACTGAGTAATACAGTGCTCCATCTACAAATTCACCATACACATTGCTAAACGCATCTTCCCATCCTATATTTTCACCGCTTTTTTGTTCTAAACTAAGGCCAACGTTTCCAAGTCCAAATAACGCGCCGGAGGACAGTTCTAGGTCTTGTAATAGGGGCATCACGTATTCTAAAGTTACAGCACCAAGCAAGAAAGATAGCTTTGCTGTAATAGAGGGATCATAGACACCCGTATAATCAGTTAGTACTTCATTCTGGTAGCCCCTGTTTCCACTGGCATTAGTGGGGTCATCATCTATATACCACTTTATTAGCGGGATGGTACTGATTGATGAGCCCCCCATTCCAGCATAAGAACCAATACGCCATCTTCCTGTTACATGGGCAAATCCCTCACCTCCGTGAATTACGAAAGGATCGCTAAAATCGGCTGGATTAAGGCCAACGCTAGTTAGGGCTTCTGCCCCAGGAATTTCTTTCAACTTAATATACATAGGGCTATATCCTATCCCTCCGCCTAAAAAATCTTCAGCAGGGTAACTAAACTGCCCCAAAATAATTGAGGAATTAACCACTGTATAAAAAACTAATTTTTTCATTATAATGGAAGTTCTCCGCATAGTGTAATGTATCAACTTAAGGTCTTAGTTACAATTTATAAAGTAAATACGAGTTAAAACCCAATAATTTTTATAAAATATCTGAAGGGTCTTTTACTTGTAATAATAGCTACATAATCCTATATTTAAAAAGATTTAACGAGGTAAGGGAGTTCAAAACTATATTTTACTCCCCCAGAATAATATTTATTTGGTTTTTAGACCCGCTAGGGTAGGTATGTTCATAAGGAGCTAAAATGCGCTTTTTAGAGTTATTAGTTCTTGGAATAATTCTCTTATCAAATTTGTTTGGTACGGGAAACTTCCATGTAAGTCAACCGCTCGATTTTAACTCAAATGGTAACCCTGAGTTATTACTTCTTAATTCAAAATCTTCTTCGGCTTCACTAATAGAGGTAAGCGCAGGCAATGAAAACGTCACTATCTGGTCATACTCGATTCCACAGAAGGGCAAATTTGCAGATGCTGAGATAATTGATATTAATAGCGATATGTATTTAGATATTATCCTAATTCCAGATTTATTTGCGTCTGCAGAAATGGAAGATTGGGTATATATTTTTTTAGGAAACGAGAATGGCTTTTCAAAAACCCCAATAACAATTAGTGGCCCCTTGCTTGAGTTTAGTACAATAAGACCATCTAATCTTTCTCTAGTGCCTGGAGGAAGTCTCAGATTAGCAGTTTCGTTTGGTTCTCCAATAAGAAGTGGGCTACTGTTTGACATTGATGTAAGTGATAATATTGCGAGGATTTCAAACACCAAAATTATTTCAGCGCCTATAATTAATAATGGCTATGGAGCTGTTTATATTGGGGGTTTCGTTAATGAAAATAGAAATTATGTTGCACTTTTATCTCCAGAAAAAGGGAAATTGAAAACTGCAGTTTTTGAGCTTGATGAAGGACTTGAGTTAAGCTATACACAATCGATAAACATAGGAAAATCTAAAAATATATTAGGCTCTGCTATCCAATCTTTTTCATCTAAAACTTCTGAGATGGAGGGTCTTTTGGTGCCGTTTGTCACTGATCAAATATTGTTACTTAGTATCGTAGACCAGGAATTAATTGTTTCGAACACAAATCTTTCAGGGAAAAGGGCTTTCCCAATGAATGACACGGCTAATTTGCTTAGCCTTATTGAAAAAAGATCAAATCTCAATGTATTACAGAGGCTTGACATAATATCAAACAAATCAAAAAAAAGAAGTGAAGAGCCTGCGCTTTCACCTCCTGAACCAATGCTGCCAGATGAGCCTGCAACACTAAATTCAAAAAAGATAACGTACGATGCAGTAATAACAAGCCGACCAGAAGATGAATATAAATCTTATAACTATAAAAAGAAAACCGAACAAAAGAATGATAAGTATTCCGATTTAAGTCCAACTCTAACAGACTTTTTACGCACAGTAAAAGAGCAAAAACCAGAAATAGAGACCAATGAAAACAATTTGATTTCTGTCCCTGCGATTAATAAAGACATGGAAAGTGTCCGTTGGGCAGATGAAGCGGGTTTTACGCAATTAAACCTTGGCGAATATATATCTGAAGATACAGAGGACGTAATTGAGAAATCAAATATACCAGATATGGATTTTGAGATTTCAAGTTTTTCAAAAGATTCAGTTATAAGCTTTAAAGATAAGTACGTTGATCAAGATACCTCTCAAATTTTTGATGAAAGTAAAGGTGTAGATCTATACTATGTCTTAGCGATAACGCCTGTTGCAAACAGCAAAGACAGATATGTTTTCGATGGTGAAGCCCCATTTGGAGTTTCTGTCAACCAAATTCCATCAATGGGCAAAGCAACACATTTACAACATGGCATATCAGCAGATTTTTCCACTCTGGATGCTGGGGATGTATACGACTTTGCATATTCAATGAGAGATGCTAGGCTAGACAGTATTACAACTCTTACAATGGTCCATGATTTGCAAACTAATGTAGTTTTTATGTCAATAAAGCCAACAGAAGATTCAATATCCCAATCCTATCAACCCGAATCATTTGATCCGAAGCTTTTTGAGTTTCCGAATTACTTTTTTGAAGGTTTTCCAAACTCCCTAGACATGGATTTCACCGATAAATTAATTCGTTTTACATTTCAAGAAGATAGGGATTCTACTTACAAAGGTGTTTATTTATCTTCTACTACACCTTCAATTCCATCTCAATCCCTTGCTGTCTTTATGGATCAAGGAATCCTACAGTCGATACGGGGAGAGGTTGTGGTCAGAGCCAATAGGTCAAAAAAGGTCACAACTGAGTTTGATTTAGTAGGCCCAGTTGAACCCGATGTGTTGTTTTCAACACTTATTGAAGAAATGTTTCCTGAGGAATTAAAAATAAAACTTTTACAGGGAGCGTCACTTGAAGAACCACTTTTTGGTCCCAGCGGTAAACTACCAAAAATAACTAAAGAACCAAGACTACCTAAGGTAGATGCAAATCAAGTGGAGACAACAGTTCCAATTGAACCCAAAATTAGTAACATACCAGAAACTGTCATTGACACCACATCAATTAGCACAGATTCTTCTTCATTTATACCCGTCACCCAAGAAGATGAAATTTCGCCTCAGACTTTGCAAGTAGAAAAGAGAAATGAACAAGATTTATTTATGGCAGACACTCTAATGCTAGAAAAAACTAAGGAAGTAAAATCTGCTAGTGATGGCAATGGCGCGCCTTTGCCTGAGGAGTCACAAGTTGACCAGAGCACAAATGACAAATCTGAAAAACAGGACGTGAAAAATCAAAGCGACAATAAAACCGATACGCTTAATCCTGAGGAGTCACAAGTTGACCAGAGCACAAATGACAAACCTGAAAAACAGGACGTGAAAAATCAAAGCGATAATCAGGATAAAAAATAAAAATATACCTGTAATTTCAATATATGTTTAACTTAAAACTGATATTAAAAACCGTTCTTTCTCTAGCTGTAATCTCTATTGCGTTCGGTGAAAAAATAATTCACATGAATGGGACTTATGATTTAGATGGCGACAACATGTTAGAGTTTCTTGCTCTTGAGATAGATCCAGAAAAAGATGTTTTCCCAAGTATTGTAAGGCTTTATGAAGTGGATTCCGATGGATATCAATCGTTAATATGGGAGTTTTTACCCCCAGTTTCATTAGAGGGCGACTTCGTCGATGCTCAAATAGGAGATATTGATGGTGATGGATCTCCTGACCTTATAGTGGTAATGAATTTATCCAAGTTTGAAGATAGTGCTACTCCCCATGTTTTCGTTGCATCATATAATTGGGACGGAGAAAACTTTTCTGAGATACCATCTTCAACATTAGATATTGGTAAAGAAAATAGATCGTTAAGATGCAACAATTTTCAATTGCTAGACCAAGACGCAGATGGCGATCAAGAAATTGTGCTTTCCCTTGGAAGTCCGTTTAGAGGTTTTGCAGTAGTTAACTCTAATTCTGGAGGTCTTTTTCTTTCAAAAAAAGTTAGGCCTGACCAATTACTTGTCGGCTCTGGATTGTTATACGTTGGGGTTGTGGACTATGACGGTGACGGATATGATGATGTGATTGCACTGAGTCCAGATGGTAATACAATTAAAGCACAGCCATTTTATAATATCGGAGGAGTTTTTGATTCAGGGCCTCTTGTCCGAAAAAAAATTGACGGTATTAATGGTATACTGACACACTCAATTAAGCTCACTGATTGGGATTCAGACGGGTTTTTTGATATTCTTGCTCCATTCAGTTCTGGGGATATAATCGCATTAACATTGACTCCAGCTACGCTAGTAATTGAAGAGGTTCCTGTTACTTCTGGGCCTCTAACGCAGATTGCGCTAGAGGATTTTAACCAAGATGGATATGAAGATATACTCACCCTATCTGCTGACCTTAACTCCCTAACTCTGATTTCAGGAAAAAACGGAGGTCTTGAGGGGGTTGAAAATGCCATGAGGCATATACCCTCTGACATGCAAGTCTTTACAATGTCGCCAATGACTAAAGCGGGGTTGTATACAGGTAGTGTTATTGTGTCGGGTTGGAATGGTGATCAAAATGCCACATACGTTGTTAATCTTGGAACCAAATCTGACAGGCTGGACCAGGGCTATCTAATTACTTCTGATTTCATCGAAAAACAACTACCAGCTTTAATAGATAATATTGATGACATAAATCCAGAGGTGCCTGAGGTTTTTGTTGAGGTTTTACCAGAAGATAAAAAGCCTTTATTGCCACAGACGGAAGAGCAAATTATTACTGACCTTGGCCAGTCACCTGGGGTTTATATACCAAAAACTTTAGAAATTGATAAAACTGAGTCCGCAGTATTAAAAGAGCAGCCGAGGGTCTCAGTTCCCAGAAAAATAGTTAGAACTCTTGAGGCCCCTAAAATGCCTAAGCCGAAAGAATCCGTTGGTCAAAGGCTTCCAAAACATATTTTGCCAAGATATGTATTGAGGCCAGGGCAACCATTTCTCTATCCGATTCCTAGTGATACATCTGATGAGTTTTATAGTTTTAGGTGGGACAGCCAACCACCAAAAGGGATGTACTTCCTATATGAAAGCACTTCAATCAACTGGGTTCCCACCGATAAGCAGTTAGACGCATTTCCAATATCTTACATGGTGAGAATGAAGGTTGACGAAATTTTTGAACAGACTACAGGCAACAAGCTTGAAGAACAGGTTTTTAAAGCCACGCCTGTGCTTGAAAGTAGAGACGAGGGTTTATGGATATATGTCAATGATCCTCCAAGATTTTTAACTCAGCCTACTGTAACAGAGTTCATAGCAGGTTCAACTTTTAGGTACGAACCTTTGGTGCAAGATAGGAACATGGATGCAGTAGTTAACTTCTCTTTGGAGTTCGGACCAGAAGGAATGTATATTGAAAATGACGTTGTAGTTTGGAAAACTGATAGTGCGCATGTAGAGGTTTACGATGTTCGCTTAGTTGCAAGTGATGGGTTCGAAAGAACAGTGCAAGAATTCAAATTATTTTCTCGGGCCGGAGTAAAAATATTGTCTAAACCACCTGTTAGTGCAAGTGTTGGCACAAAATACTCGTATCCTGTTAAAGTATGGAAACAAAAACCAGATCAAATAATAAATTATAAACTATTTTATGGTCCCGATGGGATGTCATTACAGCCAGACGGTACAATCTCATGGACGCCTAACCCTGTGCAGGTAGATAGTGTTAAATATGCAGTAATTGCTAGCCATGGAGTAGCTACCGATACTCAGTTTGTAGACTTGTTTGTCAACCACCCTCCTGTCATCAATAAAACACCACCGATGATTAATCCGATCGATGTTGGTGAGACATGGGAATTTGATCTAAATATAGAAGACCCAAATAAAAATGACATACTTGTATTTAGTGCTGATTCATTACCGACGGGAATGAGAATGGACCCGCAAACTGGCTATCTTAGATGGACTCCGACTATGAATGATTTAGACTTCCATACTTTACAGATAGAAGTTTCAGATGGACGCGAAAAAAGATTGATTAAATCTGAATTCTTCGTCAATGCGAAGCCAAAAATTATATCAGTTCCCATAATGTCAGCAACAGTTGGTGAAGAATACGCATATAAAATTATGATAGATGATAGGAACAAAGGAGCTTATCTCCCCTTTAAGCGATATGTAAAAATAGAAGATGTTTCAAAAATTAGAATGTATTCAATAAATATTACTGACGATGTTGCTATTTCAAATATTGATCGGTTTCTTGGGGACTGGCATAATGCTGAATCCATTTATTATGTTGACCCTAAATATCCGGCTGATTCATTGGTTTCAAGGTTAGACCTGAAAAGATATACTCATTCTGTATTTTTTGAAGATGACAGACTGTGGGTAATTCTAAATACTAAAGATGGCAGAACTATAAAAATTAAAGACTTTCTCTGGGAATTTTTCCATGGTGATAAAGGGAAACCGCCTAGAGTTATTGTCGAAAGAGTCAATACATTTAGATTCCGGCTAAAAGAGTTCCCTGAAGGCATGGTCGTAGAGGAGTCATCAGGTACTATAAGATGGACCCCCACTGTAGAGCAAGCGGATATTCACAGAATATCTGTGAGGGTATCGGACGGCGCAACAAGACAATCATTTGATGAGCAATCTTTTGAGATTTATGCTAATCATCTCCCAACAATTGTTTCAAATCCTCCACACATGGGCTTGGTTGGGGAACTTTTTAAATACCAAGTTAGGGTAGATGACAAAAATGACAACTCAATGCTCGAGTATACACTGCTAAAGGGCCCCCATGGAATGCAAATGGATAGGTATGGAAAAATATTATGGGTTCCAAAAGCTGCCCAAATAAATAATAACTCGTTTGAAGTAGCAGTAAGTGATGGCTATGGTACTGATGTTCAAATGGGTAAAATTTTTGTCAATAACGCTCCAACAGTGATGTCTAATCCAAAACCTGTTGGTTTAACTGGTCATTCGTGGAGATATAAAATTGCAACAGAGGATCTAAACGGAGATAAGGTAGCCTATAGAGCAGTTAGATTGCCAAAATATGCACGCTTCGATAAAAAGAAGGCTGTTGTTGAGTGGACTCCTAGAAAGAGCCAACTTGGTATGAACGATTTTATATTGATGGCCGTTGATGAACATGGAGCTACATCAACCCATGAATTTCAGGTTCATGTTTTTAATGATCCCAGTACGCAACAGATACTAAATACAGGTTGGCCATTAATGCTCACTTTTGTTGGCGTTGTGTTTGCTTGGGGGATGTCACAGATTTAGATATACTTTCTACAAGTTTAAAAAACCTTGTATCATTTTCTAGTTCCACACTTATGCCCATGGCCAGAATTTTATAACTAGGATTAAAATTTATAATCTTCGCCCAATCTTTATCAGTAGTAATCATTAAATCAGCTCCAGATACTTTAGCATTTCTTTCTAGAGACAAAATGTCTTTTTTACTATATTTATAGTGATCCTCGTAAGATTTGAAACCTACGACGGAAAAACCATAGTCTTCTACTCCTGATAAGAAAGTAGAGAAATCTCCTATCCCAGAAAAAACAAAAACATCTTCATCCCCTTCTATAGAATCAATGAGTACATTGCAAGCGTCTGAAATATAGTTGTTTGATTTTGTTTTATAGGTTGGTTTGTTTAAATGTTTAATCTTTTCTACGATGTGATTAGCTGGATTTTTTTTTGTAATAATTAAAACATCAGATCTTTTTGTATTGTGCCAGGATTCCCGGAGCTTGCCAAGTGGCAACAATTTATGATCATCTAATTTATCGCTTCCATTAATAAGCAAAATATCTAGATCCCTTGCTATTGATCTATGTTGAAAGCCATCGTCTAATATAATTATATCAGGAGAGAACATTGTTATCAGGTATTTTGCACCTCTTATTCGCTTGTTATCAACAACAATGGGTAGCGATTTGGTTTGATTAGCCATCATATATGCTTCATCGCCACAGTCTTCCCATGAACATATTGGACCATCCCCTTTTGATACTAGAACAGTTCCTGACGTGCTTCTCAGGTAACCGCGGCTCAAAATTGCAACAGTATAACCTTTTTCTCGTAGAGACAAAGCGAGAAAAATTGTCATTGGTGTTTTCCCTGTTCCCCCGGCTGTTATATTTCCAATGCTTATAACTACGCATGGGACTCTCTTAATGAAAATATCTATATAATCAAATAACAAATTTCTCAAAGAGGTTACTAAATTGTATAACCAAGATAGAAAATATAGAGCGATCAATTTAGGCTTTGAGGATCTATTTCTTATTTGCATTATGCAAATTATCCTTTTCCGTTAATTCCATTGCCCGGATAAATTTGTTGATGCATTCCTCACTTTTTTCATTTTTATCGTATTTAATAGGCTCCCCATAATTAATAAAAATTTTTCCAAAAGGTTTCTCTAAATGAAAAATATCCCAGTTCCTAAATTGCCAATTTCGTGTTGAATGAACACTTACTGGTATAATAGACGCTCCTGTCATCTGAGCAGCCCTAATTAAGCCAGGCTTGGGAATTCTTCTTGGCCCTGTTGGTCCATCAGGCGTTATAAAAAATATTGACCCTGGTTTTTTTAGAACCCTCAAAATAGCTTTGTATGCTAAACTACCTTTTTCCTTGCTTGAACCTCTTATCATTCTCCATCCCCACGCCGAGGCTATTCGTGATATTTCCTCAGCGTCATTGTGAGTTCCAGCTAATGCATTAATATTTAGATCTCTTAAATCGTAAAACACAGATAATAAATGACCGTGCCATACAGCAATAATAACAGATTCTCCATTTTTTGTTAATTTCAAGTAATTTCTTCTTCCTTTTACTATTCGTCGATTAAGCCCATAAAAAAGTTTTAGCAGTAGACTCCCTAAAAAAGTTTTTAAATTAGATCTTACATTTCTTTGAGAATTTTTGGTCATCGCATTGTTATAGCTTCTGCAATCCTTTTATAGACACCTGGATCTCCTAAAGTTCTTTTAATCTTATTAAAATCGGAAATCATATTATTTCGATCCTCAGATTTATCATCTAGAAGTGGAAGTAGTTTTTCTAAAATATTTTTTGGATTCATATCTCCCTGGATGCATTCAGGAACTAAAGCACGATCTTCAATTATGTTTATAATTGAAGAATGTTTGACATGAACAAGCCTTCTTACCAGCCACCATGACAGATTTGAAAGTTTGTAGCATACAACTAATGGAGTTTGTTCAAATACACATTCCAATGTTGCAGTCCCAGATGCTACAATGGCGGCAGTTGATACGATCATTGTTTTTTTCGAATTTTCTTCAATTTTATAAAATTCTGGAAGATTCGGCAATTTAACATTAGGAGATTTTCCAATTATCACTTGAATATCCTTTATTTCCTTTTTCAACAATTTAATAGTGTCTATGAAAATATTCATATGGCGATTAATTTCTTGTTGTCTGCTGCCAGGAAGTAAGGCTATTATTGGTTTTGTGATATCTAATGAATGTCTCCTAAAAAACTCTTTAGTAGATTCATTAACGTGTTTCTCATCGGCAAGAGGATGACCAAAGAATTCTACAGAAACACCATTATTCTCAAACCATTGCTTTTCAAAAGGAAAAATTGAAATGGATTGGTCTACATAGCTTTTTATTATTTTAATTCTGTTCTTTTTCCATGCCCAAACCTGTGGTAAAATAAAATATGTAATGGGTATTTTTAGATGGTGTATGTTCTTTACCAATCTTAAGTTAAATCCTGGGTAGTCTATTAAGATTATTCTATGAGGTTTTGACTTTTTAATTAGGCTGATCGTTTTTTTCATTATCAACCACATTCTTGGTATTTCTTTCAAAACCTCATAAAAGCCCATGATTGACAAGCTGTCAACATGTTCAATTATCTTCATACCTTCTTTTTGCATTGAATCCCCGCCGTGCCCCATGAATGATGTATCAGGGTTTATTTCTTTCAAAGAGCGGATCAAATTTCCGCCATATAAATCTCCAGAGGGTTCGCCAGCAATGATAAAATATTTTTTCATTCAATTAACAAGAGAATTAAAATCAATTTAGTAGTTGGGGTAATAGAAGAGATTTAGAATAAATTGTTGTAATAAACAGTGCAATATTTTGGAGTGTTCTTTTTTCAGTTTTTAAAGTTTGTAAAAAGCTAAGGGAGGTGTTGTTTATAGGCGTTTTTCGCCATGAGATTAGTCGAGGGAGCAGACGAGGTACATTTTTGCAGTAATTTAAGTAATCATCTTTAAATAGTGTGGTCAGGGTCTCTTCTTCGAGGGATATGATTAGTGTATATTGGATAATAAAATAGATGACCGTTGTTGATAACATTTCGATTAAATAAGGACCGCCTGAAAGTAGGCAAACCCCGCTATAGATTATTACGTTGCCTAGGTACAAAGGGTTTCTTGTCCTTGAGTATGGCCCTGAGGTACACAAACTTGGGGCGCCAACCTTTGTAGTTCTTGTTCTTCCACCAGCGTGGCTTACAGCACTCATTCGGATAATTTCTCCAACGAGAACAAAGAACAGCCCAATCAGCGAATAGGGATAAATTGGTGAGGAAAAATATATTAATAAGATAGCCAGAGGAATTGGGGTAAAGCTTCGAAATGAAAACACAAAATTACGCAAATCTTTCAATGTAGGTCCTGTATTATCTTATTTTGAATCTTTAATGCGACCTGGAGCGCATCCCTTCCCTCTACACCTGAGACAATAGAAGTTTCTGTACCTTTTATTGAAGAAATAAAATTTTTTAACTCTACTTTTAAAAGATCTGTCTTTTCCAGGATTGGTTTTTCATATGATATATACAGAGATTTCTCATCATAATTAAAAGGTTCAATTAGAGCTGATGGGCTTCCCTGTTTTTCGTCTTTTAAAACCCGATATACCTCCGTGGTCTGAGCAAATAAATCAATTGTTGCATAAAGCTCACGTTGAAACAATTTAATTTTTCTCACATCATTTTTTGCAATACGACTTGACATAATGCTAGCAACAGTTCCATTTTCAAATCGAATTCTTGCGTGTGCGACATCAACTGAATTAGTTAAAATTGATAATCCTTTAGCCTGTATTGCTTTAACTGGAGAATGTACCAAAGACAGTAATATGTCAATATCATGAATCATTTTATCCAATACAACAGGAACATCTGTTCCCCTGGATGTATAAGGGGCGAGTCTTTGTAGTTCAATAAATTTGGGATTGATAGAATAGGGTTTTAATGCAGTGAGAGCAGGGTTTAGTCTCTCTATATGTCCGACTTGGATCAGTACATTTTTTTGTTTTGCAATTTTCAGTAGCTCATCTGCTTGGTCTAAAGTTTGTGTAATTGGCTTTTCAATGAAAACATGTTTTTCTCTCTCGATACATAATTTAGCTACCGCACTGTGATGTTTAGTTGGGGTAACAATGGAAACCGCATCAATTTTTTTTATTAAGCTTTCCAAAGTATGATAAGAAGGTATATTATATTTTCTGGATATTATTGCTGATTGTGTATCATCTACATCAAATATTCCAACCATGTCGCAATTAGACAAATTTTTATAATGTTTAGCGTGATGCTGACCTAGGTGCCCAACTCCTATTACACCGACTTTTACAGGATCATTTTTCATTTCTGCCCTTAAGTTACACCAACCAATACCTAGAATAAATGCAATAACTAAACAATATTATAACCTATTAAAAATCTTGCATTTGTTGATAACAAGCACCAATTTTTGATATAATTCGAGGTATTAAAGGAGTTTCAAAATGGCTAAAGATATGAAAACCGGAGTAGGTTTCATTATTCCGGCAGCTGGAGTTGTCGGTTTTTTCACAAGCCTTTTTCTTGGTGAGCACCTAATTAGTATAATTGTTGCTGTACTTGGTATACTGGCATGGTTTGCATACATGCTAGTTATGGAGTCTCATGTCCCAAGAGAAATGGGTAATATGATTATTCTTTTTGGCGTTTTACTTTCCTTAGGGATATTCTCAGGCTTTGGAATCAAACAAAATATGTGGGGAGGCATGGAGCTTCAGCCGGAAGGCGCAATCTTTTCACTAATCATATTATTTTTTGCAATCCTTTCAGGTTTAAATTTTCGGAATCAGCAAACAGCATCCTTAGTCTCTCCTTTACAAGAAAGTGGACTTTCAGACGAAGATAGAAAACTAGTAGCAAAGGCAATAAATACTGCAGAGGAAAGCCGAAATTCATCAGGTAAAAACGATCCAAAAATAATCGTTGTAAATCAAGAGTCAGAAAGCGCAGAAAAGAAAAATTCTGAACATAAAAGCGTAGACAGTGATCAACTAAAAGCCAACGACCCCTATGGTTTATCCCACAACCCGTACTTTGCATATCCTCCAGATTACTACTATGATGAGGAAGAGGATGACGAGTATGAAGAAGACTGGGAGGACGAAGAGGAATGGGAAGAGGAAGAAGAGCAAAAGTAAGTTTCAGACGTTAAATTTAAAAAACACACAGTCCCCGTCTTTAATGATATATTCTTTGCCTTCTTGTCTAATCAAACCTTTTTCTCGAAGAGACTTTTCGCTACCATGCCTAAATAAGTCATTGCAGTTAAATACATCCGCTTTTATAAAACCACGCTGAAAATCACTATGAATTCTACCAGCTGCTTCCGGAGCAGTGAAGTCCTGAGGTACTGTCCAGGCTTTTACCTCCTCTTCGCCACAAGTAAAAAAATTATGCAAACCCAATAAGCCAAAGCTTTCTCTAATAACTTTATTCAGCCCAGGTTCTTTTTGATTATATTCCTCTAAAAATAATTGTTTTTCTTGTTTATTTAATAACGATATCTCTTGTTCTACTGTGCCGCAAAGTGGTAAAACCTTAGCATTCTTCATTAAATCGTTTTTTTTCAGTGAATGAACGTATTCATTGTCTTGCTCAGTGAACAAGTCATGCTCATCTATGTTCGCTACATATAAAGTTGGTTTATCTGTTAATAGATGTAATGTTTTTTTCAAAGGCTCAAATTCTTTATCTATGATCAAATCGCGTGCAAAAACACCATCCGAGACACCACAAATTAAAGACTTTACTAGCTGCAATAGGCTGGCTGAGTCTTTATCTCCAACTTTAATAGTCTTTTCTAATTTCATTTCTCTTTTTTCTAAGGTTGCTAAATCGGCAAGAAGTAGTTCAGTGTTAATCGTCTCTAGATCTTTCAAAGGGCTAACACTACCGTTTATGTGGCTAATGGCAGCATCATCAAAACATCGCACCACGTGAATGATTGCTGATGCTTGTCTAACTTGCCCAAGAAACTGATTACCTAGACCCTCACCTTTACTTGCGCCTTTTACTAGGCCTGCAATATCGATGAATTCAACAGTGCTGGGTGTAGTTTTTTGAGGTTTGTAAATCGCAGCCAATTTAAATAGTCTTTCATCTGGTAGGTCAACTATACCAATATTTGAATCAATTGTACAAAAGGGATAGTTCTCAGCAGGAATACCTGATTGTGTTAAGGCATTAAATAGCGTTGATTTCCCAACATTGGGCAGCCCCACGATTCCGCATTTAAGAGACATGTAGTATTAAAGTGACCTCAAAAGGAGTCTTGGCTTGGGTCGCCACCAAAATCATAAGTAAGATCTTTAAATAAACCAACTTGTAAATTTTTTGCATGATAAATAGTTTTATTTTCTGTGCTTACAGTTCCATCGGCCCAAACCATCAGTTTCTCATCTCGATTTATCAGTTTTTTTATATCTATCTTATAAATTATTTTTTTGTGATACGGTCTAATTTGCCCTTTAAACTTAACATCACCCACACCAAGAGCTCTTCCTTTGCCGACCCCACCAATCCAAGTTAGATAGAAACCAACCAATTGCCACAAACCATCAAGTCCCAAGCATCCAGGCATTACAGGATCTTCTTTGAAATGGCATTTAAAAAACCATAAGCTTGCATTTATATCTAGTTCGGCTAGGATTTTTCCTTTGTTATACTTTCCATCGAAATCAAAAATCTCAAGTATACGGTCAACCATAAGCATCGGCGGAAGGGGGAGTCTACCAGCTTCATGTCCTAGTAGTGTGCCTTCCGCACTATCAATTAAACTCTTTTTAGAGTAACTATTTTTTTTTACCATTTTTATTTAATCTGGGCCGATTGACTGTGAGCATTATTAAATGATATTAAAATGACAATTAATATGTAATATAATTCAATAAATTAGCTATTAAAATTTGGAGATAAAATGTCAAAATGGGCTTTAATTTTAGGTGGTTCGACCGGACACGGTGCTGCGACCGCGAAAAAACTTGCTAGTGAAGGCTATGGTATTATCGCATTTCATTTCGATAGGGGTGAAGCGAAAAAAATGGCTGAGGAAAATATTAAAGCAATATCGGACATGACAAATAATAACTGCCACTATTTTAACACTAATGCTGCTGCTATAGAGACTATTGAAAAGTTTGTACCAAAAATTAATGAAATAACAAACGGACAGCCTCTAAAATTATTGCTCCATTCAATTGCATTTGGTACAACAACAAACTTTTTTGGGGAAAAACCTGTAACACAGAGGCAAATGGACATGACCATCCATGTGATGAGTAATTGCCTTCTGTATTGGACTCAAAAGCTTTATGATGCTAAGATGCTTGCTAGTGGCTCTAGAGTTTTAGGGCTCACTAGCGAAGGTAATTATGTCGCAATGGATGGATATGGTCCTGTTAGCGTAGCTAAGGTGTCAATGGAGGCAATCATTCGACAGATTGGCTGGGAATTAGGCGAATTTGGCATTACTGCTAATGCCGTTCAAGCGGGTATTACGCCAACTCGAGCTTTAACTAAAATTACTGATGGTTGGGAAACGTGGGTTGAGAACACTAAAAAACGTAACCCAATGAAGCGTACAACAACTCCCGAAGATATTGCCGGAACAATTTCAATGTTGTTAAAGCCTGAAGCAGACTTTATAAACTGTTCTATAATATACTGTGATGGAGGTGAGTCTAGATCTGGGTCTTTCTAGTATTGTTTTCAAAGTATTACAAACTAGACCCTTGCTTTAGTTTTTCTTGAATTAGGGAAATGAGCTCATGACAATCTTTGTTTGGTGAAATGTCAAAACTCCGCTTTGCCTCACTTAAAGCGTATTCCCACCAACCTTTTTTTGTATAAGCTATTGCCAATTTCATGTGCGCTGTTCCTAATATCTGAAACTCGTCCCTATTTAGTTTGCTTTGTTCGCCCCCATAAAGCCTCGAAACCTCTCTGTATTCCATAATAGCCTCATCGACTAATCCTTTTTTTAGATACCAGTTACCGAGGTTTAGGTGCCGCGATGGATCTTCTTTGGCACATCCGCTAAGTGCCACCACTAAAATGGTGAACTGGAGTAAAAGCTTACGACATGTAATAAAAGCATTCATAAATAGGTTCTAATTTTTAGCTTTACTTAAAGCAAAATCAAGAAGAATATTTTTTGTATTGCACATTATACGATTCAACCCCTTTCTTTTATTAAATGCAATTATGCTTTGCCGGCTGCTCCAATTAAATTGTTGGTGTCAAAACCAAGAGAGCTGGCAGCGCAACTCCACAAATTGTTTGGGGGAGTATCAAATAATAAATCATCATTAGCATCCTGGACAAGCCAATCCCCATTTCTTAACTCGTTTTCAAGCTGCCCCTCTGACCAACCCGCATGACCTAGTACTAGTTTAAAATTCGGGTCTCTTACATCATCAAGCTGTTTTAAAATATTTAGATTACTCGTTATGTAAGCAGAGTCTGATATTTTTATTGATTCTTCTAGCTTAGTACCATCTTTATGAAAAACAAGACCTTTTTCAAATAATACTGGCCCGCCAAAATATACAGTGTTTTCATACTTTCGGAATTGATTGTTGAGGGTAACCAAGCCGTTAAAAAAAGAATTAAGTCTTAAATCGCGATATTTCTTGTTTATTATAATGCCAAAAGCACCATTTTTACCATGCTCGCAGACATAAACAACCGCTTGAGAAAAGAATGGATCATTCAAGTTCGGCATTGCTATAAGAAGTTGGTTTTTTAATGGCTTCATATTGAAAGATAGTAAAGCTGACTTTCTATTACAACTCTTTGTATATGAACGTTAAACATAAATTATTTTAGTTGCGTAATCATATAAATGTAAATTTAAGGTTTAAAAAACCAATTTAAATCAACCAATGGGCATAAAAGAAAAAAGCGAAATTGTAATAAGGGGTGCTCGCCAACACAATCTAAAAAATATTGACATCAAAATTCCCAGAGATAAGTTTGTAGTTATCACAGGGCTCTCGGGGTCTGGTAAATCTTCGTTAGCATTTGACACTATCTATGCTGAAGGCCAAAGAAGATATGTTGAGTCTCTTTCATCATATGCAAGACAATTTATTGGATTGATGGAAAAACCGGCAATTGATTCTATTGAAGGACTATCACCTGCTATTTCAATTGAACAAAAAGCTACAGCAAGAAATCCTAGGTCGACTGTTGGGACTGTAACAGAAATACATGATTACCTCAGGTTATTATTTGCCCATATTGGCAAGCCACATTGTTGGAAATGTGGTAAGTTGGTTGAAAAACAAACAGTCCAGCAAATCGTCGATTCCATATTAAAATTAAAAAGAGGTACTAAAATCCATATCTTATCACCCCTTGTAAGGGGTAGGAAAGGCGGGCATGTTAATACAATTAATCAAGTGCGTAAAGATGGATTTATAAGGATTAGACTTAACAATAAAATATTATCAATTGATGAAATCCCGGAGATTAACAAAAATAAAAAAAATTCTATAGATGTCGTAATTGATAGGCTAAAAGTAGATAAGAAATTTCGAGATCGTATCACTGAGTCTGTTGAACTTGCTCTTAAAATTGGCAATGGGTTACTCTTAATAAACGTTATATCTGGCAGTGAATATATATTCTCCGAAAATCTATCGTGCCCAGAATGTCAGGTATCCTATGAGGAAATAGTTCCAAGAATGTTTTCGTTTAATTCGCCTTATGGTGCATGTCCAGCATGTGATGGCCTCGGATCTACTATGGAGGTTGATCCGAATATTATCGTACCGGATAAATCTAAAAGTCTATTACAAGGCGCAATCGCGCCACTCGGGAATCAACCACGGGATAATTGGTACGGTTCAGTGCTAAGAAGCCTTGCAAGATATTATGATTTTAATTTTACAACACCGTGGATTAATCTTAGCCCATCTGTTCGAAGGGTCCTGCTATTTGGTTCAGGTGATGACAAAATTAAGATGGAATACCAATCTAAGAAGTGGTCAGGTACGTATTCTGGTGGTTGGGAAGGTGCAGTAAATAACTTAATGAGAAGGTACACACAAACTAAATCGTTGGGAGTTAGAAAGTGGATAGAACAATTTATGAGTATGCGCCCGTGCAATAGTTGTAATGGCACACGATTGAAAGAACAGACGCTTGCAGTTAAAATTGATGAAGTCAACATTGGACAAGTCTCATCAAAATCAGTGAAAGAGCTAAAACTTTTTTTTGATACCCTCGAGCTCTCCAAGATAGAGACACAAATTTCTAATCAAATATTGAAAGAAATATCCCAACGATTGGAGTTTTTAATTAACGTTGGTTTAGATTACCTAACTTTAGATAGATCAGCGATTACACTCTCCGGCGGTGAAGCTCAGAGGATAAGATTGGCTACACAAATTGGTTCCCAGCTTATGGGTGTTTTATATGTGTTAGATGAGCCCTCGATTGGTTTACACTCTAGGGATAACAAAAGGCTGCTGGACACATTAAAAAAATTACGCGATATTGGCAATTCAATTCTTGTTGTTGAACACGATAAAGAAACAATAGAGGCATCTGATTTCGTCGTTGACCTGGGTCCCAGAGCCGGTAAAGAGGGTGGCGAGGTTACATACGCTGGGCATCCAAACGCAATTCACGAAGCTGAAAATTCAATCACAGGAAAATATATGTCAGGCGCAAAGAACATAGATGTTCCAAAAAAGCGCAGGCAAAAAAATAACAAAAAAATTATCCTTAAGGGAGCAAAAGGTAATAATTTGAGATCGATCAATGTAACATTCCCCTTGGGATGCTTTGTTGCGATTACAGGAGTATCGGGTAGTGGTAAAAGCACCTTGATAAATGAAACGCTATACCCACTTTTATCTAAAGAGCTCAATAAAGCTCAGTCTTACTCACTCAATTATGATTCTATAAGTGGGACAGAGTTCCTTGATAAAGTTGTCGAAATCAATCAAAAGCCAATTGGCAGGACTCCTAGATCGAATCCAGCAACATACACTGGGGTCTTTACATTTATTAGAGATTTATTTTCAAAAATTGAAGAGTCAAAGGTGAGAGGGTATAAACCTGGCAGGTTTTCATTTAATGTAAAGGGTGGGAGGTGTGAATCTTGCACAGGAGACGGTATAATTAAAATTGAAATGAATTTTTTACCTGATGTTTATGTCAAGTGCGAAGTATGTAGCGGAGCAAGATATAATAGAGAAACATTAGAAGTGCTTTACAAAGGGAAGTCCATTGCACAAATTCTAGAAATGTCAATCATTGAGGCTCTTGCCTTTTTCCGTTCTATTCCCAGTAATATTTATAAAAAGCTAAAAACTTTAAATGAAGTAGGGCTTGGTTACATTCAGTTAGGACAGCAAGCAACCACATTATCTGGTGGCGAAGCTCAAAGAGTTAAATTAGCAACAGAACTTTCTAAGGTTTCAACTTCAAAAACTCTCTACATTTTAGATGAACCAACAACTGGTTTGCACTTTGAAGACATATGGATGCTTTTAAAGGTGTTACAAAAGTTAGTTGACCGTGGAAATACTGTGATCGTTATTGAGCATAATTTAGATGTTATTAAATCATCTGATTGGGTTATTGACCTAGGGCCTGAAGGTGGCGAAGGTGGCGGAAAAATTATAGCCGAAGGTAGTCCAGAAGTAATTGCAAATGTTAAAAATTCATACACCGGCCATTATTTAAAGGAAGTCTTAGAGCATAATGAATAAGTTCTGAGGCCTCTATAATTTTGAAAAAATGAATTGGAACATTAATATAAAGAAGGACAGACAATTTGCTGAGAAAAAATGTTAATTATAATTTATTTCTTACATTCTTTACCTAAGATGATTCAGATTGTATCTTTCGAGGCTTTTATAATTTGATTTAGCTAAAGTTTGTATAATGACAGAAATTCATATAACAGATTCAAACCAGCACCAAGATGACATTGTAGTAGACAAAACTCTTCGGCCCTCTCTTCTTGCAGATTTTATTGGTCAAGATAGTTTGGTTGAAAACCTAAAATTATATATCGACGCGGCTAATAAAAGAGGAGATTCTTTAGATCACGTTTTACTATTTGGCCCACCTGGGCTGGGCAAAACAACCTTGGCTAACATTGTTTCAAAAGAACTTTCATCTAATATTAGGCATGCGTCGGGGCCAATGGTTGAAAAAGCAGGCGACTTAGCAGGCTTGATTACTAATCTAGAAAAAAGGGATGTTTTTTTTATTGACGAAATTCATCGACTTAATTCAAACGTTGAAGAATATCTTTATTCTGCTATGGAGGATTTTACCATCGATATAATGATTGATAAAGGTCCAAGCGCGCGAAGCGTTCAATTAAATATCGAGCCATTTACATTGGTTGGTGCAACTACAAGACTCGGGAACCTAACTTCTCCCTTGAGAGATAGATTTGGAGTGGTTCTTAGAGTAGATTATTACGAGATTGAAGAATTATACCATATAATTAATCGATCTTCTGCTATTTTAGAAATAGAGATCACTGATGGGGGGGCAATGGAACTGGCCAAAAGAAGTAGGGGCACTCCGAGATTGGCAAACCGTATATTAAGAAGGATAAGAGACTTTGCTGAAGTTAAGGGCTCTGGTAAAATAGATGTTAACTTAGCTAATTATGCATTAGAAAAACTTGGCATTGATAAAGAGGGCCTCGACGACATGGATAGAAAAATATTAACAACTATAATTGACCAATTCTCAGGTGGGCCAGTAGGTTTGAAGTCTATTTCTGTTGCCGTTAATGAAGCTTCTAATACAATTGAAGATGTGTATGAACCATATTTAATAAAACAAGGTTTAATTATGAGAACATCCCGAGGAAGAGTGGCGCAAGAAAAAGCGTATAAACTCCTGGGCAGAAAAAAACTAAAAGATCAACAGGGGTTATTTTAATGATAAACAAAAAAAAGAAGTATAAACTTGGGGATTTTAACTATAAGCTCCCGAAAAGCAACATCGCACAATTCCCAGAAAAGAGGAGAGACCATTCAAAGTTGATGGTCGTAAATAGAGAATCTGGGGAAATTGAGCATAAAAAATTCTACAACATCGTAGACTATATGAGAAAAAATGATTTGCTTATATTAAACAATACAAGAGTATTTCCTGCCCGTTTGTTTGCAACCAAGGATAGAACTGATGCCAAAGTTGAGGTCTTTCTACTACGGGAGCTATCAGCCGATTTATGGGAAGTAATGGTAAGGCCAGCAAGAAAGGTGCGAATTGGCAACAAACTTGTTTTTACACCTAAGCTCATTTGTGATGTTATTGACAATACAGTTTCAGGCGGTAGGGTAGTGCGATTTGAATACGATGGTGATAATTTTGATAAAATGATTGATAGAATTGGGACCCCCCCCTTGCCACCCTATATTGACCGGGAAGCTGACAAAGATGATAAAAAAAGATATCAAACAGTCTACGCTTCACAAAGAGGTGCTGTTGCGGCTCCAACTGCTGGATTACATTTTACTGATGGCCTAATAAAAAAAATCAAGGGAAAAGGGGTAAAAGTAGAAACAGTGACTCTCCACATAGGTTTAGGCACATTTAGACCCGTACAAGTTGAGGATCTCAACAGACATCAAATGGATTCAGAATATTTTGAGGTTTCCCCACAAACCTCAATGGCAATAAATCAGGCTAAAAAAAGACATAAAAAAATAATTGCAGTTGGGACCTCTACGGTAAGAGCTCTCGAAACTATCGCCATATCTGGTTTCCAAGTGACTCCAAAGAGAGGATGGACCGATAAATTCATATATCCACCATACGAATATAAAATGGTTGATAAAATGATAACCAATTTTCATACGCCCCAATCTACTCTATTGATGATGGTGAGTGCATTCGCGGATCGGAAACTAATTAAAAAAGCATATTTAGAAGCAAAGCGCCACGATTACCGCTTTCTCAGTTATGGCGACGCAATGATAATAAAATAAGAGCTGTGTTTATTTCAGCAATCATTACTGCGGCAGGACAAGGTCATAGGTTTGGTAGTCAAAAACAATTCAAATCTTTGGGCGGCAAGCCTCTATATCAACATTCTCTTGGAATCTTTATCTCCTCTAAAATAATTGATGAGATAATTTTGGTTGTTCCAAATGATAATCAATATGCGATAGCTAAAGAAATAAAGGATAGTTCCCAGAGCATTGTAAAAGTGATTTCAGGGGGGGCTGCAAGGAGACACTCTGTAAAATCTGGAGTAGATGCATCAAGTAGTGATACTGATTTGGTAGTTATCCATGATGCCGCAAGGCCATTCGTCACTAGAGAAATGTTAAGAAGCGTAATAAAGGCTTGTGAAAAATCTGATGGTGCAATAGCAGCTATACCAGCAGTCGATACAGTAAAGTATTTGAATAATGGAGTTGTTGAAAAAACCTTGGACCGTAACCGTGTATGGTTAGCACAAACACCGCAAGCTTTTAAAAAGTTAAAACTTTTAAATGCGTACCGGCATTACGATTTGTCAAACTCTGCAATTACAGATGAATCATCTATCATGGAAGGCATGGGTTATAATATTTCCTTAGTTTTAGGGTCTCAGAGTAATTTTAAGGTCACAACAAAATATGATTGGAAACATGCTGAAGGTCTTTTGAAATGATAAAAGTTGGTATGGGATACGATGTGCATCAATTATCTCCCGGGAAGCCGTTGTTAATAGGTGGAGTAAAAGTAATATCCTCAAAAGGATCGGTGGGCCACTCGGATGGAGATGCCTTGTTCCATGCAATCACAGATGCAATTCTTGGGGCTGTAGGTCTTGGTGATATAGGTTTGTTTTTTCCCAGTGATGACGAAACTTGGAGGGGGGCAGACAGTAAAATTTTTTTAATTGAAGCTGTAAAAATGATTTCTGAAAAAGGGTATATTGTAAATAATGTTGACTCAACTGTGATTTTACAATCCCCAAAATTGCAAAAATACATTCCCAAAATAAGAAAATCTGTTGCTCGAACTCTTCTTATTGATGAAACGAACATCAATATCAAAGCTACAACTACAGATAAGCTTGGTGTTATTGGTGAAGGCCTTGGCTGGGCATGTATGGCTGTAGTATCTGTAAAAAAATAATCCAATGAATCTGCGTCATTACAAGTCATATGCTAAAGTGAATATTGGGCTACAAATATTGAATAAGAGATCTGATGGATATCATAACATCAATACTCTTTTTCAGGAAATAGATTTATACGACACCATCAAAATTAAAAAAATCGAACAAGGTTGCAATTTTGTTTCCAACGTTGACTGGTTAAAAAATGATGATTCAAATTTATGTGTCACTGCCTGGAAAGAGCTTTCTAAACATTTTGACATTGGAGGTGTTTCTATAAGCTTAGAAAAAAAAATACCTATCAAAAGCGGTTTGGGTGGTGGATCTTCCAATGCTGCTACCATTTTAAAAGGGATATGTGAAATATACTCATTGGATCTAACCCGTTGTGATTTAAGCTCTATTGCGATTCGCCTAGGGGCCGATGTCCCGTTTTTTCTAACCGGGGGCTTGCAAAGTGCATCAGGCATTGGTGAAAATTTGTCTGCTCAAAATGGTTGTATTGAAGGTTCTTATTTGCTAGTGATACCAGACCAAGAAATAGAGACTAAGTGGGCTTATAGTAAGTGTAAAAAAATTTTGCAGACTAACAAAGAAGCGCTTAAGTTTGATGATATATTGAAAGAAAAAATAACTTCTTTCAAGCTTTTTGAGAATGATTTTGAATCAATTGTTATTCCAGCATATCCACAGATTGCAGAAATAAAAGATAAGCTTTTGTCCTCTGGACCTAAGTATGTAAGTCTGTCGGGTTCAGGCTCGACTGTGTTTGGAATTTATGATGATGAAGTGCAAGCCAAAAGCGCTGAGTCTCTCTTTCCTGAATACACTACTTTTATAGCAAATCCGATTATAAATATGCATATGTAGCAAATAATTTGGGGCGTAGTATAATGGTAGTACACCTGGTTTTGGTCCAGGCAGTTGGGGTTCGAATCCCTGCGCCCCAGCTAGTAAAAGTAAATTAATTTGAAAAATAAGTTAAAAATCTTTAGTGGTCGTGCTAATCCACAACTTGCATCAAACATCGCTTCAATTCTTGATCAGGATCTAGGAGAAATATCAATTAAAACATTCTCCGACGGTGAGATATGGGTAAAATACCAAGAAAATGTAAGAGGCTGTGATGTTTTTTTAATACAGCCTACAAATGGGCCATCAGAGAACATCATAGAATTAGCACTTATGATAGATGCTGCAGTAAGGGCATCTGCTGACACTGTTACAGTTGTTATACCATATTTTGGATACGGCCGTCAAGACAGAAAAGATCAACCTAGAGTACCTATTTCCTCTAGAGTTATAGTTGATATTTTATCAGCGATGGGCGCCAATAGAATCATTACTCTGGATCTTCACTCTACACAAATACAAGGTTTTGCTAAGATACCTTTTGATAATCTTTACAGCCGGAAAATATTTTATAACGTTATTAAAAACAAAAATTTTATACCAGAAAAAACGGCAGTGCTTGCGCCTGACATAGGGTCAGTCAAGATGAGTCAAAGCTATGCAAAAATTTTGGGCATGCATTTCGCTTTAATAGAAAAAAGAAGGTTTGCTCCTAACCAAGCTGAAGTTAACCACTTAATTGGTGATTTAGATGGCCTGGATGTATTAATTATTGATGATATGATTGATACCGCTGGCACAACCGTTAGCGCAGCGGATGCTGCTATGGATAAAGGCGCAAACTCTGTAACTGTAGTGGCAACTCATGGCGTGCTTTCGGGGCCTGCAATTCAGCGTCTCAATGACTCAGTTATCAGAAAGGTAATCGTTACAGATACAATTTCGATACAAGAGGAAAAGCAAATTGAAAAATTAGAAACTGTTTCAGCTGCCGGATTGTTTGCTGAAGCAATTAGCAGAGTGCACAACGGTGAATCTGTCAGTGCTCTGTTTGAATTTTAAAAGGAGAAAAGTATGGCATCATCCTATTATAAACTAGATATATCAAACAGGGTAGATCTTAAATCGAGAGGTGCGAAAAAAGTAAGAAAAAGCGGCTTTGTTCCTGGCGTGCTTTATTATGCTGGGGAGGATCCGATCAATATATCTATTCAAAAATCAGTCTTATTTCAAGCAATGCAATCTGGGCAAAGAATCTTTGAAATCGATCAAAGTGGTAAAAGCCAATTTACCATGATTAAACAGATTCAATACCATCCTGTGAGCGATGAAATTATTCATGTAGACTTAATGCGTGTTAGGCGGTCCGAAAAAATTTCTATTTCTGTACCTATTGTATTAGTTGGTGAACCTGTTGGTGTAAAAGAGGGAGGCGTTTTATCACAATCACTAAATCAAGTTGATATAAGTTGCTACCCAACAGATGTGCCCGAAAATATCGAACTCAACATTGAAGATTTAGAGCTTAATTCAGCAAAAAATGTTGCAGATTTGCATATCGAGTTAGATGATGTTGATATTACATCAGAACCCACATTGAATATTGTTTCTGTAACGCCACCGGCTGTCGAAGAGGAAGCATCTGAAGCATCAGTCGGTGAGGATGAAGATTCTGACGTTCTTTCGGATTCTAAAGAGGATGCCGCAGGGGCAGACAAAGAAAAAAGCTCGCCAGAAGGAGACTCTGATGATAAAAATGAGAGCTCATGATAGCATTCATAGGGTTGGGTAACATTGGGAATTCATATGCTAATACTAAGCATAACGCAGGTTTTTGGGCTATTGACCATTATTCTTACAGGAATAGCATGGTTTTTCAGCCTGGAGATGGAGAATATGTTTTTTCAAAAAACAAACGGGACAAAGTTTTGCTGGTCAAGCCTACAACGATGATGAATAAAAGCGGAAGCGCAGTTAAAGAGGTAATGTTTCGTTGGGGTCTGCTACCTTCTCAAATTGTAGTTGTACTTGATGATGTAGACCTGCCGTTGGGCACTATCCGCATACGTCCGAAAGGCGGTGATGGTTGCCATGGTGGTTTAAGAAATATCATATATCATGTAAAAACCGACTTGTTTCCAAGAATAAGGTTGGGAATCGCTGAAGTATCGGAAAATATCCGGCCATCTGAAAAGTATGTACTTAAGCCGTTCAAAAAAAGTAGTAAAAAGCAAGTTGAGTCTATGATTAGTCGCTGTACAGAGGCTATGCATTGCTTAGCATCGCATGACCTAAATCGCGCTATGGGTACATTTAATTCATAATGAGGGGGAATATCATTTAATGGAGAATAGTATAAATTATGTTCTTATTTCTGGAATTTTAGCTTTAGCATTTTCTTTCTGGAAGAAAAGCTGGATTGAATCCCAGAGTCAAGGCAATGAACGCATGAAAAATATAGGCAAAAGTATTTCTGATGGTGCAATGGCTTTTTTAAAAGCAGAATACAGAGTGCTAGCACTATTTGTACTGGCTGTTGCAGTTATCCTTGGCTACGTAAATAATGGGAGAAGCGACTCAAGTGCAATAATATCGCTGTCATTTGTTTCTGGTGCACTAGCCTCGGGTCTTGCAGGATATATAGGTATGAAAGTAGCGACCAGTGCTAACAATCGGACTACAAATGCTGCACGTGCAGGACTAGCTAGTGCGCTAAATATAGCTTTTGGCGGCGGCTCCGTCATGGGCCTCAGCGTAGTTGGCCTTGGTGTGTTGGGTCTCGGTGGGCTTTTCGTTTTATACGTTAATATGTTTGGCTCAGATAAAACTAATATTTTGACTGTCTTAAACGTGATCTCGGGTTTTTCATTGGGCGCATCATCTATTGCTTTGTTTGCTCGTGTTGGTGGAGGCATCTATACAAAAGCAGCAGACGTGGGGGCCGATCTTGTCGGAAAAGTGGAAGCAGGAATTCCTGAAGACCACCCTCTCAATCCAGCCACTATAGCTGATAATGTCGGGGATAACGTCGGTGACGTTGCAGGAATGGGAGCAGATTTATTTGAGTCATATGTTGGTTCAATTATAGGGTCCATGGTTCTTGGTGCTAGTATATTGACAGTTGGGCAGTTTGATATAAACTTTGTTTTACTTCCTCTGTTTATTGCGGCAGCAGGTGTTTTAGTATCGATTATTGGAACTTTTTTAGTATCCGTTAAAGAGGGCGGAGATCCTCAAAAGGCATTAAACCAAGGTGAGTTTGGAAGTGCTGCGATTATGGTATGTGTGATGTTTTTTTTAATTAATTCTTTTTTGCCTGATACATTTAGTCAGGGAGAACAGTCATTTACAAAAATGGGTGTTTTCTATGCAACAATTATTGGCTTAGCCGCCGGTCTAGGTCTCGGTATTATCACAGAATATTATACAGGAACAGGAACTTCACCTGTCAAATTAATAACACAGCAATCAATTACTGGTTCTGCTACAAATATCATATCAGGCCTTAGCGTGGGAATGCAATCCACTGCAGTCCCCACAATCATTATTGCTTCAGCAATCATTGGTGCTTATCACTACGCTGGTTTGTATGGTATAGCCATGGCAGCTCTAGGGATGCTCGCGAACACAGGAATCCAACTAGCAGTAGACGCTTACGGACCTATATCTGATAATGCAGGTGGCATTGCTGAAATGGCTGAGTTGCCAGCCGAAGTTCGAAAGCGCACTGATAAATTAGATGCTGTCGGGAATACAACTGCTGCAATTGGAAAAGGTTTCGCAATAGGATCCGCTGCGCTTACTGCACTTGCCTTGTTTGCTGCTTACATGGTCCAAAGTGGCATCAGCAGCATTGATATTTCAAATCCAATTATTATGGCTGGTCTTTTTATCGGCGGGATGCTCCCTTTTTTATTTTCATCGCTAGCAATGAGTGCTGTTGGTAGGGCAGCGATGTCTATGATTGAAGAAGTTCGCAGGCAATTCCGAGATATCCCAGAATTAAAAAAGGCACTCGAATTAATGAACTTGAAAGATGAAAAAGATTGGAGCGATGAAGATCGTAAGCTTTACGATGATGCATTGACAAAAGCTGATCACGATCGTTGTGTGCAGATATCTACAGAATCTGCAATTAGAGAAATGGTTAAGCCAGGACTAATGGCTGTAATCACTCCTGTATTGATAGGTTACCTTTTTGGTCCCGAAGCTCTTGGAGGCCTGCTTGCAGGTGTTACCGTTTCTGGTGTGTTAATGGCAATCTTTCAATCAAATGCGGGAGGCGCGTGGGATAATGCTAAAAAAATGATAGAAGAAGGCGTTTCCATTGGCGATATAAAATTAACCAAGGGTTCGGAAGCTCACAAAGCGGCTGTTGTTGGGGATACAGTTGGAGATCCATTTAAAGACACATCTGGCCCATCTTTAAATATACTAATTAAGCTGATGTCAGTAGTGTCATTGGTAATAGCACCATTATTAAAATAATTATCGCATAGAATAAGGAGCAATTATGTCATTTTACGAAACACTTTATATTGTTGACCCTAATCTAGAAAATAAAACTCTAGAAAAAACGATAGCCGAGGTCGGGAAAGAGTTAGANAAAACAAAGGCAAAAATTATAAACCATAGGATATGGGGTAAAAAAAAGCTCGCATACCCAATAGATAGACAAAAATATGGTTCTTTTATAATTATGCAGTTTGAAGGAGGTGATCAAGAGAAAATGAATGAATATGAAGCTTGGATGAGGTTAAATAATTCAGTATTACGTCACATGACAGTCCTCTTGAATGAGAAGCCAGAAGTTTATTTGGAAGAAAAAGAGCCAAAGAAAGAAAACCTTAGCGATGGCTTAAAAAACGCAGATCAAAAGAATCCTGAATCTGAAGCCAATTCGCCTAACAAAAACAAATCAAGTAGTCCTGGCGATCAAGGAGATTCATCAGGGGATGATCCAAAAAAACTTTTAAAAGAAGAGGTTGATTGATGACATTTCAAAATAGAAATAAATTTTGTTATTTTAAAGAAAATGGAATTACTGTAATAGACTATAAAGATGTAAAATTGCTTCGGCGCTTTGTCAACGATCAAGGGAAGATAATGCCTCGTCGAGTGACTGGGACTAGTGCAAAAATGCATCGAAAGCTTGTTAAAGCAATAAAAAGGGCGAGGTCAATCGCGCTGATGCCATATGTGGATAGAGGTAGTGAATAGGAGATTGTAATGGATGTAATTTTACTTAAGGACTATAAAGAGCTAGGCTCAGCAGGTGATGTAGTTAGTGTTAAGCCTGGTTATGCAAGAAATAAATTAATTCCTGAAGGAATAGCGCTAAGAGCATCAAAGCGGAATAGGGCTATTTCTGAAGAAAAAAGAACCACTGAATTAAACAGGAAAGACCGTGAAAATGCGTCTTTTGATTCGTTGTTAAAAGTATTATCAAAAACTGAGATAACAATTGAGGCGCAGGTTGGAGATGAAGATAAAATGTTTGGTTCAATTACTGTTACTGATGTTCAAAAAGCACTCCAGGAAAAAGGTGTTAGTGTAGAGCGCAGCGCAATCCTTCTGCCAGAGCCGATTAAAGCTCTTGGGATATATCATATCTCTGTGAAAGTTGCAACTGAAAAGATAGGTGATGTAAAGTTATATGTAATTAAATCATAACTGAGGTACATACGTGGTATCTATCAAAATTAATTGATTGTTCACTTTAGCCCTAGAAACCTTTACAGGTAAACCCTCCTAAAAACTTATTATGTTTGCTGAAGTTGCTTTGCCCATATCAAATTTTAAAACNTTCACATATATTGTCCCTAAAAAATTACACGGATTCATTCATGTTGGATCTAGAGTTAACATACCATTTAAAAACAGAAATTCAAGAGGAGTTGTTATTGATTTTGTCACTGAACCATCATTCAGGGGAAAATTAAAAGAAATTGATAGCTTAATTGATGATATTCAAGTTGTTACTCCAGAATTATGGAGTCTAATAACTTGGATGGCTAAATATTATATTACACCGATAGGACAAGTTGCCAAAACTGTACTACCTACCCAATTTTCTACGAAGTATACACCTCGGAAGGTCTGGTATGTTAAACTACATGCCAAATATGAACAGAGCGAAGTTGCAAGATTAAAACTAAGGGCTCCTAAGCAATATAAAACTTTAAAGATTATACAATCTTTAAATAAAGAGGTAAAAGTAAGTTATTTTAGGGAGCATGTGTCTAATCCCCTAAAAATCTGTGAACAATTAGCAAAACTTAATTTAGTTCAATTGTCTAGAAAAAATTTTTTGGAAGGTGATGAGGATTATGCATTTAAAATGAGCGCTAAAAAAATCTTCTTAAATAAAGATCAAAAAAGTGCTAGTAAAATTTTACAATCTGCTCTGCGGTCAAAAAAGTATTCTCCGTTTTTACTTCACGGGGTAACTGGAAGTGGAAAAACTGAAATTTTCATTGAAATAGTAAAACAATGCATCGCAGATGGTAAAACGGCAATAATCTTATTGCCCGAAATTTCTTTAACACCTCAAATAGCAGGAAGATTTAAAACTGTATTTGGCGATTTGGTTGCATTATGGCACTCAAAATTAAATCAATCTCAGAGGTCCTGGACATGGAAAGAGGTTTGTAAAGGAACCTTTAAAGTAGTTATCGGAGCCAGAAGCGCAGTATTTCTTCCAGTCAAGAATCTTGGAATGATTGTTGTAGATGAAGAGCAAGAAACTACTTTTCAGCAAGAGTATCCTGCCCCCCGCTACCATGCTAGAGACGTGGCACTAATGCGTGCTAAAAAAAATAAATGTGTCGCACTGCTTTCAAGTGCCACTCCAAGTTTAGAAAGCTATTACAACTATTTAAATGGTAAACTTCAATATATTAGTTTACCATTGCGATACGGAGGAGCAGTATATCCGGATATACATTTGGTAGATATGAAAAAAGAACAAAGGGATTCAGGCAAGTTTAGCTTGATATTCTCAAGCCTTTTATTAGAAAAAATCGAAGATAGACTAGCAAAGAAAGAGCAGGTCATCCTATTACAAAATCGAAGAGGATATTCGCCTGTCCTTGTTTGTAATAATTGTGGAGATATTTTAAAATGCCCTCATTGTAATGTTGCAATCAGTTTTCACATAAAAAACAACACTCATTTATGTCACTTTTGTGGTTTTAATGAATCAGCAGCGATAAAAAATTGTATGAGTTGTAGTAGTAGTGATTTTTATCAGCGCGGTGTTGGTACTCAGAAGGTAGAGGTGTTTTTAAAAGAATCATTTCCTGATGCTTCTGTAGCTAGAATTGACATGGATAGTTCTAATTCTGGGAAAAGTATTAAATCTATTTTAGAGTCTTTTAGTTCTGGTAACATTGATATACTGCTAGGAACACAAATGATTGCAAAGGGATTAGACTTCCCCAATACAACTCTTGTCGGTATTATAAATGCTGATTTAGGCTTGTATTTGCCTGATTTTAGAGCAGAGGAAAAAATATTCCAACTAATTTATCAAGCCTCAGGACGGTCTGGCCGGGGGAAGAAAAAAGGAGAGGTAATCATACAAACATTTTCTTCAGATAATTCAACAATTAAAAGCGCCGCAAAACAAAATATAAAAAAGTTTTATTTAAATATGTTGAAAGAAAGAGAAGAACTATATTATCCGCCTTATAGCTGGTTAGCAAAGTTAGAAATTACTGGAATTAGGAGTTCTAGAGTTCTTAATTCAGCTAATGAGATATTTAATCTTATAGGCAATAGCTATGAGGGGTTACATGTGTTAGGGCCTAATCCATGCTATATTGAAAAATTAAAAGGACAATATAGATGGCAAATTATTTTTAAATCTGAAAAAACTATTGATCCTAACGGGATTAAGCTCCACGAATACATTCAAAGAATTATTGATCGTTGTCAAAAAAAGCTAAACTATAAGGGTAATAATGTAAATATTCACATAGACCCATTAAGTCTAGTTTAGCCAATTGAATGGTTAATTTTAAGAGTATGAGGATAGCCGTTGTTTTTCTTAGTTTTTCATTTATCTGTGCCAATACCTCGTTCCCAGGTTTCGATATCTTTACCTCTGGCAAGAGACTAAGTCTGGGAGGAGCAGGGTTTTTAAATGCCTCTGCCCTGTCATCATTAGTCAATCCCTCAGTCTATAGTGGTAGGTATTTTTCAGTATCTGCAATACGTTATCCAGCATCTATAACAAATCAAAGTGCTGCAATGGTTCTACCATTTAAAAATGGTTATAGCCATTTATTAATCAGCAATACATCATATGGTATTTTTCAGGGTTATAGTGATGATGCTGAGCCAACAGAAACGTATAATTCTAGTGATAATCGGATAGTAGGGTCTTGTTCTTACCCAATATATCAAACGCCGGTTAAAGTAGGGTGTTCAGTAAGTTTTTTTAATTCGAATTATGGTGAATATAACTTTAAAATACTGTCCTTTAATTTTGGAGGTCATTGGTATATGCAAAAACTAGATGCTAATGTTGGTATGTCAATCCATCAGCTTGGGTTCAGTTTTGGCTCAGCTAATGTAGATTTTTCAAATACGCTTGTCACGAGTTTATCGAAAAAACTGAGATACCTCCCCTCCAAGACATATATAGATATCACGAAAAATGGGAACCAAATAGAGATTTTTGCGGGAATAGAGACGGATGTGGCCACGAGGGTAAAAATTTTTCTAGGGACATCTACAAGAAAAATTGAGCATAATATAAATGATAATATATTTAAGACTATGGCAGGAGCATCAGGGTTTGGTTTTCAATATGGTGATGATTCTTTTTCAATACATTATGGTTTATTTATATATGGAACAGGGTCAATGAGTACGGGATTTGAAATTAATATCTTAGTATGAAAAAATTTTGGTTTTTACATATAGTTTTAACAATCTTTATCTTTGGTCAAAACAATTATCCCATAGTATTGATACATGGATTCATGGGATGGGGACCAGGGGAAATGGGGGACTATAATTATTGGGGTGGGAAGAAAGACTTTATATCATATCTAAGAAGTGAAGGCCATGTGGTATTTGAAGTTTCTGTTGGGCCAGTTTCGTCTAATTGGGAAAGGGCAATAGAATGCTACTACCAAATAAAAGGAGGGCAAGTAGATTACGGGGGGCAGCATTCTGCTAAGTATAATGTTATTCGAAAACCTAGTAATAAATACTATAATGGGCTATACCCTAATTGGGATTCAAACAATCCTATCCACGTTATAGGTCATAGCATGGGTGGTCAAACTGCAAGGATGTTGCAATATATACTCGCTACGGAATTTTTTATCGATGATAAAAATAGTGTCAAAGAAGATTCCAAATTGCTAAACACAGCTCAAAGCGGTATGTTGAAAAGTATAACCACGATATCGACCCCCCACGATGGAACCACTTTAACTGAGATTGTTACCAAATCATTACCATTTTTACAATATTTTGTTGGAGTTGCTGGAATAATCGGGAATAGTTTTTATAATTTTGATTTAGAGCACTTAAGGTTTACCAAGGATGATGATGAATCATGGTTGGCATATATTGACAGAATGAGAAATCATACTGCGTGGTCTACTAAAAATATAAGCGGATGGGATTTAAGTTTAGATGGTGCGAGAGAATTGAACGGCATCCTCAACGCATCACCTGAGGTGTATTATTTTTCTTTCGTTAACTCTACAACTAGGAAAAATATTGAAAACGCACATCATAGTCCTGTTCCAGGAACTCCGATTATGATAAAAACGAGGTCTAAGTTAATAGGTTTTAGACCAGGTTATTGGTTTGATGGTTCCAAAACTGACTCGCTCTGGTATGAAAATGATGGGGTTGTAAATACTATCTCTATGTATGGCCCTACAAGCGGCATATACGGAGCTGATCCAATAGTAAAGTACGAGAGCAACGATTTATTATTACCAGGACAGTGGAATTGGATAAAGATTTCGGATATGGACCACTGGAGTATAATTGGCCATATGGGTAACAAAGAAAGGACAGAAAGAGCCCAAAAAAACCTCATTGATCATGCCATTAGGTTAAGAAATTTGCCCGAATAGTTGTAAAATACAAATATGAGCTACGGAGAAATACTTAGAACTTTATACATTGAGTTAACAAGTTTTTATAAGAGCAGAATAGACCTGCATGAGGCATCCTTTCAACAAATGATTGCGATAATTGTGATTCCAGTTGAGGGCATAGAAATGTCGGGCATTTCCGGTAAGCTGGGTATTGATAATAGCACAGCGACCAGATTAATAGATGGATTAGTTTTAAAAAACTGGGTTTCCAGGAGCAAGGACGAAAAAGATAAAAGGATTACAATGGTAGGATTAACTAAAGAGGGGAAAAAGATGCAGATTTTATACGAAAAAGAGCTGGATAAATTTGGCGAAGACATTAAGAAGATTGTGAGCTATAACGACAGGCAGCAATTAATTGAAGCCATATCCCGACTGAATTGGGCATTGTTAAAAATAAATAGCATCAAATAACTTGTATTATGCAATATAATAGCTGCTTTCGAAATATAGTGCTGTGGTATGGTCGCAACCAAAGAGACTTACCATTTAGAGGAGTTAAAGATCCTTATAAAATATGGTTATCAGAAACAATGTTGCAACAAACTCAAGTGAAATCGGCTATACCCTATTACAATAAGTGGTTAAAAAGGTTTCCTAGTCTAAAAGATGTTTCAAAAGCCAACCTAGAAGAGCTGCTCAAACTCTGGGAAGGCCTTGGATATTACAGGCGCGTTCATAATTTTTTCAAGGCTGTTAAAATTATAACAAAAGTACATAATGGTATCATACCTAAAAATTATAATTCTTTTATTTCTCTACCAGGAGTTGGAGAATATACAGCCGCCGCGGTATTATCTATTGCTTACAAAAAACCGTATCCAGCGATCGATGTAAATGTTAAAAGGGTATTAGCTAGAATCTTAGGCATCAAACATTTCACAGTATTCAATAAAAGAAGAATTTTTAAGGTTCTTAAAAAAAATATACAATTATTTCATCCAGGATCTTTTAATCAGTCCCTGATGGAATTAGGGGCTTTGATTTGCAAACCAAAACAGCCAGTTTGTTGTAAGTGCCCTGCTAGCTCTTATTGCAAAGGATTTAATTTGGATAAACCCGAAGATTATCCTGCCATTAAGAAAAGGAGTAAAAAACCACATCATTCTTTTGTTTCGGCTTTAATCTGGAGGGAGGAAAAATTTTACATCCAAAAACGGAAAAACGTAGGTATGCTTCCTGGTCTTTGGGAAACGCCCAGCTTTGAAATTAAAGAAGGGGAAAAACCGGAGATTTCTTTGATAAAGGGGATGAGAAAAAATTTTGGTACTTCGGTGAAAATTATTAATAGAATTGGAGCTGTTCAACACGCATATAGTCATTTCAGTATTACTTTACACGGATTTAATTGTCTAGAATTAAATTCGCAAATCAAAGGCGCAAAAGATTTTGATTGGATTTCTAAAATAGATTTAAACAATTTTACGTTTCCCAGAGCTAATTATAAATTATTTAGTTTAACTGACCTGAAGGTTTGAGTGTATAAAATCATTATTTCTATCGTTTTGTGGCCAATTTGGTTTTGCTTTCTTTTATTCTCATTAATAATTATCAGCTTAGCTCTGTATATTATCCCAAAAGATAAATTATTTTTAATCATTAGGCCAATCTCCTGGTTAATATGTCTTTTTGCTGGTCAGTGGCTTGTCAAAGAAAACGAACCTCCAGATCCGGATGGGCAACCCTATCTGTATCTTTTCAACCATGTCTCAATGTTTGATCAATTCATGATAGGAGCTTATGTGCCTCACTACATAACCGCAATTGGTGCAACAGAGATTTTTCAATATCCAATATGGGGGCGGGTAGTTAAGAGGTATGGAGGTATCCCGATAAATCGAAAAAAATTAAAAAAAGCAATAAAAATCCTAACACATGTGGAGTTAAAAATAAAGGAGGGAATCTCGTTTATTATCGCGCCAGAGGGTACAAGAACTATAAGTGGAGAAATGGGTGCATTTAAAAAAGGGCCATTTCATGTTGCCAAAAATACAGGCATTACTATAGTTCCTATTGCTTTGATTGGAGGTTTAAAGGCAAAAACTAAAACGGACTGGCGTCTCAAACCTGGGATAATAAAAACAATATTTGGCGAACCTATACATCAATCAGAATACTCTACACTATCTGTTGAGGATTTACGGGATATGGTAAAAAGAAGAATACAAGATTTAATTCACTCAGGAGAGAAAAATGAATATATCAAAAAAAAATAATTTGATAATACTGTTTCTATTTTCATCAAGAATTGTTGGACAATCTGTTGCCGATAGGTACGGAGACCGTATTGAACTGCTGGGGATACCTTTTAAAGACCCGCTTGTTTTATGTCAAATTTTAATAGCCATATTTATCTCTATTGCATTTTTACAGTCTGGTATCGATAAACTTGTTGATAGGAATGGGAATTTAGATTTTTTAAAAGAACATTTCTCAAAAAGTATTTTTAGTAAAATATGTCCATTATTGTTATCCGTTTTAACCATTTTTGAGCTTTTATCCTCACTAACATTGATTTATGGTATTTTTTATGCATTTTTTGAAAAGACTACACTTTGGATATTTTATGGTTTTGTCCTAACTAGCATAACCATAATTTTTTTATTCTTAGGACAAAGGATAGCAAAAGATTATGTAGGCGCTGCTGATTTAGTACCATATTTTATTCTAATTATGCTTGGTATTATGAGTATGTACTGATTATTTTAGTTCTATGTATTTAACCAATAAAAATAATTAACAACGCAATATTAATACGCACACTATGAAAACCGAAAAAACATCTACAACAACACTACTTTTGGCCTTTAACATTATCCTTGTCATAGTTGGAATGCTTATCATAAATAGCAAAATAGTAAATAATGATGAGAAATCTGATTCTTTGAAAACAAAAATCAACCAAATTGAAACACAACTAGATGTTTTAATAGATGATGCAAAACAAGCAAAACAACAGGTTATTGTTGCCAATGAAGATTTTGTACAATTAAGTAATTCCATGGCGGTCAATGACAAGATTTTAAAGAATTTAAATAGCGAAATAAAAGGCGCGGTTAAGGAGATTAAAGAGGTTAAAAACATGACCGAATTGCAGAATAGGAAACTATATATATCTGAGTAACCATAAAAAGCCTATTAGATTCGTAACTACTAAAAACTCATCAAAAATAAATTTTTATCATCTAAGAATTTCGAAAAAATTGGGGAATCCATCGGCGCGATATAAGCTTCTCTCCTATTTCGTTTTGCCTAACAATTTCTAGTTGATTTTTAAATACTAATTGTTGTCTGGTCCAAAATACTTCAAAATCTATTTGGCATTTGTATCTCCAATAGACTATTTAGTATAAAATTATGATAAAGAAACGATGTTGGATAATTTATTTTGACATTAATTAAAGTGCTAAATTTTCTAACTGAGAAATTATGTGCAAAACATTTTCTTAGATGTCTTTTTTAATTTAAAATTAGGTTTGGAAATGAACAAAATTATAAACTTTATCTAAAGTAAAAGGAGTGCGCTATGACATACATCATTTGTGAGCCATGCGTTGGGACTTGCGATACGGCATGTGTTGAGGTTTGCCCTGTGGATTGCATACACGGTCCGCACGATAAAACGGGGGCCGGTGCTGAAGCAAAGGTAGACGGATTCGTGCCAGAAGAAAATGATTCACTGTATATTGATCCAGAGGAATGTATTGACTGCGGAGCATGTGAACCAGAATGTCCTGTAGAGGCAATTTTTGAAGAAAGTGAGGTTCCTGATGAATGGAATAAATATATCAAGATCAATTACGATTGGTTTGGCAGGGATTACTCTGGATAGTTAAAATAAAATATTAAATTGCGAAAACGGCTGTCTTAGACAGCCGTTTTTTTATATTCAAACGGATGAACAAACAACAAATATTAGAAAAACTACAATCGATAAAATATCCAGGTTTCAATCGTGATATTGTATCCTTTGGTATGGTAAAAGAGATATCCATTGAAGGTAAAAATATTGAATTAAAACTGAATATTACATCTCAGAATGAAGAAAAAAAACTACAAGTAGTAAAAGATATAAAAATATTATTAAGCAAGTATTTTTCAGATGTAAAGATCACAGTCGCTAGCCAAAACCTACAGAATAATTTTGCTAATCAAACACCGCAGAACAATATTCTCAGCAATGTAAAAAATATTATCGCTGTTGCGAGTGGCAAGGGAGGTGTTGGCAAGTCAACTATCGCCGCGAACTTGGCCTCTTCATTATCGAAAGAAGGAGAAAAAGTTGGCTTATTGGATCTTGATATCTATGGCCCATCATTGCCCATTTTATTTGGCATCAAAGAACAGCCTAAAATGTCAGAAGATAACAAGCTGATACCTATTAAAAAGTTTGGCATGGAATTAATGAGCTTTGGATTTATCAGTGGCAATGACACTCCAGTCATATGGAGAGGGCCTCTTGTTGCTCGAATGACAGAGCAGTTTTTTCGAGATGTTCAGTGGGGTGATTTGGATTACCTCCTATTAGACCTGCCTCCTGGTACTGGAGACATACAGCTAACCCTTACTCAAAAGTTACAAATTACCGGTGCTGTCATAGTTACAACACCGCAAGATATTGCTCTTGCCGATGTTAGAAAAGCATCAGACATGTTTCAGAAAGTTAAAGCTCCCGTTATAGGTGTTGTTGAAAATATGTCAGGCTTTATTTTTGAAGGTTCAATCAGCCCTCCTGAAGCTACACTAGAGATAAATGGGTCAATTATCGAACCCGATAGCAGTGGAAAATTCAATATAAACTTTAATATTTTCAAAAGTGGTGGTGGTAAAAAGGAAAGTGAAAGAATAGGGGTGCCCTTATTAGGGGAAATTCCCTTGGCCCAAGAGGTTATGGAGGCTTCTGACAGTGGCATCCCTCTCGCTTTTCAAGATAAAAATAATAGTATCTCCGATTTATATGATGAGTTGGCAAAAAAGATACAAACAATATTAAAGAAATCACTTTAGTGCATGATCAGGAGAGAAAATATAAAAAAAGTAAAACACCAGCTAACATTTCATCAACCTATGTGTCAGAATAAGGTTTTTTCTGTTTGTGATTATGATTATGAATTTAGATAAAATATTGCCAAAACCCTTGCCAGAGCACATTGCAATAATTATGGATGGTAATGGTCGCTGGGCAAGGAAAAAATCCTTGCCAAGAATTGCAGGGCACAGGGAAGGAATAAATTCAGTACGAGAAATAACTAGAGCATGTGGTGAAATTGGTATTGGATATTTGACTCTCTATACTTTTTCTACAGAAAATTGGAGTCGTCCACGAAATGAGGTCAACGCATTAATGAATCTCCTTTTTACCACAATTAATTCAGAGATAAAAAAGTTGAACGAAGAAAATGTAAAATTTTCAATTATCGGAGATTTAAACGACTTACCAGAACAAACCTTAAATGGTCTTCAAAGTGGAGTTAATCTAACAAAAGAAAATAGCGGTTTAGTGCTTACTCTTGCTTTAAATTACGGTAGCAGGCAAGAAATAATTGATGCAATCAAATTAATTGCCCAAAAGGTAAAATCTGGTCACTTGCTTCCAAGTCAAATAGATTCCGAGCTATTTTCCAAATGTTTACACACTAAGAATATGCCAGATCCAGATCTGCTTATTAGAACAAGTGGAGAGCACCGTTTGAGCAATTTTCTTTTGTGGCAGAGTGCATATGCAGAAATATATATGACTGATAGATTTTGGCCAGACTTTCGCAAAAAAGATCTCATAGATGCCATAATTAACTATCAATCTCGAGAACGCCGTTTCGGTAAGGTAAGTTCCCAATTATCATAAAAGAATGATTAGAGTATTATTTTCATTATTGTTGATGGCTCATTTAAAATCCCAATCGGGAGATAGTGAGGTTAAGGTGTTGAGTATTGATGTGAGAGGTAATTCCATAACATCAAAACAAACAATAGTGTCTACATCTGGGTTGTATGAGGGCGACAATGTAAGAATTACAGATTTTCCCAGAGCAGTAAAGCGTTTATGGCAACTGGGTCTTTTTCAAGATGTTCAAATATTATACGACCAAGAAACAAAAGAGGGGATATCCTTGACTATCGAAGTGAAAGAGAATTTCATACTCGGTGAGGTAAACTATAGTGGTAATAAAAAGATTAAAAATACTAAGCTAGAAGACGAAATTGCTTTGTCCTCTGGGCAAAGAATAAAGCCAAACACTTTGAGTAATTGTGAAGAAGTAATAAAAAAGCTGTATGCTGAGAAAGGTTATTTAAATGCAAAAATTAAACACAGCTTAGTTTCACCGAATCCTCAATCAATATCATATAGCGGTGCAGGCAAAGAACTTGTAAGAGATATTATTTTTAGTATCGAAGAAAATAAAAAAATTAAAGTGAAAAATATTGTTTTCGATGGCAATAAATCATTTTCAGATTTTCGGTTAAGATGGGAAATGAAAGAAACCAAGCAACAACCATGGTATTTATTCTGGCGATCAACTTTTGATAAAAAAAAGTTTGAAGAAGATTTAAATCTTATATCTACTTTTTATAAAAATAAAGGATATAGAGATTTTCATCTAGTTAAAGATACAATAGAGTATTCTAGCGGCGGGGAAAAAATGAATCTGCTCTTAACTGTTCAAGAAGGACCTAAATATAAATATAGAAATTTTAGCTGGGAAGGTATGACATTATTTGATGAAGAGATTTTAGAGCGAGCATTAGCAATAAAAAAAAGTGAGGAATACAGTGAAGAGGACTTTAACCTTGCTGTATATTCACGTGTACAAGGCCTTTACCTAGATAAAGGATATATCTACAGTAGAGTAGAACCTCAAGTGACTCCTGTTGGAAAAGATTCTTTGGATATACACTTCATGATAACCGAAAATCATAAAGTGTATATAAATAATATAAAAATTTTTGGCAATACTAGAACTAGGGAGAATGTCATACGTCGGCAACTAAGAGTATTCCCTGGTGATGTATACAGCCAAGATCTTATTGCAAGAAGCTATAGGGAAGTTATGATGCTGAACTTTTTTGCTAATGTTGCGCCAAACGTAATTCCTGTTTCAGATGACAAAGTTGATTTAGAATTTACTGTTGAAGAAAAACCCGCTGGACAAGCCAGTGCAAATATGGGGTATTCGCAGTATTATGGATTAACTGGAGGTGGTGGATTATCTTTACCAAATTTCAGGGGTAAAGGTCAGAGTTTTACATTCAGCTATAATGAGGGTATCAGTTCGGGCGGGCAGAATTCATATGTTTACCAGGGCATCAATGTTGACAGGCCTAAGAATAGAAGGGTTTCAATAGGATTTACGGACCCTATGGTTAATGATACTAAAAATCTTCTCGGAGCATCCATAGGTTATGATATGAGGGGTGGAGGGTCGGCAATGTATTACTCACCACTTGAAACTACAACAGCGTATGGAAGTTTTATGTGGGGTAGAATATTTAAATGGCCAGATGATTTTTTCAGAGGCACTTGGAGAATTATGATGAGAAGAAGATCATATTCAGGAAGCCAAGTGGACTTAGAAAAATACGTCGGTGGCTTAACAAAAACAGATGGAATTAGCTTTGTACAAACCATAAAAAGAGATAGTAGAGACCACCCGGAGTTTCCAACGCTTGGTTCTCATTTTTCACTCAATAGTACTTTGTCCGGGTGGGTTTTAGGGGGGCAAGAAAACTTTCAAAAACACGTTATGAATCTAGAGTGGTACACCCCTACATTCTGGAAGTTCGTTCTTATGAGCTCCTTCAAAATTGGCGTTGCTAAAGAGTTGCCGGCAAAGGACGGTAGTTCCTCATACATCCCATTTTATGATCGCTTTATCATGGGCGGGAATGGAATCCCATACGGCAATCCATTAAGAGGGTATGATGATAATAGAGTTGGCCCAATCACTTCAACAGGCAACCCAATAGGTGGTAATACATTAATCAAGATTGGTACAGAATTTCGAGTGCCATTTGCAGAAAATCCTGTAGTTTATGGATTAATATTTGCTGAAATGGGCAATGTTTGGTCTTCAGATAAACTGATGGAGAGACTAGATTTACCGCGGAATGGGCCTCTAGATTTAAGGAGATCTGTTGGAGCAGGGATTAGATTCTTCATGCCTATGATAGGGATGCTTGGATTTGATATCGGATATGGATATGATAGAGTCAATCAATATGGTGAAAAACAACCAGCCTGGAAGACAACCCTTACCTTTGGCCAGCAATTTTAAAATATAGGAAATGCTTATGAAAAAACACTCTAAACACTTATCGTTCAATTTTATCTTTCTATTTTTTATAACGAGTGGATACTCCCAATTAAAAATTGGCTATATACAATCAGAAAGAATCCGAACCGAATATGAAGACTTCACAGAAGCCGAATCCCAGTTGCAGATGGAATATCAAAAAGTACAAACCGAATATGAGAAGATGATTTTACAACTAGATAGCTTAAATAAAGATTATGAAGTCAAGCGTCTGATGGCTTTAGATAAAGGGGAAAGCATTAAACAGCAAATTGTACAAATGGAACGTTCAATTCAAACTTATCAGGCTGAAAAGGTGGGGCCGCAGGGAGAGTTGATGAAAAAGTCAGCTCAAATGGAGTATGAGATTCTTGGTAAAGTCAGAGAAGCTGTAAGGAAGGTAGCAATCGATAAAAAATTCGATTATATCATGGATGCTCAGATGGGATTACTTTATGTTAAGCCACAATATGATATGACGGATGATGTGCTACACGAACTGCGTAATATAAAATCAGAATAAAAATTGGAATTCACATTAAGAGAGATTGCTCATCATATAAACGGAGAGGTTGTAGGAGATCATTCTCGTAAAATAGTTGGTGTATCTGAAATTCAAAATTCGGAGCCCCAAACTATCACATTTTTAGGTAATCCCAGTTATTCAAAATTTGTTTTAAATACAAAAGCTGATGCGATAATAGTCAGTGCAGCCGATGATCTGAAGGGCAAAAATGGCATTGTTGTCGCCAATGCCCAGTTGGGTATTGCGCAGACTCTGGAGTTGTTTTATCCGAAGGTTTCTGAACAGCCATTCATTGATCCAACTGCAATAATAGAAGATGATGTTTATCTAGGTTCAAATCTCACTATTGGTCCAGGTTGCGTAATCCGAAAAGGAGCTATGATTAAAGACGGGTGCGTGATCGGTCCAAAAACTGTAATAGGTTCGAACACCCAAATAGGCGAAAATTGTACTTTCTATGCTAATGTTACGATATACAACAATATTAAAATAGGTGATAGGGTTGTAATCCATAGTGGCACCGTTATTGGCTGTGATGGTTATGGTTACGTACCAATAAAAAATGGACACCAAAAAATTCCTCAAACAGGTAATGTCGTCATTCATAATGATGTAGAAATAGGCTCTAATTGTGCGATTGATAGGGCTACAATTGGAAGTACTTCAATTGGTGAAATGACGAAGATTGATAATTTAGTTCACATTGCACATAATGTTAAAATCGGCAGAGGCTGTTTACTCACTGCAGCGTTTGCTGTAGCAGGAAGTGCAGAAATCGGAGATTTCTGTACGTTCGCTGGGCAGGTAGGTGTTGCACCCCATGTTAAAGTTGGCAACAAATCTACTGTGGCTGCAAAATCTGGAGTTACGAAATCTTTAGAGGGGGGGAAAGTGTATGCTGGGATGCCTGCCAGAGATATTAGAAAGCATAATAAAAGCATGGCCTCGATAAATCTAGTTGAAAAACTATACAAAAAAGTAGACATCTTAGTTCAGAATGCTAAAACAGATTTTGAGATATAACAATGGAAAGAAAACAAAGAACAATTAGAAGCTCGCAGTCGTGTAGCGGCGTTGGACTACACACAGGAGTCAAAACACAAATCACGTTTCACCCTGCACCAGAGAACTATGGCATACGATTCATAAGGTCTGATATTTCAGATTGCGCTGAAATTAAAGCTGATATTGATCATGTAGTGGACATATCACGAGGAACAACCATTGAAGAAAACGACGTGAGGATACATACTGTTGAGCATGCTCTAGCTGCTGTTAGTGGACTTAGGCTAGACAATATATTGATTGAACTGACAGGGAAAGAGACTCCTATCATGGATGGTAGTGCTAAGGATTTTGTTGAATGCTTGATCAAGGCTGGGATCAAAGTGCAGAACCAGGAAAGAAGAGTCTTAGAGATTACAAAAGCAGTAAACTATACCAATCCATATCGAGATATTGACATTCATGTTATTCCCTCCGATAGATTTAGAACTACATTTATGTTCGAGTATAACCTTCCTGCTTTAGGTTCTCAATACCAAGCAATATATAATATGGAGGAAGATTTTGCTTTTGAGGTGGCACCCGCTAGAACTTTTTGCTTCCTGAGTGAAGTAGAAATGTTAAAAGAAAGAGGGTTAATTAAAGGTGGAGGGTTAGAAAATGCTGTAGTCATAATTGATAGACCAATTGATTCTATCGAGATTGAAAGGTTGAAAAACTTATTTGGTATTGAGCGCAATATCATTCAAGGAGCAAATGGTATTTTAAATGGCAAAGTCTTGAGATTTAAAAACGAACCCGTGAGGCATAAAACATTGGATTTGATTGGAGACCTAGCGCTTCTTGGTTTTCCAATTAAAGGTCATGTAACAGCCGCTAAAGCAGGTCATGCCAGCAATGTTGAGTTTGTAAAGAAATTGAAAGAACAATATTATAACGAATTAATAGAATTAAAGTCATGAACAGTTTAAAGAATAAAAAGAAGTTTAATATAAACGAAATTATTGAAATATTGCCACATAGGTATCCTTTTATATTAATAGATAAGATTCAGATAAATGAACCAGGGATTTCTTTAACTGCGATAAAGAATACGACCATAAATGAGCCCTTTTTTCAAGGACATTTTCCTGGGCAGCCAATAATGCCTGGGGTTTTATCATTAGAAATGATGGCTCAAGCTGGTTCATTTTTGATGCTAAATCAGGTTGATGATCCGTTAACCAAAAATATGTTCTTCACTACAGTGGAGAAGGCTAAGTTTAAAAAACCAATTATCCCGGGTGATCAATTAACCGTAAATGTAGACCTCATTAAAAAGAAACTCAACCTATGCAAGTTTCATGGTCGTTGTAATATCGATGGTGCTTTAGCTGTGGAGGGAATCTTTACCGCAAATATAGTAGATCGAGTGGGGTCATAATATTTCCAGAGCAATTCATTCAACTGCAGTTATTCACCATTCCGCTTCAATTGGAGAAAATGTTCATATTGGACCATACTCTGTCATATCAAAAAACGTCGTAATTAAAGATGGTTGCAAAATTGGCAATCATGTAAATATAGCATCAAATACAACGGTAGGAGCAAAGTGTAGGATTTATCATTGTAGTTCAATAGGTGAAATTCCACAAGATTTAAAGTTTAAAGGAGAAAAAACTGAAACTATCATTGGTTCTGACACAACTATAAGGGAGTATGTTACTATTAATCGGGGTACTGAGGAGTCAGGTGCAACGAGAATAGGTTCGGGTTGTCTCTTGATGGCCTCAACTCATATTGCACACGATTGTTACTTGGGTAACAATGTAATAATGTCTAATCTCTCTACTCTAGGTGGTCATGTCGAGCTGGGAGATTGGGTAGTTTTGGGAGGCGGTGTTTTAGTGCATCAGTTTACAAAAATAGGAGCACACGCTTTTATTGGTGGAGGTTTCCGAGTTGTTCAAGATGTGCCTCCGTTTATCATTGCTGCAGATCATCCGCTAGTGTTCAAGGGAATTAATTCTGTCGGTTTAAAAAGACGCGGCTTCAACCTTCAAGATAGATCAATGATAAAAAAAATATACAAAATATATTTCTTATCTGGTTCGAATAGGAAAGATTCAATAAAAAAAGTATCATCCGAGATACCATCATCTGAAATTAAGAGGCAGATAGTTAGCTTTATTGAATCTTCCGATAGAGGTATTATTTAGGGCTTTGCTTGAGGATATTCTACCTTTATCTATTACTTGTAAGCATCTGTAACGCTCAGTCTGATAGATTTAGATATCTAGGAAGTGATGTGAATGATGTTGTTTTCCCAGCTTCTTTGTGGCTTAGTAATGCGGTATTAATAAATCCAATGACTCAAAGTAGATTTACCGCACAGATAGGTTTTTCAACAATCCGCATTAAAGAACCAATGAGATTATGGACGTATCCAAATTTTGACTTTGGCTTTAGATTAACAAAAAATTTATCAATTACTTTAAAGACTTATGGATACGTAGCAGAGAAAGATGCCCCACAAATAATTGGCGGTGGGTTGCAATATTATTTTGGAAGTCAAGACACTCTAGACTGTAGTTTATCTCTTCAGAGGACTGATTTATTGGGTTTAGAGTACTACAATTTGAAATCTCTGAATTTTGAACTGGGTAGGTGGTTTTTATATAATACTAACTCATTAAAGTTGAGTTTTGGCACAAATTTTTTTGATGGTGTTGCCTTTGAGCTGCCGATCGATCAGAAAAAAAATTTTGATGGTAAATTCAATTATTTTGCAGTAAGCATGCTGAGGCCTTTCATGTTTTTGGATATTGGAATTGAATTAAAACTCAGTTCAAAAAACTCTATTTTCTTAGTGCACACAAAAAAAGATTTTAATTGATGAAAAAAAGAGTATCTATTTTAGGGTCAACAGGCTCTATTGGTATCAGCACACTCAAAATTCTTGTGAACCTGAAAGATGAATTTGAAGTTACTTGCTTAACAGCAAATACTAACTTCAAACTTCTTGTAGATCAGGCCAAAAGATTTAATCCTGAATCAGTTTGTATTGTCGATGAGAGTTCATATGAAAAAGTAAAAAATGCGCTATCATCTACTGATATTGAAATACTCAGTGGAAGATCTGGTTTGCTAGATGTATCTCAAAGAGATAATGTTGATATCATGGTTAACGCACTAGTAGGAGCAGCCGGTATGGAACCTACAATTAACACAATAAATGCAGGTGTAGATGTTGCCCTTGCAAACAAAGAAAGCCTGGTAATGGCGGGGCGAATTATAAAATCTAAACTGAAAGAAAAAGGTTCAAGAATTTTTCCAATTGATAGTGAGCATTCTGCTATTTGGCACTGCCTTTTGGGTGAAAGATTTGAAGATGTAGGCAGATTGATACTAACTGGAAGCGGCGGGCCCTTTAGAGAAAGAAACATCAATAAGTTTAATAATATTTCTATTGCAGAGGCGCTGGATCATCCCAACTGGCAGATGGGTAAAAAGATATCAATAGACAGTGCAACTATGATGAACAAAGGTTTAGAAGTAATTGAAGCTCACTGGTTATTTAATTTTGAACCAAATCAAATAGATATAGTAATACATCCGCAATCTATAATTCATTCAATGGTGGAGCTAAAAGACAAATCAATAAAAGCGCAAATGGGAGTTCCGGACATGAAAATTCCTATTCAATTTGCACTATCATATCCTAGACATTTTGAATCTTCTTGGGATGCGCTAGATTTTTATGAAATAGGTAGTCTAACTTTTGAAAAACCAGACTTTGAAAAGTTCCCATCTATTGGCTTAGCTTATAGAGCTTTAGACAAACTTGGGAGCTCATGTGCAGCATTAAATCTTGCTAATGATCATGCTGTAAATCTTTTTTTAAGTGGGAAAATAAACTTTAATGAAATTGCCAAAATCAACGAGGATGTACTAGAAAATCACCCATGGCTAGAGGAGCCAAGTTTGAATGATTTACTGGAACTAGGAAGCTGGGTAGATGAATATTTATCAAAATACTGATTTAGTGGAACAAAAATATTATTTTATTGTAGATTAAATATATGACTACTCTCTTAGCGACAATAATTGTTTTAGGTGTATTAGTTACTATACATGAATATGGTCATTTCATTGCTGCCAGATCTGTAGGGATAAGAGTTGAGAAGTTTTCTGTTGGTATGCCACCCAGGTTTTTAACAATTACATCTACCGATGATGCCCTCCTTCTAAAATTATTTTTTTTCAAAAAAGATACTAGTGGCAAATTAATATGGGCACCTATTTTCCAGTCGTCAATAGCCAGGCCTGGTAGAGTTGGATCTGAAACTGAATATGTCATAGCATTACTACCACTCGGTGGCTATGTAAAAATGGCTGGAATCATCGATGAAAGCATTGATACAAAAATCAACCATAAAGATGATGAATTTATGTCAAAGCCCCTATGGGCCAAACTTTGGGTTATGAGTGCCGGAGTTATTATGAATACTATCTTAGCATTCATAATCTTCTCATCGATTGGGTACTATCAAGGTACTGCAAAAATCAGTGATGAACCAATCATAGCAGAGGTAATTGAGGAAATGCCAGCTGAAAAAGCTGGACTTCTTGTTGGTGACAGGGTTTTAAAAATAAACGACAACGCAATATACACTTGGTCTGATTTGACAAAATCAATACATCAAAAACCAGATGAAGAAATAAAATTAGAGATTGATAGATATGGTGAGATATTAGATTTCAATTTAACAACGACAATAAGAGAAATCCCCGATAAAGATGGTACAAGTAACGTAGGTGCCATTGGTATTATTCCACAGATTATGTACGATGAAATGACTCTGTTTCAAGCTCTAAATTCTGGCATTACACGTACCCTTGGAAGTTTTGGGATGATAGTTGAAAGCTTAAAAATGTTAGGGTCAGGAGCAGCTTCAGTATCAGATTTTGGAGGTCCGATTATGATTGCACAGCTGGCGGGTAAAACAGCTGAGGCGGGGGTGATACCATTCTTTGCATTTATGGCATTATTAAGTGTCAATCTAGCATTCCTAAATATATTGCCAATACCAGGTTTGGATGGAGGGCATATATTTATTCATCTCTTAGAGGGAATAATAAATAGACCACTACCTTTAAAAGCAAGAATTGCAATACAGCAGCTTGGGATGACTTTTCTACTCATTTTAATGGTCACAATTATTTTTCAAGACATTACCAGACTCTTCAACTAGTATACCACGTTCTCTAATTCAAGGATAAGAGATCCATACTTCAAATGTAACCAAATTTTCACAGGATACCCATTCGAGTCATCAGAAAATAGAATTGACATTTTTGATTCATTTTTAAAATCCTTTTTATCAGATTTCATAGGAATCAATTTAGTACACATATAATTCCCTGCAGGAACGATTGTCTTCACACTTTTTTCTAGAAGCAGAACTAACTCTGTCACCTTTTTGCCCTGAATAGTATAAATGTTTTTATTTTTATAATCTTGCAAATTCTTATCTCGAAAATAATAAAATAATGAATACGGGGAGTGAATAGTTTCTTGAAATTGTATTGTGTCATTATTTGAGGTCAGATAACCATCGTTATGGTATAATGCCAGGCTACTTTTTTTCTTAAAATTACCTTCACTTATACTTGACTCCACTTTTATTGTTTCTAAAGAATCTTTGCTCAACCAAATATCGATTACATCCTTAATAGGGAATATATAGTTTGTTATCCCTATGGATTTTGCCGTGAACCTAACATGATATGTTTTTATTTTATTGATCTCTACTGTGTCGACAACTTCTAATTTAGCTTTGGCAGCTTCTATGCCTTTAAAAGAGGCACTATAAGTAAGCTTTTCACCAACTATTAATTTTTCACTGGCACATATATAAAATGGGACTAAAGTTGCATAAATATATTTTTTCATTTGCGAATTACAGCCCACCTATTATTTTTCAATTTAAGTATTTTTGAGGCAGTTCCGATAATTCTACCATTATCAATAAGCATATTAATTTCACTTTGAAATTCATTTTCTATTTCATCAGGATCAACGTGAGGAATTGATCCTGAACGATTTACACTGGTACTTGTTATCGGATTTCCATATGCTTTCAGTAGATTCTTACAAAAAGTATTTTTCGCAACGCGCATGCCTAGAGTCAAGGGCCTTCCAGTAATTAGATTTGAGACAATATTTTCTCTAATAGGCACAATAATAGTGCCTCCTTTTTTCAGTTTATATTCTGCCTCTTGCTTTAACCGCGCATTGATTTTCATCCAGTTTTTACTTTTTTTTATGCTATCAATCAACACACTCATGGGTCCTGATCTGCGTTTTATTTGGTTAAGATTTAAGATCGCTTTATTATTTCTAGCGTCACAGCCAAAACCGTAAATAGTATCCGTGGGGTATACAATAATTCCGCCGTTCTTTAAAATATCACAGGCAAAATGAATTGATTTTTGATCGGAAGATTGAAGCCGTATATAACTCAGAGAGCTCACGGCTGTATTTTTGTTTTCCATCTTTTATGAAACCAAAAGTATTGCTCAGGATATTTTTTTATATAGCTCTCTAATATGGAGGTATAATTCTGCGTTATTTGCTCGACACTACTGCCATTCGTTTTTACAGGCACTATTTCAATATTATATTTTTTATAGTTGGTTTTTATGCATACGCCTAAAACAACCGGTGCATTCGTATTAAGATGAAAAAGAGCTGCGCCTTTTGGTGTAGATGCTTGATGTCCAAAAAAGTCTACAAACACTCCTTTACTCTTTGCGTCTTGATCACTTACAAGGCCTAAAACCCCATTGTTTTTAAGCACTTGGTACCCTTTTTCTAGCGATTCCTTCTTGTATATTTGTTTTGTTCCAGGAATCTCTCTCTGTTCATGAAAAAAGTTGTTTGCGCCTTCATTTCTTTGTTTGAGAGCTATGCCAACAAATAAGTCGGTATGTTCACCCAGCCATTTCCCAAGTATTTCCCATGAACCAAAGTGACCAGATATGAACACAACTCCTCTGTTTTTTTTCAGGGCTTCATTAAGCACTTTTTCACCTGTGACATTTATTTCAATGCTCTCCCACGATTTAGGGGTTGAAATAAACTCGATGAGGTTGCTAGTAAAAAATATGTAACATTCTTTTAGAGTAGATAAAATTTTTTCTTTTGGCCACGTTGGAAATGCTCTCCTTATATTTTTGAACGCTTGTTCCGATCTAAGCCTCTTTGAAAAAAACATTTTATTTGCCAAATAAATCGAAATACTATGTCTGCTACTTGGCTCAAGTGAACTAAAAATTATTTTTAAGAGCCTAAGAATGTAATAAGTTGTTAAGTGACCAAGTTTCATTCTAGGTGAAATTACAGATTTGTTATTACTATATTTGACCTGAATTTTTCGATTATTTATCAAGTTTTTTGCAGTGAAAATATATCTATCATCATTATTGTCAACCATATCGCTTCTTCTCGCGGATAAGGTTTACGTAGTCCCAATTGATGGTACAATAGATTTAGGTCTCCCCCCATTTATTGAAAGGACTTTAGATGAAGCAAAAGTAAAAAATGCATCTGCTGTGGTGTTTGATATAAATACTTTTGGTGGGCGCGTCGATGCTGCAACTCAAATCAAAGATGCAATACTTGCTTCTGACATCCAAACAATTGCGTTTATTAATCGCCGCGCCATTTCCGCTGGAGCGTTAATCTCATTATCCTGCGAGAAAATTTTTATGACTGGTGGTGCATCCATTGGGGCTGCTACTGCTGTTGACATGTCTGGTAAGAAAGGCAGTGAAAAAGTTATTAGCTTCATGCGAGAAGAAATGGCAGCCACTGCAGAAAAACGAGGACGAAATACTGAGATTGCTAGGGGTATGGTTGATGAAGATTTGAATTTTACCCATTTGATTATAGATGGAGACTCTATTCTAGTAGATGATATTGAAGGCAGGAAAGAAGGCAAACTGATATCTCTTACAACAGATCAATCAATCAAATATCAAATAGCAGATGGTACATATGATAGTATATCAGAGCTGCTTAATTCACTTGGATATGGTGATGCTGAACTAATAAAAACCGCTGAAAATTGGTCTGAAAAAGTTGTAAGGTTCCTAACTAATCCTGTTGTGGCATCATTATTAACAACATTTGGATTCTTGGGTATATTGTTTGAGCTCCAAAGCCCAGGATGGGGTATCCCTGGTTTTGTGGGATTGACATGCTTGATATTATCTCTAAGCGCATCTTATATCGCTAGATTGGCAACAATGTCAGATCTAACTTTTACTATAGCTGGGCTAGCATTGATTTTAGTGGAAATGCTTGTGATCCCTGGGTTTGGAATTATAGGCATTGGCGGATTTATTCTTGTCCTATATGGTATGTATCTGCTTCTGTTACCAGATGTTCCAGTAAGCGATGAAATAGTAGGTCAGGCCATGGATGGATTTTTCATTGGATTAGTTGGTGCTATAATAGGTCTAGTTTTCCTACTCCGCATCATGATTAAATCAAAATTTTGGGAACAGCTTACCGCGCCAACATCTCAAGAAAAGAGCCGCGGCTTTTCAAACTCTCAAGGTTGGGAATTATTGAAGGGTGGTAGTGGTCGAACTGATACTGATTTACACCCATCAGGTTGGATCATAATTGAAAATAAGAGAATTTTCGTTGTCAGTGAAGGCGGTTATATTGAAAAAGGGAAGGAAGTAGAGGTGCTTTCAGTTGATGGGAATAGAGTTACTGTAAGAGAAGTTAATTAATAAAAGGAAATTATCATGCCAATAGTTCAAATGTTTTTGTTTGGTTTCATCATATTTGCTACGCTAACCTTATTTTATTTTGTTCCAATAGGAATGTGGATTCAGGGTATAGTATCTCTTGGTATTGGTAGAATTCGGATAGTGGATTTAATTAGAATGCGTTTGAGAAAAATTGCTCCGAGGCTTGTCACAGATGGCGTTATTAATTTACATAAAGCTGGTCTTTCGAGTATATCGACTGACATGCTAGAGACTCATTATCTTGCGGGAGGTAATGTACAGAATATAGTATCGGCCTTAATTGCGGCGGATAAAGCAAACATTCCCTTACCTTTCGAGACCGCAACTGCAATTGACCTAGCCGGCAGAGATGTCAATGAAGCCGTTCAAACATCTGTTTACCCTAAAGTCATTAACGCTCCCAAAGACGGATATCTAGCGGCTGTTGCCAAAGACGGTATCGAACTTAAAGCAAGAGCAAGGGTTACTGTCAGAACAAATATTCCTGGTTTAGTCGGGGGAGCGACCGATGATACAATCATCGCAAGGGTAGGAGAAGGAATTGTATCAGCAATTGGTTCTGCATCAAATTATTCTGAGGTACTTGAAAACCCTGATAATATTTCAAGAGCTGTTTTAGATAAAGGTTTAGATGCTGGTACAGCATTTGAGATACTATCTATTGATATTGCTGATCTGGATGTAGGCAAAAATATTGGAGCATCCCTTCAGGCCGACCAAGCTGAGGCTGATCTTCGCGTTGCGCAGGCAAAAGCTGAAACTAGAAGGGCGATGGCGGTAGCAGAGGAGCAAGAGATGACAGCAAGGACCCAAGAAATGAAAGCTAAAGTCGTCGAAGCAGAGTCTGAAGTACCTAAAGCTATGGCTCATGCATTTAATGAAGGCAATATGGGGATAATGGATTATTATAAAATGGAAAATATAAAATCTGATACCACGATGAGAGACTCTATTGCAGATACTAGTTCAGATACTGTCTCAGAAAATGGAGATGACAATAGCTAAAAAATTATATTGTCATAAAGATAAAAGCTTTGCAGATAGAACTTCCTGCTGATATTACAGATAAAATAAGTGATCGGTGTATACGTTGCTATAAAGAGCAGCATTGGTATGGTGAAAACTATTTATTTGATCTTATAAAAGAACGAGACCTAAAAAATACTAAGATACTAGAGATAGGTTGTGCAGANGGAGGTCTGCTAAAGTTCTTTCATGAAAAGGGTGCAGAGTGTTCAGGNATTGAGCTNTCTGATGTCAGGTANGGCAATGCAATTATGTTAGATAAAAANAAATNNATCAATTTTTTTCAGGCTGANATTTGCNATCCAGATTCNTATGAAANCAAACTNAATGNGAGCTATGATNTNATAATAATTAGGGATGTAATAGAACACATTGCTAATAAAGAGGTAGCTCTTAAAAACTTAGCAAAGATGCTCAAAGCAGGCGGTGAGATTTTTATGTCATTTCCTCCAAAATATTGTGCATACGCGGGTCATCAACAAACCGCTTCTAGTTTATTAGCTAAAATACCTTATATTCATTTGCTTCCAGATTCATTATATACTTCTTATTTAAAATTAGTTGGATGTCAAAAAGAAAAAATAGATTATTTAATAGATACTAAAAAAACAAGAATAAAGCCTACAGAAAAGGTTA
>FUFK010040523.1_pt1 | contig 78553 bp, 68 predicted proteins | sample 1021851 | NCBI WGS metagenome assembly FUFK01 (sample SAMEA51879418, study PRJEB19060) | metagenome | reverse complement strand
GTCGATCACGTTTGACGGACGAGAGATACGACTAACTACAGGACTATATGCTCCTCAAGCAAATGGATCAGTAATGATTGAGTGCGGTGACACCTCTCTTTTGGTTACAGCTACAAAAACTACAAAAAAAGATGCTTCAGACTTTCTGCCTCTGATATGTGATTACGAGGAAAAACTATATGCTGCTGGAAGAATTCCAGGAGGTTTCATGAGGAGAGAAGGTCGACCTCCAGAAAGAGCCACTTTAATTGCAAGATTGATTGATAGACCAATGAGGCCACTCTTCCCTTCATGGATGAGAGATGAAATACAGATAGTTGCCTCATGTCTTTCTCTAGATGAAAGAGTTCCAGCAGATGTTTTAGCGGTAACTGGGGCATCACTAGCAACTTTACTTGGTGAGATTCCCTTTTTTGGGCCAATGGCTGCAGTTAGAGTTGGTCTTATAGGAGATGATTTCATCTTAAACCCAAGTTATAGAGAGATAGAGAAAGGAGATTTAGACATTGTTGTTGCAGGTTCACCTGACGGCATTGTCATGATTGAAGCAGGCGCCAACCAATTATCAGAGCAAGATACTATCGAAGCTATAGATTTTGGATATGAATCTGTTACCGAGCTTATTAAATCTCAGGAAGATTTACTAAAAGATTTGGGAATAAAACAGATTAAACCATCTGAGCCTGAAGAAGATAAAACATTGCCTTCTTATTTAGAGAAAAATTGCACAAAACCTATTGAGTTGGTTTTAAAGAAATTTGATCTTTCTAAAGAGGAAAGAGATCTTGAACTCGAAAAAATAAAAGGTGAGACGCAAGATAAAATTGAATCTTTAAAAGATGACAACCAATTAAAAGTTCTCCTCTTAGATAATGAAAAGTTATTAAGCTCCAACTTTAAAAAACTTACAAAGAAATTAATGCGGTCACAAATCATTAACGACAACAAAAGAGTTGATGGAAGGGATCTAGACGAAGTTAGAAAAATATCAGCTTCTGCAGGAATCCTTCCAAAAAGGGTTCATGGTTCTGCATTATTTCAAAGAGGTTTAACACAAGTTTTATCTACTACTACTTTAGGTACGCCAAGTGATGCTCAAGAAATGGATGACTTGAATCCTAGCACTGAAAAAACTTACTTACACCATTACAATTTTCCTCCTTATTCAGTAGGAGAAACAAGACCAATGAGAACTCCTGGGAGAAGAGAGATTGGCCATGGAGCATTAGCTGAGAGAGCAATAATCCCAGTATTGCCAGGGAAAGAAACATTTCCTTATGTACTAAGAGTAGTTAGCGAAGTTTTAAGTTCTAACGGTTCAACTTCAATGGGATCTGTATGTGGAAGCACCCTTTCATTATTAGATGCGGGGGTTCCTTTAAAAGCTCCTGTAAGTGGTACTGCCATGGGTCTTATCAAGGAAGGTAAAGAAGTAAGAATTCTTACAGATATTCAAGGAATTGAGGACTTTCTTGGAGACATGGACTTTAAAGTTGCTGGCACTGATAAGGGGATAACTGCATTACAAATGGATATGAAAATTACAGGTTTGCCAGTTTCTATTGTTTCTGATGCAATTAAAAAAGCTCGTCCAGCGAGATTACATATTTTAGAAAAAATGCAAGAGGCGATCGATAAACCTCAGGAATCCCTTTCTCCCCACGCTCCTCGACTTTTAAGTTTTAGAATTGACCCTGAGCTTATAGGAACAGTTATTGGGCCTGGGGGCAGAACTATCAAAGGAATTACTGAAAGAACTAACACAAAAATAGATATAGAAGATGGCGGAATCGTAACTATTGCTTCTCACGACGGAGCTGCTGCAGAAGAAGCCCAAAAGATAATAGAAGGATTAACACGTAAGGTTCATGAGGGTGAGATCTTCTCAGGTGTTGTAACTAGAATCATACCCATTGGTGCTTTCGTAGAAATCTTGCCTGGCAAAGAAGGGATGGTTCACATTTCTCAATTATCAGAAGCAAGAGTTGAGAGAGTCGAAGATGTAGTAAGGCAAGGCGACGAAGTAACTGTGAGAGTTAGAGAAATTGATAGCAGAGGTAGAATCAATCTTACTTTGAGAGGCGTAGGACAAAATAGTGGAATGTCTTATCCAGAGCCAACTCCTACTCCAGTTGCTCCGCTTAATTAAAAACTAGAGGGGGTAAATTCCATTCTCCTCAATAATTTTCTTTATTTTTAGACAAATACTCCCATGGGTATTCTTATTATTAGTTGCTACTATGATACCTCCATGTTCGAAACAAGCTTTTCCATATGTTAGTTCTTCATTCTCTAAATTTGTAATTGCGCCGCCAGCTGACTTCAGGATTGATTCTGGTGCAGCAAAATCCCAATCTTTTGGAGAGCTTTTCTCAGGCAAACTTAGGCAGATATAAATATCACTTTCACCTCTGACTATAGATGCTAATTTGCAGCCAATACTTCCCATGATTTCGACTTTGTTGAAATTAATTTTCTTAATTAAATTTTGTAAAATTTCATTTCCATGATTTTTACTTGTCACTAAAGTCATTTCTTGAAGATTTTTGCTCTTTAAAACCATTGGTTTATATTTTGAACCATCTCTTTTCTCACACCAAGTTTTTTCTCCATCAGTAATCCATAATTGATTTTTATCTGGAATCAAAACAAACCCAATATACGGCTTTTGTTTAAAGTTCAATGCTAAATGCATTGCATAGTTGCCCGTTCCTTGGATAAAATCTTTAGTTCCATCAAGTGGATCAAGAACCCAGGTCCAATCAGACTTAGCATCAAAAATTTCTGAAGAAATTTTTACATTTTCTTCACTCAAAATATCCCAATTAATATTTTTATATTTTTCATTTATTCTTTTAATGACTATTTCATTAACTTTTAAATCAGCCAAAGTAACAGGATCTTGCTCATTATTATTTTTGAGTATTTTTTTTTTATAATCTGAATTTTCTAACATTTTAGAGTAATAAAGCAAAATATCTGCTGCTTGCCAGCTTATATTTCTTATATCATCGATAAGATGATTAATATCTACTCCAGAAGGTAATTTAATCATTCAATGCATAATATTTCATTATTATCCCATAGGAAAGAGGAACCAGAAAACGGTATTTTATATATAGTTGGTACTCCAATTGGAAATCTAAATGATATTTCCCAAAGAGCAATAAATATTCTTGAACATGTTTCTTTAATAGCATGTGAGGACACAAGGCAAACAAAAAAAATAATGAACAAGTTCAATATTTCAAATAAACTTATAAGTTTTAATAAACACAATTCTTTAATTAAAATTCCAAAAATAATAAAAGATCTCAAAGAAGGAAAATCGATAGCAATTGTCAGTGATGCTGGCATGCCAGGAATTTGCGATCCAGGGGAAGATATTACCAGGAGCGTAAAATCTGAAGGCTTTGATATTATTTGTATTCCTGGAGCATGTGCTGCGATAACAGCACTTGTTTCAAGTGGGCTACCATCCTCTAGTTTTGTGTTTGAAGGCTTTCTTCCTAAAAAGCAAATTAATAGAGAAAAAATTCTTTTAGAGATAAGTAAAAATGAAAAAACAACTATAATTTATGAATCTCCCAAGAGACTAAGAAAATTACTAGAAGAATTATTTGAATTTTGTGGAGGTAATCGAGAAATAATGGTAGCAAGAGAATTAACAAAAAAATTTGAAGAACATGTTGGGAATAATATTAATGAAGTTATAGAATTCTTCAAAGATAAAGATATTATTGGTGAAATAACAATTGTTGTTAAAGGTATAAATAAAAAAGATTTTAATCCTGATAAATTCATCATAAAAAAAGATCTTAAAGATTTAATAAATGCAGGACTTAGTTTGTCAGAAGCTTCTAAATACTTGGCAAAGAGAAATGGTCTAAAAAAAAGCGAAGTTTATAATATGATTTAAGAGAAATTACTAATTTATATGAGCTTATTTATTAAAAAATTATTCTTCACAGCAATTTTTAATTCTTGCTTATTTGCGCTTTTATTTATTGGAATACAAAATAGTGCAAACAAAAGCAAAGTAGAATTGTTAATAACCGAATCTATTGAACTCCCAATAAGTTTTATAGTAGGTTCTAGTTTTATATTCGGTTCTATTTTTGGAAGCTTCTTTGTTTTCAAGAATGAATAAAAAGAGCTCAAAGAGCTATTAAATTTTCAGCGCAAACGATTCTTGAAATTCCTTTCTCAATAAGAATAGGTGCTGCAATTCTAAATACATCAGTATTTGGGACTTTTAGTACTTTTTGATCTTTATTACAAGATCTTTTAGCAAGATTTAAATCAAAAAATATTTCTATAGTTTTTCTTTTCAAATCATCATTAGGTAAGAATTCCCATTCTGGAAAATCTTTTAATATTTTTATTTCTAACTCAATTTTTTTATCCACAATCATATAAACAACCTTAGGAAAATCTACTTCTGATAAGGAAACTGAACTTAATTCTTTTCGAGATGAATTATCCATCTCATAATCTATTGGAGCAATTTCAAAAAAAGAATCAATTGGTGCAAAATTTGAAACAGCTATATTCTCATTTAAAACATTCGAGTCATTAGAGTCATTTTTAAATTCTTTATTATCAAAATTTGTTTCCTTGAAGTCACTATCTTGCTTTTTATAAATTTTAGATTTTTCCTTTGAGGATTTACTCTTATTCAATAACTCCTTATATTCAAATTCTGCGAGACTTTTTTTAAGATTCCTAGTAATCGTTGAATGAGTACAATTATATTTTTTTGACAAGGCATCTATAGCTATGCCAGATTTAAAACTTTTTAATATTTCTTCTTTTTGTTTTTCAGTAAGTCTTTTGGTCAAAATTCAAATTACATCATTTTCTAATTTTATGTGATTTCTCATTGAATGAGAATATAAAAAATGGATATTTCTTAAATCATAAAAAGAATTTACTTAGATTGTTTAGGCTGATAGTCTCGGATATAATAAGAAGATGCTTCCTTAGCTCAGCTGGATAGAGCAACTGCCTTCTAAGCAGTGGGCCGCAGGTTCGAATCCTGCAGGAAGCGTATAAATTAATTATTGGTAATTTCCAACATCAAAATTTGTATTACAAATTTTCTTAACCTTTTTTTTAAAAATCCGATTTAAATAAATCAACTATATTTTCCTAAAGGGTTTAAAGAATAAATATATCTTAAATCAAAACATTATTAAAAAAAAATAGAATTTGAATATAGACTTTAAACATATGTTTAAAAGACCTTTTGAATAAAGGATCTTTTAATAATTTAAAAAGTCAAATTTTCTTCATGTTTGGATCAATATGGAATAAGTTCAAGAAAGATAAATCAATTTTAATTTTTTATTTAGGAATATTTTTATTGCCATCAGCATTTGCTATTTCTGCTTTTCTTCTCCTGACGGCATCAGTTATTGGTTTCAAGAAAAGAAAAGAGCTTTTCTTAAAAGATAAATTTAATCTTTCGCTTTTGATAAGCGGATTATTAATGATTATTAGCTGCATAGTTCAATCTATAAACTATAGAAATTCAGAATTTCTTAATTGGTCACCTTTCTTATCATGGATTGGGTTAGGGAATTGGCTTCCTTTTTTTTTAGTTACATGGGGATTTCAATCTTACTTAACAACCCAAGAGCAGAGAAGAAACTGTGCTTTAGCTCTACTAGCTGGTTCAGTTCCAGTCTTATTTACAGGGATTGGGCAAGTTTTTTTTGACTTACATGGACCTTTAGAAATACTTGATGGTTTTATAATTTGGTATTCAAGGCCTTTAGAAAATAATGTTCTCACAGGATTATTTAATAATCCAAACTATGCTGGTGCATGGTTGAATATAGTTTTGCCTATATCTTTTGCATTCTTGATAAAGAAAGAATCTTCTTTTAGAAGAATTATTTCTCTAATATTTGTTATTTTTATAATATTTTGTATTATCTTAACTAATTCCAGATCGGCTTGGATTGGTTTATTAGCCTCCACTTTATTATTTTTTGGGAAAAAATCTTTTAAGTGGCTTATCCCTTTATGCATGTTAATAAGCATTCTGATTTTAACTTCTATTATTAATGATCAGTTCAACTTAATACCTCTTGAAACGTTAAACGAATTTAAGAACTTTCAGTATTTAGATAGATTAGATATATGGACAACATCTATTCAAATAATTATAAAAAATCCTATTTTTGGTTCTGGAGCTTCTTCTTTTAACGAAATTTATCAGAATATTTCAGGTCTAAACAAATTTCATTCACACAATTTAGCTCTTGATCTTTTTATAAGTTACGGAATACCAGCTGCTTTGTTTACTATCCTACCAATAATAATTTTAATCTTTCTCTCGATTAGCAGGATTTCCCAAATAAAGATCACTTCAAACTACCTTATAGAAAGGGCTCTTATTACTTCGTTAATGATTATATTACTAATTCATATGGTGGATATTCAATATTTTGATGGGAGAATTAGCATTGCAATTTGGATTTTAATAGCGGCCATAAGAAACATTCTTCTAGAAGATTTTTATAATAAAAACCTTTTAAATAAGAAAGAAATCAATTCAAATGGAAACTAATAATTTTGTTTGATGAAATATAAATTCAACATATAATTTATGTGTTTTCCCTTCCATACATATCATCTATCCTAACTATGTCATCTTCTTGTAAATAAGATCCGCTTTGAACTTCTATTAAGATTAAGGGAATTTTTCCCGGATTACTTAATCTATGAGTTGAACCCAAAGGTATATATATACTTTTATTTTCACCAATAATAAATTTTTCTGAATCTATTTCTACTTCAGCAGTTCCTGTAACAACTATCCAATGCTCCGTTCTATGATGATGCATTTGAAGTGATAAAGAGGCAGCCGGTTTTACTTCAATTCTTTTCACCTGCCACCTTTCGCCCTCAACAACAGAATCATAATTACCCCATGGTCTATAAATCTTTCTATGATTAATACCTTCAGATTGGCCTTCCTCTTTTAATTCTTTAACTACATTTTTAACTGTTTGAATGTTTTCTTTATTGGCAACTAATATAGCGTCATTAGTCTCAACAACAATAAGATTTTCTAGCCCTATTCCTACAACCAAGCGATTCTCACTCCTCATGTAATTATTCTTTGAATTAATAGCTTTAACCTTCCCAATATTCACGTTGCCATCAGCATCTTTTTCTGAAATATCCCAAATTGAACTCCAACTTCCTAAATCACTCCAGCCAACATCTATCGGGATAACAGTTGCTTTTTTTGTTTTTTCCATAACAGCTTTATCAATAGAAATATTTAAACATTCCCTAAAATGCTCTTTTCTTAATCTTTTAAACTCTAAATCGAGATTATTATGTTCTAATGATTTTTCACAGCTTTCTACAATTTTTGGAGCATATTTTTTTAATTCTTCCAAGATAGTGCTCGCTTTAAACATAAAAATTCCGCTATTCCATAAATAGTGATCATTTTTGAGAAATATTTCTGCATTTTCTTTATCAGGCTTCTCAATAAAATCTGTTACATTTAATGCCTCTAAACTTTCAGCATTTGTGGAGGATTCTGACTTTATATAACCATAACCGGTTTCTGCAGAGGTTGGGGCCACTCCAAAAGTAACTAACCTTCCTTTAATAGATTCTTGAAGAGCACATTTAATTGCATTCAGAAACTTAGTTTCATCCTTTATATAGTGATCAGAGGCAAGCACCAACAGATTGGCATCCTTACCCTTATTAATTGCTTCCAGAGCCCCAACTGCTATTGCAGGTGCTGTATTTCTTCCAAAAGGTTCAAGTATAATTGATTTTTCTTTTACTCCTATTTGTCTTATTTGCTCAGCAATTATGAACCTGTGATCTTCATTAGTAATAAAAATTGGAGATAAAAGTGTATTTATTTTTGAGACCCTTTTTAATGTTTTTTGTAAAAGTGTAAATTCATTATCTTGAAGAAGTTTTAAATATTGTTTTGGGAATGATTCTCTCGATAAAGGCCATAATCTTGTTCCAGTTCCACCACATAAAATAACAGGAATAATACAGTTATCTTTCATAAGAAATAGGAAACCTATTCGAATATTCTAAATAATACTAATATATTGGATGTTCAAAATCTTATTACTTCCATTTACAATTAATTGAAGACAATCAAATATTTATTTGTTTGTATTTTTCATATATTCAAAAACCTGCCCAATACCATCTTCGATTTTAGTTTTTGGTTCCCACCATTTTGTAATAAATTTATTTGGTTTATTTTTAACTAGACGTTGCACAGGATCTTTCTCTTTGCCCTGATGAATTTGTATATCATAACCAGACTTTTTAAATAGTTTTTCAACAATAGAAGCAATTTCTATTATTTTCGTTGATTTAAAAGATGTAATATGTAATTCATCTTCAGAAGTAAATTCATGGTAATTGAGCATAATCGCTTCTAAGGCCTCACAACAATCTTCAGCATATAAAAATTCCCTTTCTTCCAATCCATCTGTAAGCATCATAAAATCTTTTTCTTTAAACCCTTTTCTAATAAAATCAGTAATAACATGTGCTTTTTCGATATTTTTCTCAATACCATAAACATTCCAGAACTTTACTATCAAACCAGAAAGGGATTTTGCATATAACTCTCCCAAGTTTTTTAGAATTCCATAAGGTGAAAAAGTCATATTACTCATTTGACTACTTGCGAAAACAAATCTTTTCTTATATTTAGATAGGTAATTAAATGTATTAACCATTAATCGAGAATTATTATTTATAAATTCATAGGTATTTTGATATTTCTTTAAGTATCTTGATCCACCTACATCAAAAGCCAAAAAATAAACAAAATCTGAAGATTTTATAGATTCTTCTAAAGATTTATTTGGAATTATTGTCAAATCTTGCTTTTGATCATTAACAATATCAAACTCAATTACTTCATAATTTTTATTTATTAGATATTCAGATAAATGTGCTCCTATTTGCCCAGCAGAGCCTAGTATGAGAATTTTCATTATGCTAACTTTATCAAACCATGCTCATTTTTTTTAAAGCTATTTGTTGATTAATCCATCTATATGTTTTTGATATACCTTCCTCAAGAGTTTGTGAATAATCCCATTTAAGTTTATCTCTAATAAGATCATTATTAGAGTTTCTCCCTCGAACTCCAAGAGGGCCATCAATATGATTCTTAGTCACTAATTTATTAGCAACCTTGGCAGTAATATCTACTAACTGATTAATTGATACCATTTCTTCAGATCCAATATTAACGGGGCCCGAAAAATCTGAATCAATTAATCGTCTAGTTGCCTCTAAGCATTCATCAACATACAGAAAAGATCTGGTTTGTAGACCATCGCCCCATACATCTATTTCACCCCCTTCATCAGGCAAGTAAGAAACTTTTCTACAAATAGCCGCTGGGGCCTTCTCTCTCCCTCCTTCCCATGTACCTTCTGGCCCAAATATGTTATGGTACCTTGCTACCCTTACTTGTAGATTATAATTTCTACTATAAGCAAAATATAATCTCTCGGAGAACAATTTTTCCCATCCATATTCTGAATCAGGGTTTGCTGGATAAGCGGAATCTTCTCTACAGTTCGGGTCTTCAGGATTTTTTTGATTATGCTCAGGATACATGCAAGCAGAGCCAGAGTAAAATATTCTAGTGAAATTTTTATTTAGAATTTTGTTTAACTTGGCTTGTTGATCTAGGACATTAAGATTAATAGAAACCGAATTATGCATTATATGCGCATCATTCTCACCAGTAAAAACAAAACCTGCTCCTCCCATATCTGCGGCAAATTGATAAATATGATCAAAACTATTTTTTTCAGGTGTTTTCAAAATTCTGGAAACGAGGCTTTCATCTCTTAAATCTCCTTTAATAAATTCATTTGCTTCTGTTTTTGAATATTCAGGGTATTTAAGATCTACACCTCTAACCCAAAACCCCTCTCTCTTCAATCTCCTAACCATATGACTACCAATAAAGCCGCCTGCACCAAGTACTAAAGCTGTTTTCATTATTTGGGAAATTTTTCAATTAGGATTACTTTAAACGATTACAGAACAGATACTTAAGAGAATCAAAAAAAATTAATTAAATTATCATCTATGAAAAGCAATAAATTTTTTGGAAAATATTATTTGTTAAATGCTTTTATGTAATTCTTATTTAAAAGAATATCTAATTCAATAAGCAAGAAACATATTTTTTAAAGTCTAAATAAGTCAACTTTGCTCTTAATGGTGAAAGTATAGAGCTTCTGTGAGTAAAAAGAATAAAATAAATTGAAATGGGCAAGAAAATCAAGTTAACAATCATATATATAGAAGATATTTCTCTGTAAAAAGTCAAAATTTTAAGTATATTTGTCAAAATATTTTTTATTGTTCTTGGAGATGTGTATTTAAGAATATTTAATATTGACAATATCATTGAAGCCTGTATTTGAAGAGAAAACAAAAAACAAATCAATAAATTTCTTTCAAATCTTCTCTGCAAAAAAGCTTTAATTAAAAGATCTACTTTTGAAAAATTTAAATCGCATTTTAAATAATCTTGAGTATGACTATCATCCCTTGAATTAATTATAACCTTAGGTGACGAAATATATAAATATTTATTAGTTTTGTTATTAATTTCATTTATAAACCTCCAATCTTCTCCTAGACGCCCCTCTTTACCTGTTTTAAATAAAATATTACTCTTTTGAAGAAATTTCCTAGAAATTGTTAATGATGATAAGTTATATGGGATATTAAGGAATTGATATTTATCCGCAACTTTAGATGACTTACAATAATAAGATTTTCTAAATAATTTCTGGTTAATTTGTATTGAGTCTCCATATATAAAATTTAAGTTTTGGTATTGATTTAGAACTTTATAATCGCAAGATAAACGATCATCTGTAAGAGCATCATCAGAATCTAAAAATATAAAAAAATCACTTTCAATTAATTCGATTGCATAATTTCTCGCTTTTCCTATTGAGCATTTACCAATATCCTTAAAAACTAGATTTAAATCGTTTCCATATTGCAAAAAGTTTTTTTTGGTATCATCAAGAGATCCAGAATCTAGTAAAACTATTTGCAATTTAAATTTATTTTTTTTTTGATTAACTATGCTCCTCATAGGTATATGAATAGTCTCTGCAGAATTCAAAGTAGGTATAGCAATCGTTAAACTTAATTCATTTTGATTCATGTATTTTTGCCTGTTATATTTAAAATCCAATTCTTCAATGAAGCATTTATCTATAAATATTTTCTTTATTAGCTGTTAAAAAATTAAGTGTATTAATTATCCCTTTTTCTATAGAAACTTGAGGTGCCCACCCAAATGAGTTGGCTTTAGATATGTCCAAATGCACAAGGGGGGAATCTCCTATCCATCCTCTCTTAGAGCCGGTATACATGAATTTAGTATTATTTAATTTTAAATAATTGCAGATGATTTTAGCTAATTGGTTTATATTCATTACTTCGGTATGGCCAAGATTAAATATTTCAGTATTTTTATCGTGTTTTGTTAACTTTATTATACCCCTAACTCCATCTTGTACATCTAAAAAAGATTTACGTTGATTTCCGTCTCCTAAAATTTCTAATTCTTTAGGATTTCGAACTAATTTTTTATAAAAATCATAAATAACACCATGAGAATAACCAACTCCTATCCAAGAAACAAATCTAAAAATTGAACTTTTAAAATCAGCATATTCTGAATATGCTTGTACAAAAGCTTCACCAGCTAATTTACTTGCCCCATATATTGATGTTTGTCTTAAAAATGAAGATTCAGGAGTTGGGAATATATCAGGCTCTCCGTATACAGTTGCACTACTTGCAAAAACTAAATGTTTGCAATTATTAGTCTTTGCATAATCACAAACAGATTTAGTGACGATTACATTTTGTTTAAAGTCAATTTCTCTATCTTGGACACCTCCTCTTACATCAGCATTTGCAGAAAGATGATACAAATAATTTAAATTACTAATAACAGGCCAATCCTCGTAATTTGATAATAAATCAATATTAAAGAAAAATAATAACGGATTTTTCAATTCTAAATTCTCTAATCTGCCAGTACTTAAATTATCAAATACATAGACCCTATTTTGATTATTTTTTAATAACTCACTTACTAAATTTGAGCCGATAAAGCCAGCACCTCCAGTTACTAATATATTTTGCATTATTTGTTTTATAAGAATGCTAAACTATTATATAGTAAATTTTTAGAACCATATTTACAAAGAGAATCAATAATTATGAGTATTAATCTTACTTATCCAAATCTAAAAAATTTAAATGTTTTCTAATAAAGATTTTGGTGTTTTAATAATCTTATATAATCCAACAAAAGAAGATATTAAAAATACAAAAAAAAATATTACTTATTTTAAATCAGGAATACTAGTATGGAATTCAAAAAAAATTTTTAGTATAAAAAATCCTAACATTCGAGAAATTGAGCTAAAAAAAAATCTTGGTCAAGCTAAAGCTCTAAATATTGGATTCAAAGAGGCATTATCTATGAATATTAATTTGCTATTAACTCTTGATCAGGATTCTAAGTTGATTGAAAAAGCATCGAATTTGATAAAAATTATAAATCTTTATTCTAATGAATACATTAATCCTGCTTGTTTTTCCTTTAAATCCATAACAAATCAAATTATTAAAAAAGAAAAGTCAAAGAGAATTAGTACTAATATATGTCTTACTTCTATTACTGCAGGAAGTATTTATTTAACATCAGCTTGGGAAAAATTGAGAGGTTTTAAAAATGAACTTTTTATTGAAGGAATTGATACTGAATTTTCAATAAGAGCAAAAAAAAATAAATTTAATTTTTATAAATTTTCACATCCAATAATTATTCATGATGCAGGTATTCCAATTAAAAGAAATTTTTTATTTTTCAACTTAGGTATTAGGAAACATTCTGACATCAGAATATATTTACAATATCGAAATAACCTTCCTACATTCATCAGAAATTTACATCATTTCCCATTTTGGTCTTTTAAATCATTATTTAACTTACTTATAAAAAAGTCTTTCCTAATAATGTTAGGTACAGATAATATCTTAAAGACTTTTTTATGGATTGCAAAAGGCGTTTCTCATGGATTAATAGAAACCTTAAATAAACGAAATAATTTGAAAAAACAAGAGTATTTTCTAAAAAATTCAGACAACTAAAATATTTATTATTTACTCTAAACTATTCATAAATTTCCTTGAAAGGCTAGACCAATCTCTTTGATTTGAATAATTTTTTGCGTTTGTAATTTTTTCTTTATAAAAAGCTGATTTCTTCTTTAAAGTCTTTTTAATACAATCTAACAATGAATATTCATCTTCAGCTTTAAAAAATTCTGCTAAGTTTTCCTCTTTTGCTAATCTTCCCATTTCCGAAACATTTGCCACAACTGCGAGTTTTTCATGTGTGAATGCCCCTTTCATCAATGGGCCAGAACCACCCCTATAATTGGACATGTAAGGAAGAATAGCAAAGTCTGCTTTTTGATAAATACAGCTAATTATCTCTAAAGGGACATAGGAATTATGAACTATAATATTCGAAGATTTTGATAAATTTATATTGCGAAGAAGTTTTTCTTCATCATGTCCAACAATCCATAAATAAGGGTCCTCAGGAAGACTAAAGTATTTATTCCAAAAAGAAGAAATGAATAAATATCCCTTATCCTTTCTAAAATTTCCAAAAAGAAGAAATATTTTTTTATTTTTTTCTGGGAAAACTATATTATTTACTTTTAACTTATTAATTAAAGATAATTTAGAAATTTTTTTTATAGTCTCACCTCCCCCATCTTCAATTACTAAAATCTTATCCCTCGGGATAAACAATTGTTTAGATAATTCTTTTTTATGCCATAAACCAATACAACTTATTTTTGCATCAAAAAGTTTAAGAGAATTTCTAAAAATAAAAGATTGAATAAACTTTAATATTCCAAAAGGTCTAAATCCCTCTTTTTTAATGTTGTAATTAAAATTTGGAGCATTTACATGAATTGTAATTTTACCTTCCCATTTCAATAATCTCAAAAAAAACAATAATATTGATGTACATGTATATTCACAATCCAAAATAATAATTCTATTGAAATTTTTCCTAAAAAAAATAAATCTCAAAATAGTAGCCATACATAAGGCAATGTATATGATGAGTCCATGAAATGAATATATATTAAAATTTACATTTGAAGTTTTTTCCTTTTTTAATTCATCGTATGTTTTCAGTGCAGATACGATTTTAACTTTCTTTACATAAAAATAAATTCTCTCAAATAAAGATTTTGTATAAATAAAATAATGACCTTTACGGTATGGAGTGGGCTGTAAAATTGCTATTTTCAAATCTAAAAAGGATCCTTTACATTAGATGGAATTTGCAAGCAACCTCTAGGAGACAAATCAAAGCTTATTATTTTTGGAGAGTCAAGTATTATTATTCTCGACAAGCCCACTATAACTGCAAAATTATAAAGAACCCCTTTGAATTGAAAAGGATTACCTAGTAATACAATTTTATTTTTTTGCTTACAAAAATCATGAATTTTTACTAAATTTTTTCTGGCTTTTTTTAAATAATTACTATTAAAAAAAAGATAGCCGCAGTCATATCCAGTAATAGATAGTTCTTGGAAAACGTTTAAATTAGAGCCTGAATTTTTTATTAAATTAATATGTTTTACCAAGTTCCTTTCTAAATTACCAGGCTCTATGAAGGGACTATGAAGACTAATAAACATTTTTTATTCCCAAATTCGGAATTCAAAAAAATTCAATTTTTTATAATTTACTATATTTTTTGCCATCAATAATTTTTCAATATCTCTACTACAATTTAACAATAAAATATCTCCCTTTACTTTAGTTTCTGAATTAAAAGCTTCTAAATCTTGAACATTTTCTGAAGAGTAAACATCTGGGTCGAAATAAAATACGTTCAGTTTTTCTTTTAGTTTAAGAGCAATTTCATAAGACTGGGATTCAACCAAAAGATAACTTCCATCCTTGTAAGTAACTCCAACTACTAAGACATTATTTAATTTTTTATTCTTACATATACTAAAAATCTCCTTAACATAATAGTTAGGTAGTTCTCTATTAAACCTTTCATTATCAGAAGGTAAATTATAATGCAACCCATCCGTTTTATTAATTACTTGTTGAATAGCTCTATTGTCCCTAGGGAAGCAAGGGCCACCGAACCCAAGCCCCTTACTTAAATATTTTTTACCTATTCTGCTATCTGAGCCAATTGCGGACAAAACGTCTCTAGAAGAGCAATTTTCAATCGAATCTGCAGTAATCCCAATAGCATTTGCAAAACTAATTTTTGACGTAATATATGAGTTAATAGCAATTTTTGCCATTTCAGCACTCTCAATACTCATCCTTCTGACGGGTATGTTCTTATTTTGCACTACTGTCATCATTGCCTGAATATGTTTATCGGCTGCATTTGGCATCTCCTCACCAACCAAAAGAAAATCTGGATTTTTCAAATCATTTAAAACTGATCCTAATGCAATAAATTCTGGCGAATAACAAAAATTTATATCTCCAATTAAACTTTTCTGGCCTCTAGCTTTAGAAATTAATTTAGATCGAGTATCTCCTGGCAAAACCGTTGAGGTAATAACTAATAACTTATCTTTGCAGCAACAATCCACAAGAAGTATTCCCTCAATCACATTCTCTAAGTAACTAGTATCAAAAGTCCCATCATTTAAAGAAGGAGTTGGAACAATTATGTATATAACATCAGATTTTTCAATAACCTCAGTAGGTTTATCAACTATTTCATAATTTTCGAATCCAAATTCTAATTCTTTTTGCAAATCTGTTTCAAGTACTGGTTGAATTTTTCTTTTTAACTTATTTCTAGACTCTAAATTAACGTCAAATCCAACAACTTTATTACCTGATGCAGCAAATGCTGCGAACATTGAACAACCTAATTTACCAAGACCTATGACACCAATTTTCATGAAAAAAAAATAACTTTATTTTAAAAAAAACTTACTTAATTGGGAAAGATCCTTCTCTTCTAGATACAAGACGTATTGTTTTAAAAAAAATCAATAAATCTAACCAAAAAGAAAAATTTTTGATGTAAAAGAAGTCATAGGTTAATTTAGATTCAGAATCTTTTATTGAAGATCCATAAGGAAAATTAACTTGGGCCCATCCACTTAAACCTGGTTTTACTAAATATCTTAATTCATAAAAAGGGATTTTTTCTTTTAATTTTAAATCTATTTCAGGTCTTTCGGGTCTAGGGCCTATCAAACTCATATCTCCGATTAAAACTGAAAAAAGTTGAGGTAACTCATCAATTCTTGTTGACCTTAAGAATTTTCCAATATTCGTAACCCTTTTGTCTCCTTTTCTTGACCATTGCACCCCTTTGCTTTCTGCATTAGTTTTCATGGTTCTTAACTTACAAATTGTAAAAGTTTCACCATTTTTGCCTACCCTTTTTTGAAAATATAAAACTGGGCCAAAATCTTCAAAATAAATTAGTATTGAAAAAATTACTATAAAGGGAAACGAAAAAAATATAATAAGTATACTTAAAGCAATATCAGCAATTCTTTTAAGTCTTACTTGGAAACTTTTGTCGTTATATACATTTGAAAATAAGTTAATGAGCTCATCAGAAGATAAAAAAGTCAATGGAATTCTTTGCAATATTAATTCTGACCAATTAATAATTGAAACTATATTTGATCCTTTAAAACTTAGATTAATTATTTTCTGTTGATATGAATATGGATAAGTACTCAAGTCTTCAACAATTATATTTCTTTTGCTTTTGCTATCTGATATAAGTTCTTCTAAATTGGCAAAAATCAATTTTACTTTATAATTTTTTATTAGTTCGCTGCACCTCATAAAAAACTCATTACTACCTAGTATTTGCCATTCTTGGCAGAAATTAAATTTATTTTTAAAAATTCTATGGAAGAAATTTTGGATAATAAAAGAAGCAAATATATACTTAATAAATATAAGAAAATTTTGACTAAAACCATTACCAAAACTTATTGCTAACAACTTATAATAAAAAAAATAAGTTAATGAAAAAAATACAAAAAAGTTAATAATTGAAAAAAATATTTGTTTTATTGGATCTATTATTTCTAAATAGATCTTATGATATCTACCAATTATATAACTTACTAAGACCCAAACAGTTAAGAAGAATACATTAAATAAAATTATATTATTTCCTGAATTAAATAATTTATTGTTTATAAAAAATAAAATGAATAAACTTACATCAAGTAGGATCGAATATATTATGTATAAACGTGTTCTAACCCAATAAGATGATATGAACATATTTGATTAGAAGAAACACACTAATTTTAGAATTTTATACTATATCCTTAGTCGATTTTATTAAAAATAATTCATAATTAATTATTTATAATCTAATGTGGCTTTTTGTCATATAAGGATTTTTTTTATTTCTGATTTCTTTGATTTATCGTTTCATCATAAATTTTAAGGAATAATTTTGCTCTCTCCTTATAAGAATGAAATTCAATTGCTTTTTGATTACCTTTAAGCTGAATTCTATACCTTTCCAAAGGATTTCTAAGAAAGTAATTTATTTTTTTTACCCATTCATTTTCATCATCAGAATCAATATGAAAGACTTCTTCATTAGTAAAATAGGGGGATTTTTTTAACGGAGAGTCAACCAGCTGAAATCCTCCAAAAAATGGAATCTTAAAATATCTAAGATTATAAATAATATGTTTTGGTGTGTCTTCGTGATAATTAATACAAATTTTGCTGTTTCTATATATGTTAACTTCCCTTTCTTTTGTAATAACTTGATTAAATTTAACCATTTTATTAGTTACAAAATTATTTAAATTTAATGAGAAAGGAGAAACAAATTTATTTGATATTTTTATAATTGCATTTGCTATTCTAACTCTTTTATTAAAACCTCTCCCAAATAAACCAATTTTTATATTAGGATTATCTTTCTTTAAAAGTGGTAAAACTTTTTTAAAAATAAAAGACTTGCTTTTCATTTTTGATCCAATAAAAACAATATCAAAATTATCTTTTTTGTTTATATTTTTTTCTTTAAAATCTTCATTTGTTGGCAAAGGTGGTGAAGCATTTGGAATTTTATAATATTGCCTTTTTGTAATTTTTTCGAAATCCATCATGGACTCAACTTCTCTTTCTCCATAAAGTATTTCAAATAAATTAAGGTGCTTTCTTATTAACAAATTATGTAAATCAAAATACTTTGCACTTTTAAGAATTGGCCAATGGACCCACAAAGCAACTACTGCGCCTTCTTTTGATATTTTAGAAATAGTTTTAATATCTTTCTCCGATCTATAGTTTGCTAAATCATCAATTATCAAAATATTTTTTCTATTTTCAGGAAGAAATTTTATTCCACTTATTATTTGACAATCAATATCAATTTCTAAGAAACCATTCATTAGACCAAGTGCAATATGCGATTCAGCAGCTTGTACTTTTATGTTTGGTCTTATTATGTATATTTTTGATGGTTTTTTTAGATTACACATAGCGATTTAGAAAACATCAAATAAACATGAACTTTAGGGACTATTAGAAGAAGTATATCTTACAACTACAAATTAAATTTTGATGAAAATAAATCAGATTGAGACTTTGAATGAGTAATTACGATTAAAATTGAATTTTTTGTTTTTGAAAGAAGCAATTCATTAAATATCTTTGATGTATGAATATCAAGTGCAGAAGACGGTTCATCTAAAATTAAAATCGGTTTAATATTAGAAATTATTTTTAAAAGAGAACATCTTTGAGCTTGCCCTCCTGAAATATTTCTACCAAAGTCTGAAATTTGATAATTCAAGAAATTATCGCCAAATTCGTCTCTAAGTCCAAGCATAGTTCCATTGTGGTAAAGTTCTTCTTTATCAATTTTCTGATTAGATCCAAACAGGATATTTTCATAAATTGAGCCACTAAATAAGAATGGAGATTGAGATAAGTAAGAAATATTTCCAAAGTAATAACGAGGATCTATTTCTTTAATATTTACGTTATTTAATTTAATTTCACCGCGAGAAGGTTCTAATAAATTTAATATCAACTCGACTAATGTAGTTTTCCCTGAACCACTTTTGCCCACTATAGCTGTAGGGAAACCTTGTACAAATTCAAAATCATCATATTTAATTTGTTTTTGCTTTCCATAGTCAAAACCTAGATTATTTATAGATAATTTATTAATATTTTTTTTATTTAAAAAATCTTTTTTAAAAGCTTTTTTTAAAGTTATTTTTTCCTTAAATGGCTTTTTACTTTCAAGAGTTAAAGCACCTATCAAATTTTTTATAGATAATGAAGAAGCTTTGATAAATGCATATGCGGCATAACTCTGTTGCGCCGCAGGCAGTACTCTATTAAAAGCGAAAAGTAAAGTTCCTAACTTTGCAAAAATAATTAAACTTGATTGATTTGAAATTGATAAGAGAATAAAAAAAGTGAAGAGAGTAAGGCATACAGTCTCAACAATATATCTTGGTGTCTGAGAGTAAATTAAGGTATTTGCTGTACTATTTCTTAAACGAATTTCATTTCTTCTAAATTCTTTAACTTGAGCATCTGATGATGAGCTAACAATAAAGTCAACAATTGATGCGAGAGTAGAACGAACTAAAGATGCTTCTTTATAGTTAAATTCAGTAATATTTTCACCATTTAATTTTAATGGTTTTGCAAATGATATTAGAATCATTAAATACGCAGTTCCAATAATAATAGAAGATCCTATAAAAAGTTTAGTTTCCAAAATTAACAAGGATAAAGATATAAAAATTAAAATTATGATATTGGAAACAAAGCTCGCGAAATTCGAAATTGCTTCTGATGTTCTGGGAATATCCTGTATCAATATTGATAAAAACTTTGATTGATTGGCAGACTTTAAATCTATATAATTTTGATTAATGATTTTTTTAAAAGCCTCAGAAGAAATCTTTGCGCTTATAGATGCAGCAATTCTATATTGTGAGAATATCAAAAAAACTCTAAGTATTCCGCAGATAATTACCGTAATAAGAAATTTTATTGATTGATTAACAATGACTTGATAATCTGAATTTTTATTTAGAACATCTTTATCAATCCCTGAAAAAGATTGAATAAAAGGCTTTATAGATGCTAAAACCATAATTTCGCTTATACTCATTAACAAAGCAATAACAATTATTGAAAAGCATAAAAAAATGTATTTCTTAGGCAAAGAGAATATTAACCTTAATAAATTTCTCATTTTATGTCTTAATTACTTTTATATTACTATTTACTTAAGGTCCATCTACCTAAATATTATGACCTTTAAAACTTGAGATTAATATGGTAAACATTTAAGTATGATATTATTACTCTAAATTTAAAGAGAATTTTTTTCCTCAATAATCTATATAATTTGATGTTTAAAAAATATAAATCTTCTTTAAATAAAGCATTAAACACAATTAAAGAAGATCAAGTTGAGATCTTATATCAAGAAATAAAACAAAGATTAGATGGTACCTCTTCAATTCACATACTTGGTAATGGCGGAAGTGCTGCAAATGCCAGTCATATAGTTGGAGATTATACAAAGACATTTGCATTTATGAAATTAAAAATTAAAATAAATAATCACTCTGACAATATCTGCTATTTAACTGCTGCTTCCAACGATTTGGACTACAATGAAATTTACTCTAATTTAGTGGGTACTCTTATTGATGAAAATGATTTAATAATATACTTATCTGGAAGTGGTAATTCAATGAACCTTATAAAATGTGCAAATAAAGCAAAAAATCTAAATATTAAACAAGTCTCAATCTCCGGGTTCAATGGAGGGAAGATAAAAGATATTGTTGATACAGCTATTCATATAAATTATCCTGACATGGAAATAAGTGAGGATTGTCAATTAATAATTTTCCACTATATAAAACAAAGATTAGTAGATGAATACGAAGATAATGATCCCTATAACGATCATAAGTTACCAAAATACCAAAAAAGAGTAATTGAAGATTTAATAGCATGATAACTATATCAAGATGTCCTTACAGAATTTCATTACTGGGAGGAGGCTCTGATCTTGATTGGTTTGTGAAAAATAATCATTCCGGTATTTGTTTAGGATATTCATTATCAAAATATACCTATACAGTAATTAATAAGTTACCTTCAAGAGCAAAAAGAGGCATATTAAATTACTCGTCTAGGGAAGAATATTCAAATGTTTATGAAATAGCACATCCTTTGATTAGATTAGCACTCGAAGAAATAAATTTTAGTGAATTGCTTGAAATATCTTCTTTCGGATTTGCTTCAAGAGGTTCTGGACTTGGAGGCTCTTCTTCTTTCTTGTTAGCGCTTCTAAAGGGTCTCTCAAAAATGAAGAATGCCAATTTATCAAATTTTGATTTGGCTTATCTTGCCTCCAATATTGAAATCAATAAACTTAAAAAACCCATAGGAAGGCAAGATCATTTTATTTCTTCCACAGGAAGTATTTCTTGTTTTAAATTTGTAGATGATAACAATACTGTAGAGAAAATTACTTTAAACAATTCGAAGAAACTATTTCTAAAAAATTTAACTGAAAAACTTTATCTAATTCCTTCTTTTGTTTCTAGATCGGCCGATAAGGTTTTATATAAATTAAAAGATTCTTCTACAGCAAATTGTGAGTTGTTAGAGATTAGAAAAATAGCAGAGAAATTTATTAACTCATATGAAAACAGAGATTATGTTATTGAAGAGACTTTTAATAGTTGTGTAAGAGAGTCTTGGGAAATCAAAAAAAATATGTCGGGAGTTATGACTGGTATACTAAATGACCAATATAATCAATTAAATAAATTACCTTTAAATTGGATTAGATTATTAGGAGCTGGTTCAGGTGGTTACTTTTTAATATCTACAAAACTAGACAATAAAACTACTGAAGAAGAACTTATAAATCTTGGCATGAAGGATTTTTTTCAAGCATCTATGAGTCAATCAGGATTAGAAATAATACATGATTACCAATGATTGAAGATATAACGGTAGTTATTGCTATTGGTGGAGAAGGTACTAGATTAAAAAAAATTTCAGGAGAAATCCCAAAACCACTATTTCCCATATGTGGCATTTCTACCTTAGAAAGATCACTAAATGAACTAGAAAAGTATGGCTTTAAAAAAGTTATATTATCTACCTGTTTCAGAAAAGAATTATTTAAGGATTTTATTAAGAATAAAACTTTTAATTTTGAAGAATTAATAATTTATGAGGAAGAATTTCCTTTGGGAGAATGTGGTTCTTTATGGAAAATAAAGGATAAACTTAGTTCCAAAACATTATTCATTAATGGAGATTTAATCTTCAGCCTTGATTTCAAAAAACTATATAAATACGATAAAAATTTAAGTGCCGATATAACATTAGTTACTCATCCTTCCTCACATCCTGAAGACTCAGATATGATATCAGCACCAAATGGATCTTATATAGAGAAATTATTCTTTAAAGATAGAGACTTCAAAAAAGATAAATGTAAACCGCTATTAGGTTTTTCAGGAATTTCTTTATTCAAAACATCAATTATTGATGAATTCAAACCATTAAATAATCAAACAAAAAATAGCTTGTTTGGTTTCTTAATTAAAAATGCATTTGAAAATAAAAAAAAGATTTTTTCTTATAACACCTCTGAATATATAAAGGACATGGGAACTGAGAAAAGATATCTTGAAGTAAGTAAAGCAATAAATGCAGATATATTAAATAAAAAAAACTACAACAACTCACAAAAAGCGCTTTTGCTTGACCGCGATAATACATTAGTAAAATGTAATCTGAATGATTATATTTTATCTCTAGATCAAATTGAATTTTTAGATAGTAATATTAGAAAATTAGCTATTTTATCTAAAGAATTTTCGATAGTTTGCATAGTTACAAATCAACCTCAAATAGCAATGAATAAATTATCGCTCAAAGATTTGGAAGACATAAATAATCATATTATTCATTATTGCCGAGATAAATCGCTTTTCATAGATACAGTTAGTTGGTGCCCGCATCATCCGCATAAGGGTTATGAATCAGAAAATGAAATTTTAAAAAATGATTGCTTTTGTAGAAAACCAAAACCTGGGATGTTATTGGAACTAGCATATAAAAAAAATATTGATTTAAATAAATCATTATTTATTGGGGATTCAATAACTGATGAAGAGGCAGCGGAATCAGCTGGATGTAAATTCATTAATATATTAGATTTATGAGTTACAGTTTTTTTGGGACATGCTTTGAAGATAAAGAAATCCTTGTTGATTGTCTAATTTCGATGGCAAATCAGTCTATAGTTCCTAATGAAATTATTATTATTGACTCAAGTAAAAAACCAATTAATTGTAATCTTTTCGATGATATTTTTGATCGCAAAAAAACATTAATTAAATATGAAAATATTACTCTTTCAAGAGTAGAAGCTTTAAATTATGCAATTTCCAAAGCCAATTCTGATTACTTATTTAGATTTGATACAAGAGCAAGATTTTCAAGCAATTATGCTGAAGAGGCATTAAAACTTTTAAATAAAAAAAATATTTTCAAGATAGCAATTGGCGGAGTTGGAGGAAGGCAATCTGCATTTCCTGCCAATGAATCTAAAAATTCAAAAATTGCTGCAAACATAATGGATCGAGCTTATATATTTGGCAATCCTTTATATAGAAGAATGGAATATAGTGGAATTGTAAATTCTATTTATTTAGGTTGTTATCCCAAAAAAGTTTTAGAAGAAACTCCATTTAGAGAAGAAATAAGTCTTATCTCAGAGGATAGTCAATTATGTCAAGATATTATCTCTAAAGGATATGTAATTTACATGTCAAAAAAATTACAGCTGAAATATTTATGTAGGCAAAAAATAATAAACGTCCTTAAACTTTTCAGAACTTACGGTAGATGTAGAGCAAGAACTATTATTTCTGCTAAAACAATTCATGATGAAAAAAAATATATTCTTATTTTTATAATGGTTTTAATAATTCCAATTCTCAACTTTATAATTTTCAAAGAAAAAATATTTTTTTCGATACTTTTTATTCTTCTTGTACCTCTTTCATATAATATTTTTCATGAAATTAAAGATTATGGATACAAAAAAATTTTTTATATGCCTGTTTTGGCTCTGATTGCACAATTAAATTGGGGCCTAGGGCTGATTGAGACCTTTATTTTTTTTAAATTTATAAAAAGTAATAAATCTAATTATTTAAAATAAGTTTAGTTAAAGAAAAAATTTAAAGTTTATCTTTAAAAATCAATATTAAATAAAAGCAATTAAATATGTAAATTTTATAGATTAAGATAAGATCATAAAATGAAAAAATTTACTTAAGTATAAAAAAATAATGGGAAAAAAAATAAAAAATATTTGCTGTATTGGGGCAGGATATGTGGGAGGTCCAACCATGGCTGTAATTGCGTATAAATGCCCAAACTTAAATGTTAATGTTATTGACATCAGTGAAGAAAGAATAAAAAGTTGGAATAATAAAAATACTGATGAGATTCCTATCTATGAGCCTGGCTTATCTGAATTGATAAAAAAATGTAGAGGAAAAAATCTTTTTTTCTCAAATGATATTAAAAAACATATTGCAGAAGCAGATATGATATTTATTTCAGTAAATACACCGACCAAAACTAAAGGAATTGGGGCTGGAAAAGCAAGTGATTTAAAATGGGTGGAATCTTCAGCTAGGCAAATAGCAATGCATGCCAATGGCTTCACAATAGTTGTTGAGAAAAGTACTCTTCCTGTAAAAACTGCAGAAGTTATAAAAAGTATACTTGATGCGGCTCAAGAAAATAAAAGTAATTCTGGCAAATTTAGTGTTTTATCAAATCCGGAATTTCTTGCAGAGGGAACAGCAATTAACGATCTTATTAATCCAGATCGAGTTTTAATTGGTGGTGAAGACGAGGATTCTATTGAAGCTTTATCTCAAATTTATAATAATTGGGTTCCAAAAGAAAAAATCCTGAAAACTAATATATGGAGTAGTGAATTAGCTAAACTTACATCTAATGCTTTTTTAGCCCAGCGAATAAGTTCCATAAATTCTATAAGCGCTTTATGCGAGGCAACTGGTGCTGACATTAGAGAAGTTTCGAGAGCAATTGGTTCAGACTCAAGAATTGGTTCAAAATTTTTAGAATCAGGTCCTGGGTTTGGAGGGAGTTGTTTTAAAAAAGATATTCTCAATTTAGTATATTTATCTGAATATTTTGGTTTACCTGAAGTTGCTTCATTTTGGAATGAAGTTGTAAAAATAAATACTTGGCATCAACATAGAATATCAAAATTAATTACTAAGAAACTTTTCGGAACCTTATCTGGAAAGAAGTTAGCATTACTGGGATTCTCTTTTAAAAGTAATACTAACGATACTCGTGAATCAGCTGCTATCCAAATATCCAAAGATTTATTGGATGAGGGTGCTATTCTCTTTATTCATGATCCAAAAGTTACTACAGAACAAATAGCAATTGACTTAGGTCGCAAACCATCGGAAGGTGATATAAATAATTTAAATTTAAATAATTCAAAAAACCAAGGTTATTGGACTAGTGCTTTAAATATTGATTATGCAATAAAGAATGCTGATGCAGCTGTAATTCTTACTGAATGGCAAGAATATTCTCAAATAAATTGGAATTTATTATCAAAAGAAATGCGGAAACCAGCTTGGGTTTTTGATGCTAGATCAATAATTAATCCAAAAGACGTGATTGAATCAGGTCTTAATTTCTGGAGAATTGGTGATGGATTAAGATAATAACCAATTCTAATTTAGAAAATAATTGTGGTATTTTTACTCCAATAAATAAGGTGGGTAAATTAATATTTTATTTCGATATATTGGCACACATAAAATAACCAATATTCTTTTCACCTCCTAAAAAGAATGATAAAGTTTTAGCAATAATCCTAATAAAAGGTCTTGTGAATTTAGGGTATTTTCTTAAAATGTAAAAGAAGTCTCTATAAAATTCTATATTTTCTACGGTAAAACCGACTGCATTTATTATATCTTTAAAATCACTATCTGAAAGTATAAGAGTACCGGGTGATTCTATATAATTCGCTATAATATCATTCCTATTTCTCGTAAAATCTAAATCTTTTAATGAATAGTAAATCCAGTAAATAAAAACTATCAATGAATTTTTGTTATATACCATAATTTTAGAACGGCCACCCTTTTTTAAAACTCTATAAATCTCTTTTAAAGATTTTCTAATATTTCCTGAATGATGAATAACTCCCCAACTGTAAACAAAATCAAAACTATCATCCTCATATTTTAGATCGGTAGATGAGCCAACTGATAAATTAGTATTTTTTAAATTGTATAATTTTAATCTTCTCTTGGTTACTTCATATGAAACCTCTGATATATCGACTCCATTATAATTTTTAGCTGATTTAGCAATCAAAACGGCATCGGAACCCAATCCATATCCAACTTCAAGGACATTTAAGCCCTTAAGAGAAGGGAAATCTCCAAATTTAATTACTTCTGGCTCATTAGAATATCTTAAAGATGAATTTAGTTTAAATTGTTTTAAATCAATCTGATTTATATTTTTACAATTTATTCCTGGTCCAAAAAACCATTCCTCACATGGATTTTTGAGCCAATAATCTTTAATAGATTTTAAACTTACTTTATTACCATTATTTAGAAACATTTTTAGTAAAATATTAATAGTGATTATTGGTAAAATATAACTCATATTTCGTCAAACACTCAAATTTTACTAAGTAAGAGTAATTGACTTAAGGTCAATAGAATTTATATTTTTATATTATTTAGACTTTTATTTAAAAGGTATATTACGAATAATTATTGAAAATTTTTCTCGAAAATAAAATTATTTCTATTTATGAAAAATTTAATAAATCTTTTTTGATAAAATTAATAAATTGAGAAAAATTTCACATGAAAGTCATAATCTATTTAATGTCTTTAAAGGGTTTAGTATTTCTTAAGGCACTTTTGAAATTCAATAATTTAAAAATAAAATATATAGTCTTAGATAGAGATATCTTTGTAGATGATGATAGTTTTACAAATATTGAAACCCTTTGTTCTAAATTTTCAATCCCATTTTTTTACAAACATAAAGCTCCCGAAATTCTCCCTAATTCGATAATTATAGCAATTTCATGGAGATGGATTATTGACTCAAGTAATTCAACTGTAATTACCATACATGATTCTATTCTCCCAAAATATAGAGGCTTTAACCCTCTTGTATCAGCTTTAATAAATGGAGAAAAAGTTATAGGTGCTACAGCAATTTACGCAAATTCAGAATATGACAAAGGCGATATTATTAAACAAGAAATAAGATCTATCACCTATCCAATAACTATTAGCGAAGCAATTCAAATAACTTGCGAATTGTATATCAAATTAGCCAATTTTTTAGCTAATTATTTATCCTCAGGTTCATTACCACCCTCCACCCCTCAAAATGAAAAAGATGCAACATATAGCTTATGGCGAAATGAAGATGATTATTTTATAAATTGGGAATTAACATCCAAAAAGATTAAAAGATTTATTGATGCCGTTGGAAGTCCATATAAATATGCTTCATCTTATATTGATAAAAAGAAAGTAAAAATTATTGAAGCTAATGAATACCCTGATAAAAAGATAGAGAATAGGTGTTCAGGTAAAGTAATTTTTGTAAAAGATGGACTGCCAGTTGTTGTTTGCGGAAAAGGCTTAATTATTATTAACAAACTAGAAGACGAATATGGCAATTCTTTACTTCCTTTATCTAAATTCAGAACAATTTTTAAAAATCATATTTAGTTATTTTTATTTTATCTTTTAGATTAAGATGTAAGATTGAATTAATATTACTCTTACATAATGGGTGAGATCATTAGCAATTCAGAAGTTGAAATAAGTGTAGTTTCTCCAGTTTATATGGCTGAGGGAATTATAAATCTTTTAGTAAAAGAGATTTCAGAAGCCTGTAATTTGGTTACTAATAAATATGAAATTATTCTTGTTGAGGATGGTAGCAAAGATAAATCTTGGTCAGACATCAAAAATTTATGTAAAAAAAATTTTTTTGTAAAAGGATTGAAACTTTCTAGAAACTTTGGTCAACATGTTGCCATAAAAGCTGGACTTAAAAAAGCAAAAGGTAAATGGATTATTGTTATGGATTGTGATTTACAGGATAATCCTTATGAAATTAAAAATTTGTATAAAAAAGCAATAGAGGGTTATTCAATTGTTAGAGCGAGAAGAATTAACAGAAAAGATGATATTTTCAAAAAGTTTACATCAAAAATCTTCTATAAAATATACGAGTACCTTACAGGTATAAATCAAGATGATAGTATAGCAAATTTTGGTATATATCATAAAAGAGTTATTGAATCTGTTTCCAAATTGAATGATAAGGATCCATTTTTTCCCTCTCAAATAAATTGGGTAGGATATTCAAAATACGATTTGAATGTTATTCATGGGAAAAGAATTACTAAAAAGTCCAACTATAATTTTGAAAAACTCTTGAAATTAGCATTTAATAATATTCTTATGTTTTCTGATAAGCCTTTAAAATTAATCATCAAACTAGGTTTTATTATTTCTAGTATTTCTTTTTTATTAGGTTTTGCATATTTTATTATGGCATTACTAAATATTTTCAGCGTAGGCGGATTTGCGTCTATCATAATAACCTTATTTTTTTCTACAGGCTTGATTATTTTTTTTATTGGAATTGTTGGGCTTTATGTTGGAAAGATTTTTGAAACTTCTAAAAATCGCCCTACATATATCATTGAAGAAAACTGTAACTAATAAAAATTTGAAGATTTTAAAAAAGGTTAAATCATTAAAAATTGAAAATTCTGATATTTGGATAAATGAAGCATTATTTGGATTTTCGCAAATTAAAGATTATTGCGACAATCTTAAATCAGAAGGTAATTTATTAGAAATCGGTTCAGGAAGTGGGGTTTTATTGTCTATGCTAAAAGAAAAATACAAAAATCTGAAAATTGAAGGAATTGAACCTTTTGGAGATGGGTTTAGTTCATTAAGAGAAATTTACACTAAATTGCCTAATAAAAATATTAAAGTATTCAATAAAAGTTTTGAAGAATTTAGACCCAAAAAGAAATATGATATCGTCTTTTGTATAAATGTTTTTGAACATTTAAAAGATTGGAAAGAATTTTTAAAGAAAGTTCATTCTTATTTAAAAAAAGATGGCAAGCTTATTATACTTGCTCCCAATTATGATTTTCCGTTTGAAAGCCATTTTAAAATACCAATCATAATAAACAAAAAAATTACTTTTTTTGTTTTTCAAAAATACATCAATAGATTTGAAAAAATTAATAACTGTGTAGGATTATGGGAATCACTCAATTTTGTAAAAAAATCACAAATTTATTTTGAATGTAAAAAGTTAGTTAATCAACCATATGTGTTAGATGACAAATTATCAATAATAGAAATAATGATTAAAAGATTTATAGAGGATGATAAATTAAGAAAAAGACAATTAGTTTTAGGAACATTTGCTGTTTATCTAAAAAAATTTGGACTTCTTAAACTTTTAAAGTTGTTTCCAAGATTTATACCCTATATGAAATTAATTCTTATAAAAAAGTGATTTAGAAATATTAAAAGTACTTAAAGGATAAAATTATTATTCCTGTTATAATTAAAATTGTTCCGAAAAATAGATACATATCAAATCGTACTTTTTCAAAAATAATACTCATAAAAATTCCAACAATTATTATTAAAGACAAATAAATACTTAATGCTAATTGATATGGAAAATTAGACTTACTTGATTGTTGCCAAAAATATATTCCAATAACATTAAGAAGAATTCCTGTGAGAGTTATAAAAAACGTATTTTGAGATATATTATTTTTATTAGAAAAATACAAAATAATTCCTAAAAGATCACCTTTTCTTAAGAGATAGGTTCCTAATCCAACTGATAAAGAAGCAATAAGTATATTTAACATGAAATAATTTTTTTTCAGAAATTTATTAAAGTTTTAACCCTTTATTAATAGAATAAACTATGGGCATTTTTTTTAAATATTTATACATAACAAAAAATTTAAGTAAAATTTTTTAATTTTAATTTATAAAAATTAAACTTTCAAATAACTAATTTAAACTCTTTTAAATAATTCTATTAAATTTACAATATAGTACTTAAAAGAAGCTTCAAAGGGTTAATTTGTGATCCCGTTTAATAAACCATTCCTTACTGGTAAGGAAGTCGAATATATAAAAAAAGCCAATGAATTTGGCCAACTTGCCGGAGATGGATTTTTTACAAATAAATGTAAAAAATGGTTAGAAAGAAAGACTACTACAAAATCTGCGCTTCTTACGCATTCATGCACAGCTGCACTTGAAATGGCAGCAATTCTTGCAGAAATTAAAATAAGTGATGAAGTTATCATGCCCTCATATACTTTTGTATCAACGGCAAATGCTTTTGCATTAAGAGGCGGCAAGCCAATTTTTGTAGATATAAACCCTATTACATTAAATATTGATGTTAATCTAATAGAAAGTGTCATTAATGAAAAAACAAAAGCTATAGTTCCTGTTCACTATGCTGGATTTGGCTGTGACATGGATGAAATAATCAAAATAGCCAAAAAATATAATTTAATTGTAATAGAAGATGCCGCTCAAGGAGTTATGTCATTTTATAAAGGCAAGGCTTTGGGATCTATAGGCGATTTAGGTTGCTACTCCTTTCATGAAACAAAAAATATAACTTCTGGTGAAGGAGGTGCACTACTTATTAATAATGATAGGTTTTTAGAAAGAGCAGAATTTATTAGAGAAAAAGGGACGAATCGATCTTTATTTAACAAAGGTCAGGTAAACAAATATACTTGGGTTGATATTGGATCCTCTTTTCTTCCAGGAGAATTAACTGCAGCTTTCTTGCTCGCTCAGATGGAATATGCAGAAAAAATAACAAAAGAAAGGTGTGAAATTTGGAATTATTACCAGAATGGATTAAAAGATTTTCATGAAGAGAGAATTATTTCAATTCCAAAATCTCAACAAAACAGAAAGCATAATGGACATATTTTTTATTTAATTCATAAATCTATGAATGAAAGAGATTTATTTATTGAAAAAATGAAAAGTAAAGGTGTGATGGTTGTTTTTCATTACATTCCTTTACATAATTCACCATTCGCAAAAGAAAATTTTTACTCTCAAGATACTAATTTACCAATTACAGAATCAGTATATAAAAGAATTTCCAGAATACCTTTATGGTTAGGCATCGATAAAGAATATGTTTTAAAGTCTGTCAAAGAATCACTTTACGAAATAAAAAAAGGAAAATAAAAAATTAATTTATTTAACTTATATACAGAAACTAATCGCTTAATCACCCATTTAATCCGGTTATGTAATCAACTCGAATTGAATTAATAATGATACCTGTAATTAAAGGTATCATTAGAACTTTGCTAAGAACATCTGGGATTTTAAATAATTCAAATGAATATTTAATCAAATAAGTCAAGCCTATTGAAAATATCAATCCAAATACATATGAATGTCCTTGTAAATGAGCGGCAAAACTTTGTTGAAAAATAAAATTATAGAAAAGGAAAGACCATATTAAAGGAAGAAAAATCCATCTAATTTTTGAAGAATTTTTCAGAAGTAAAAACAAGCCAAAAATCGAAAGTAATGATAATAAGACAAGACTAGTAATAGATAATGAGCAATTAAATATACTAATGATGTTATCCAAATTGCTGACTTGATATAGATTATCAAATTTAAAACATAAACTATATCTATTCCCTCCTAGAAATTGAAAAGCGCCAAGTAATCCTCCATGATGTATATTCTCTAAATTATTTAACCCAATTCTGAAAAGAGCAGTACTATTAGAAGTTTCTATTCCAATAAAGCGATAAATTAACAAGGGTAAAACATTTAATCCCAACGGAATACAACAGGCGCTTGAATAAAGATAAAAACCTTTTTTATCTTGCAAACTATTTGGTAGATACTTAAAGTTAAAGTTATTATTAAAAAAGTTTTTATTCATAAGGCTAATCCCTAAAAATAATATTAAGAATAAGAATAAAAAGAATCCCCATATCCAGCTAACCAGAACCGATAAAGATAGAAAAGCTAATCCTGCGTATTTAAAATTTCTAATAAAGAGGTAAATACTAAATATATAAAATCCTAAAAATGCGACTTCATACCAAGGGGCTATCATCATCCTATAAGTCCATGGTGAAGTTAAAAATAATGAAAAGATTACTGGACCATAAAATAATGAGTCAACATTATTTTTTAATCTTATAGTTTTACAACCCACTTCTGATATAAATATTCCAGTTATTACAATAAATATATAATCTGCGATGTATGCAAAATTTAGAAATTGAAAATTTCCAAATATTTTATAAAGTAGTGAAGAAAAAGCATAAGTATAAATAGGCACAATATAGATCTTTTCAGTATTTTGTTGAATATGATTTGTGACATCTTTGACATCCGCCCAAGAAGTATATCCTAATAATGAAAGAGAACTATTCTCAAAAATATTTTTAATTGAATTTAAAACCCTTTCATAATGATAGGGTCTCCAATTTATCCCCAAGGGGGAATAGGTTTTCATAAAATAATAGAATATTATTGCTATACATATATAAAAAATAAACCTACATAAATTTTTGTTTTTAAAACTTCGTAAATAATTTAAACTGCTAAAATTAGATAATTTTAAATTCATTTAAAAGGATATATTATTTGTAAGAATAACATTAGATTAAATCTTTAGATAATTTATAATATAAATTTTTCTTGGTAAATTTTTAAAAATTTAATCATAATAATCTCATTTATCTTTCATCAAATTTTAACTCTTTCAAAAATCCTAATCACTAGGACTCAAATCAACAATTTTTAGATTTAAATTGCAATTAAACATTTTTAAATCAACTTCCCAAAACCATTTGGATTTTTTAATTGCCAATTCCAACCATCTTTACACATTTCTTCTATTGATCTCTCGGGACGCCAATTTAATATTTCACTAGCTAATGAGTTGTCTGCATAAACTTCAGCCACATCTCCTTTTCTTCTATCTACATAAATATATGGAATTTCAACTTGATTCACTTCCTGAAAAATCTTAATTAATTCAATAACACTTGTTCCTTTTCCTGTGCCTATATTCATTTCAAGGTACTGACTTCTATTATTCTCTAAAAATTGAAAAGCTAAATAATGTGCTTTTGCAAGATCCATAACATGAATATAATCTCTTATCGGAGTTCCGTCTTTAGTTGGCCAATCATTTCCATAAATTTTAAATTGATTTAATTTACCTTGCGCAACTTTAACTAGAAGCGGGAAAATATTGTTTGGCTTATCATTAGAATCCTCTCCTATTTCTCCTGATGGATGAGCACCTATGGGATTAAAATAACGTAAACAAGCAATTTTCCATTCGGACTCTGAACTCTTATACAAATCTTTTAATAACTTTTCAATAACGGATTTAGTATTGCCATAAGGGCTTATAGGATTAACGAAATTTTCTTCATTAAAAGGAATATTATTACTTAAACCATATATTGATGCACTACTGCTAAAAATAATCGTTTTGCAATTATAAGAATCCATTATTTTAAATAAATTCAAAGAACCAATTAGATTTGTGTCCCAATAAAGTAAAGGCAAGTCTACAGATTCAGAAGCTGATTTTAATCCTGCAAGATGTATTACGCCATCAAAAGGACAATTATTTTTTTCAGCTTCCGCAAATATTTTTTTTATGCTTTTATAGTCCCTTAAATCTGCTTTAACAAATTTAAGTTTGTTAGAAGAATTTTTATTATTTTGCAAACTTATTTTTTTAATTTTACCTATTACTTCTAAAGAACTATTTATTAAAGAATCTACAATAGTTAATTTGTAATTATATTGTAAGAGTAAGGTACAAATATGAGAACCAATAAATCCTGCACCTCCAGTAACAAGAATATTTTTCATAAATCTACTATTCTTAATTATATTAGTTCTTATTTATTAATAAGTAAAATTATCTTACTTCAAAGGAAAAAAATTAAGTAAATTTATTAGATTGATACTCAAATCAATAGTTTCTAATTAAAATTTCTTTATCGTTTCATTACAATCCAAAGTTAAATATTTTGGCCTCCTAGCGATTGAGTTGTTCACAGCGAAAGAAATTGGCTTAATATTTTCAGGATTTTAATATAATAAGAAAGTATATCGATTTATGGCTTTGCATACTTGTAAAATATAGTTAATGGTAATGTTATTTATAAGCCAGGATTTAATTAGATATCTATTTACGAATGACTATTTTAATAACAGGATCATCTGGATTTATAGGTTATCACTTAACAAAAAGATTACTTAAATCGAAAATAAATATAATTGGTATTGATAATCTAAATTCTTACTATGACATAAATTTAAAAAAAGCTAGATTAGAAGATCTTCATGAAACTTCTAAAATAGAAAAAGTTGATTTTACGTTTTTTCAAGAAGATATAGAAAACTATGCAAAAATAGAAAAGATTTTTAAAAAATATAAACCAAATAAAGTGGTTAATCTTGCGGCTCAAGCTGGCGTAAGATATTCACTAGAGAATCCATCGGCTTATATAAAAGCAAATTTAGAAGGATTCGGTAATATTATTGAACTATCAAGACAATATTCAATTGAACATCTTATATTTGCATCAAGTAGTTCAGTATATGGCGGCAATAAAAAATTACCTTTCAACGAGAATGATAATGTAGATCACCCTGTAAGCCTGTATGCAGCAACAAAAAAAGCTAATGAATTAATTGCTCATAGTTATAGTCATCTTTATAATTTACCTGTTACTGGATTAAGATTTTTTACAGTCTATGGCCCTTGGGGGAGACCAGATATGGCATTATTTCTTTTTACTAAAGCAATATTAAATAATAAAGAAATTAATATTTATAATAATGGCAAAATGACTAGAGACTTTACTTACATTGACGATATTGTAGAAAGTCTGTCTAGAATAATAGATAAAGTACCTGAATCAGATAAAATTTTTAATTATATGGAACCTAATCCATCCACGAGTTGGGCCCCTTATAAAGTCTTTAATATAGGCAATTCAAATCCGACTCAATTATTGGATTATATTGAGGCTATAGAAAAAGCAACTGGTTTAAAAGCTAAAAGAAAATACATGCCTATGCAGCCTGGTGACGTTGAAGATACCTCTGCTGATACTAATAGATTAGAAGATTGGATTAATTTCAAACCTAATACATCTATAGAAAAAGGTGTAACAGAATTTGTTAGTTGGTATAAAAGTTTTTATGGATAATAATAAATCAAAAATAAATTATCCATCATTTGAAAATTGCACTATTGCAATAGTAGGTCTTGGTTACGTAGGTTTACCTTTAGCTATAGAATTTAGTAAAAATAATTATTGTTTAAAAAGTAAAATTAAATTATCTAGAAAAGTTATTGGATTTGATATTAATAAAAAAAGAATAGAAGAGTTAAAACAAAATTATGACAAAACTCGTGAAGTTAATGAAGATGAATTGAAAAGTTTAAAAAATATTCTTTTCACAAATGACTTCAAAGCACTTGTTAATGCCGATGTTTTTATAGTTACAGTTCCAACCCCTATTGATGAATCCAAAATACCTTTCCTTGGACATTTGATAAGTGCAAGTAAAACGGTTGGAGAAGTTTTAAGAATTAGAAAAGAAAAAAATAATTCCGCGCCTTTCCCCTTTGTTATTTATGAAAGTACTGTATATCCTGGAGCTACTGAAGAAATATGTATCCCAGAAATTGAACAGGAGTCAGGATTAAAAGCCTCTCAAGATTTTAAATATGGTTATAGCCCTGAAAGAATAAATCCAGGAGATAATGAATTAAAACTTACCAATATAGTAAAGCTAACAAGTGGTAATAGTAAAATGAGCTCAGAGTGGATAGATAAACTATATAGCTCAATAGTTAAAGCAGGGACCTTTAGGACTGATTCGATTAAAGTTGCTGAGGCTGCAAAAGTTATTGAGAACACTCAAAGAGATTTAAATATTGCTCTAGTTAATGAATTCTCATTAATATTCTCTAAGATGAACATTGATACTCTCGATGTTTTAGAAGCAGCGGGCACGAAGTGGAATTTCCTAAAATTTTATCCTGGAATAGTTGGAGGCCATTGCATAGGAGTTGACCCATATTACCTTACATACAAATCTCAAATAATTGGTTACTATCCAGAAGTTCTTTTATCAGGCAGAAGAATAAATGACTCAATGGGTGAAAAAATTGTAGAAAAATTGGTTATAAATATGATAAAAAATTCAATAGATATAAATGGTCAAGATTTATTGATTTTAGGACTTACATTCAAAGAGAATTGTCCTGACATAAGAAATACGGGTGTTTTATCGATCATGAAAAAAGCAATTGAATTTGGCTTTAAAATAGATATTATCGACCCCTATGTAGAACCTGAAGAAGCCACAAATTTAGTCGATGTAAAAGTAAATAAAGATTTTATAAATAAGAAAAGATATTCCGCTGTTATAGTAGCTGTAGGGCATGATAAATTCAAAAGAATGGAATTTAAAGACTGGGAAAACTTACTTAAAGAGAAATATTTTATATTTGATTTAAAGGGTATTGTTTCAAGAGATCTTAATGTAATTAGACCATAAAATATTCATGATAATACTTTTAAAAATTAATAAAAATGAATAGTATTAGTTTTATTGATAATAAGAAAGTTTTAATAACGGGTGGGGCAGGTTTCATTGGTGGGTGCCTAATTAGAAGACTTTTAAAATACTCAAAATCAGATGTTTTTAATTTAGATAAACTTAATTATGCTAGTGATTTGGAAAGTATTAATAAAATTGTAAATAAGAATTCAGATATAAAAAAACGATATAAATTTTTTAAATGTGATTTATCAAATAAATCAAAAATTAAAAATGTTATTAATAAAATAAATCCCGACATTATTATTCATTTTGCGGCAGAAAGTCATGTTGACAGGTCTATTAATAATCCTTCCTCGTTTATAGAGAGCAATATTTTAGGAACATACAATTTATTAGAGGCCTCTTTGAAATATTGGGGGACATTATCAAAATTAAAAAAGCAAAACTTTAAATTCTTACATATTAGTACAGATGAAGTGTTTGGTTCTTTAACCTCTAGTGGTAAATTTAATGAAGAAACACCATATTCGCCTAACAGTCCGTATTCTGCAAGTAAAGCATCTAGTGATCATTTGGTTCAAGCTTGGAATAAAACATATAATTTCCCTACATTAATTACAAACTGTAGTAACAATTATGGTCCTTGGCAATTTCCAGAAAAACTAATTCCGCTTACAATATTTAAATCATTAATTGGTGAAACCATACCAATTTATGGTGATGGTCAAAACATAAGAGATTGGTTACATGTTGAAGATCATATTAATGCTTTATTGAGTGTTTTGAGTAAAGGAACTATTGGAGAAACATATTGTATTGGCGGATTTGGTGAAAGAAAAAATATCGAAGTTGTAAATTCAATATGCAATTATCTTGATAAAAAAATCCCCTCTAAAAATTCATATAGTAAACTTATCAAATTTGTAAAAGATAGACCTGGACATGACTTAAGATATTCCATCGACTCAACAAAAATTAATAAGCAACTAAATTGGATTCCTAAAATAACTTTTGAAGAGGGCTTAATAAGCACAATTAACTGGTATTTAGAAAATAAACATTGGTTGAAAAAAATAAAAAATCTGAATTAATTTAAAATTATCTTAAATTCTATACAAGATCATTAACTCTAAATTTATTCTTGCAACTAATTTAATAAGATAATACGTTGTACTTTAAATTTTTATATCTGCATTGACATGATTAAGATATCTTGAAAAACTAAATTTTGGGATTTTTATCATTAACAAAGATATTCATATTTGAGGTAATCTAAAATGAAAAGGATAATAGCTCAAGAATGCTGCATCTTACTTTTTATAATTAATTTGAAAAATATTATTTTTCAAAATTTTGCACTTTAATATCTTCTTCATGATTAAGGCAGGCAAAACTAATCTCTAACATAAATTTGAAAAGACTTAAATCCTTTAAGCAATGAAATTCTTAAAAAAAAAGTTAAAGACTAGATTATTAATTCATTTATTAAATTAATTTAAATTTTTAAAACATTTTCAAATCTATTCATCAATCCATTTACAAAAATATTTCCAATATTTTTTTAAAATTAGAAAATTTTCATTTAGATTTTTTTTATTTGATTCCTTTATATCTCTAGTAATTTCTCCGTAAACTTCCTTATAGTTAATCATTTTTTTTGATTTTTGATTAGTTGGTTTTTTAATTTCATTTATAACTAAACCTAAAACCTTATTTCCTAAATTAGTTAACCTATTAATAGATTGATAAAACATATTTTTATCAACTTTTTCCAGAGAGACTACAAATATTAAACCATCTGTAATGGAACCTAAAAGGGATGCATCTGCAAATCTTTCAACTGGAGGAGTATCAAATATAATCAGATCAAAAGTGTCATCCTCTCTTAATATATTTACAAATTCATGCATTTTACTTGAGCTTAAAATTCTTGTAGGATTAGGAGGAATTGTTCCGCTAGAAATTAATTTCCAAGAACCATGATTAGATATTTCTTGAATATATTTTTGCCAATCTTTTAATCCATCTTTCTCAGTAAGAATATTAGTAAGTCCTTTTATATTATTTAAATTTAGTTTTTCATGTAAATGAGGTTGGCGCATATCACAATCTATTAAAAGGATATTTTGACCAACTTCAGATAAAGTTTTTGATAACATTAAAGATATTGAAGATTTCCCTTCTAAAGGCTCAGTACTTGTCAAAGATATTACCCTTAATGGATTTTCAGATCCAAAAAATTTTATTGAAGTAAACAAATTCCTGAATGCATCAAGATAATAGGATTGATTATTATCTGCAGATTCAACAGAAACTGCATTATTTCCAAGGTACCAATTTCTTATATCTTTGAGTGTTTTGAAATTTTCAAAAATATTTACGAATGGAATTTCACCTAAGATAGTTAAATCAGAGTCTTTTAATTCATCAGAAGAGTGAAAGACATTATCCATGTTATCTCTTATAAGTGCCAATATCGCCCCAATTGAAACTCCTGCAATTAAAGCAATAAGAATATTTTTTAGAAAAGATGGTTCTGTGGGATATTTCTTAACTTTTGGATTTTGCAAAATTCTCCAATTATTTCCTTTCTGTGCTAATTCAAGTAAATACTTTTCCTTTGTGGTTTTTAAATCTAGTTGAGCAAATCTCACCGTTTCCAAATTCTGAATGATGAAGGAAAAAGGCTCTATTAAATTTGACAACTTTAAAAATTTTTTGTCCAATATTTCTTTCTGTTCTTTTACTACAGAAAGTTTTGAGTTATTCAGGCTTATAGACACATCTACAGTTTCTAATTGTTTTTTTTGTATCTCGGGTTTTAATAACTTTAATCTATTTTCCAAATTAAGTACTCTTTTTGAATTAGGAAGGAAAGATAATCTTGCTTCTGCTAGCTCATTTTCTAATTCAAGTGATTTTTCTAAAAACCCAGCATCTGATTTTGTTACCCCAACTCCTCCACTAGATTTATTTATACTAGTTGGTATTATTCCTTTAAACCCTCCTACTGATAAATCACCACGCTTAATTTTCTTTTTAATTTCCAAATATTGTAATGCCTCAGTATTAAGTTTTGCTATTTCCATTTCTTTTTTAGTTAGTCTCTTAGTTAGTTCTTGACTCTCCGCGATAGGATCAACTAAATTATTTTTCACCCTAAAGTTTGCCAATTCATTTTGAAGATTAATTGCTTTTTTTTCTAAAAGTGGTTCTTGTTTCTCAAGGAAATCTACACCTTCAGTTAATTTTTTATTTCTCTCTTTTAAAGCAATACCTAAATAATATTCTTTTAAATTTTCTAATGTTTCAAGAACTTTAATAGGGTTCCTAGAATTATATTTGACTTTGATAGAACCCTTTGAAGATTGACTAAAACCATCATATCTTTTTTTTAATGTTAAATTTTTTGTTAGTTTTAAAGTATCTAAATCATTTTCTACTGCAAATGGTTCAAGAAATGCAGTGCTCTTTAATAATTCAATTAAAGTTGGAATATCTTGTTTAGTATTATTATCTAAGAAGGAGTCAAAATATCCTGCTGCTTGAAAAGCCTCACCTATTTGCAGATTTTGATTTGAAGAAGAACTTTCTAATGGATCATTTATAAGAAAAACAAAAGAGCCACTATAGGTAGGACTAATTATTCTTCTAATAGCACTATAAAGTAAGGAAGAGGCTAGGAATAATGAAGCAGAAAAAATTATTATTCTTTTTCTTCTTAATAAAGCTTTGAATAATTTATTAAAATTAATCTCTTTTTCTTCTACAAATGCTTCTGACATATTGATTTTTATATTCTTTTATTATAAAACAAGTCATTATATTAGCTAATCTTTTAAAAATTATGTATCGTTACAAAGACTTTTTAACAAAAAAATTGTAGTTATTACCTTTAAAAGGTATGATTCATTGAAATGAAAATGAAATTAAAGTTTCATGTACTTAGTAGCAAAGTTTTTTCTAATTTTATATTTATTTTCTTCTTGTATTTTTCCATTAGAAATAATTCCTAAAGAAAATAATGATAATCTCATTAAAAATCTTAATGACGCTAATTCAGATTTGTCACTTAATAATGATGACTATATTTTAGGTCCTGGAGATATTTTTAAAATAGATTTTGTTGGCAATAATCTTCTCTTCAATGAAAATAATTTCCAATTCGAAATAATTAAAACAGGTAGTGCTTTCATACCTCTAATCGGTGAAGTTTATTTAGATGGACTTTCAATTAGTGAGTCATATAACATTCTAAAAAGTAAGTTTGCAGAAGAATTAATAAATCCTGAATTTAATTTAACTCTAATCAGTGGGAGGTCTGTCCAGTTTTCTATAGTTGGAGAAGTAAGGTCTCCAGGGATTTATACCTTATCTACAGTGCAACCAGATTCTTTAGAAAAGAAATTTAAAAGAGTAGTTGATGCCTTATTAGAATCAGGAGGTTTAACAAAAAATTCAAATATAAGAAATATTGAATTAGTGAGAAAAATACCTGAATCGAAAGGAGGTGGATATAAAAAAGCTCAATTAGATTTATATGATTTAGTTTTTAATGGTAATCATTCTCAAAATCCAATATTATTTGATGGTGATTTTATAAAAGTAAATAAAGTGGATAGTTTGGGAAGACTTCCTAAAACTAATTTTACCAATACATTAATAGAGGTTCAAGTTGTTGGAGAGGTAGCAAAACCAGGTAAAATTTTAATAAAAAATGGAACACAATTAACCCAAGCAATCTACTACGCAGGAGGGCCTACAGATTTAAGATCAAATACAAAGAATGTAGAACTATTAAGAACAAATCCAAATGGTAGTATTACTTTTAAAAAATATAATACAAAAATAAAAAATAAAAATCCTAATTTCAAAAATCCTATACTTGAAGATGGAGATATAATAAGAGTCTCTCCTACCACTTTTGCTAAAGCATCAGATATAATTCAAGCAACAGCTACACCTGCTTTAAATATATTCGCCTTATATAGACTTTTTGAATAGAAACTAATTCACATAACAAATAATTACTTTAAAATCATTATGATTTCATATAGGAAGGTAACTTTACACCAAAATATTTGAGAATTATTGGTGCAATTCTTGTGGTATCTATAATAGGATTATTCAAATTTTTAAACATATCATTAATTACCTCATCCCCATATGTAAACAAGATACCTTGAGGACAATGATAAGCCGTGCCGGGGTCTCTATTAACAATCCGAAAGCCAGTATCCTTTAATTCTTTTTCTAAACCATCTACCTTTAGTTTTTGAAATTCATAAACATTACTTGTCATTTTTATTGAAATATTTAAGTTTAAATCTATTGGTTCATATCTTTCTGTAAGAATATTATTATCTTTTAAGTCCCTTATTTTTTTAACATTATGTCTAAGCGAATCAAGAGCTTTCTTATTTGAGCACTTAATACATATATCTGGCTGCATAGCAGGAAGTTCGCGATAATTTATTGGGTTAATACCAATAGATTTACAAAGTTTTGATAAACTAATTAAGCATATATCTAAATCTGGAGATATATTTTCTCTTAATTTTTGGCCCATGCTGCTCGTGATAATAATGTTGTAATTATTATTTTTAGAGATCTGTACAAGTCTTTTTAATTGGCTATCTGCAATATCCATAGACTTAATTAATGAATTTTTGTTAAAGATATCTTTATTACCTTTTTCATTAAATAAATAAATCCAATATCTATGCATCATTCCTGCTACATGATTTGTAAAGTAAGTACTAAATTTAGGTTGATATTTAACAAGATGATTAACATAAAGATCAAAATTCAGAACAGGCTGTAATAGAGATCTTCTGGATTTGTATTTTGATGAATAAATCTCAGATGTAATATGTTTAATAGTTTTAAAACATGCTTTCAGGGATATTAAATTTTTAGCCAATAAATTTAAAAAATCTAAGTATAAAATTGCTTTAATTGGACTAGAAACTGCTTTATTGTCTTTGCATATAGCTAAATTAAATCTTTGAAATAACTCTAACTCCTCTGGAAAAGCATCTGAATCTGGAGAAAATGTATCCGGAAGAAAGAATTTTATAAATTGGGATTTTAATGGTGGGTAAGATTGTAGAGAACCATAAACACCCACGCTAATTTCATTTTTTTGCAAAATATCCCAGATAGGTGGGTATCTATTATTTATTTTTAGTTCTTGGTTTATAAACTGAATGTTGTGCAAATCATTATTAACACCCCTATGTATTGTAGGCCATGTAGTCCATGGGTGTAACTCACCTTTATCATGAGTAAAAGTATCAAATAAATTTGAATTATTCAATATTTCTGAAATAGTGCTTTTAGGTCTTAATTGAATATATTCTTCTATTAATGCTCTGGGCACTTCATTAAGTTCATAAAGAATAATTCCTTTTTTTTCTGATAGCATTTTTTTCAATAAATAACTTTATCTAATTTTTGATTACTACTCTTTTATTATTACTTTATTCTTGATAAATGCACTTCTAAAGATCCTCAAAAACAGGATAAAAACAACTGGCAAAAACATCCATTTATGTCTTGCAGCGAGTCCCAAGTTTGAGGTTGATATTGATAAAAGGAAAGCTGTACTAAATGCATATGTTGCGCAAAAGGTAGATATTTCATTTTTAAATGATAATCTTAAACATCTGAATTTAACCATATTTATAAATGAATACACAAAAATTATTAACAATATAAAATTGTCAAAGGAAAGAAATAATCCAAAAAGATTTCTCGCATCAAAAAATAAAGGTCTAAAAATGTATGTAAAAATTCTTGTAAATAAATCAGTATTAGGATCTATTGCATAAGTTCCAGTTGAAGTAATTCTAGAGTTATAAGTGATCGTTTCTAAAATTGTTTTAAAATTTTCAATGTTACCAGCAAACAAAAAAGAGGTGACTATTGGTAAAATAAAAATCATAGATAATGAGGCACCCCCTAATAAAATTATTTTAGAAGATTGCTTTATAGAACTTTTGTTTAAAAAAATACTAACTATAATAGATAAAACAACCATTATCGATATGTAATTTCTTAATATGGTCAATATTATTAATGATGGTATAGCAAGTAGAAAACGTTTCTTTGGATTTTCTAGAGAGTATGTTATTAAAAGTATCCCTAAAATTACTAATGAATCCTTACCCAACGATGTCCAAAAATGAAGGGTTGGAATCCATAAAAATAAACCTAAAACAAATTTTATATTTCTAGGAAAATCAATACTTAGTTTTCTGTAAAAATATTCAATTAACAAGATTGCATTATTACCTATAATATTCATCACAAGAAATGTTGTAAATAAAGAAAATTTCAAATAATAACTAAAAATACGGTAGAAATTTAGAATAAAAATATTTGTACTATATTGTAATTCTCCTGTCCAAAGATAATTTTGTTCAAGTGATGGATTTAGAGAGTTAACATATGTTCCAAGAACATCATTTCCTACCTTTGTTACCCAGAAATAATGAGCAATACAAATTAATGTGTGCCAAAGATATAGAAATATCCCTTTTTTTTGTGAAATACCTAGAATCTTCGATACATATTTTGTTTGCCAAATACCAAATAAAAAGACGAGAATAATACTAAGATAAATCCATATGAGGGCAAAACCAGTATGTTGCTGAAAAGGATCCATTTTAATTATTAAAGAGCATTTGAAGAATTACTAAACAACCAATATTTCCACATTAGAATTCTCCATAAAATAATTGAATTTGAATTATCGCCCTCTAAATGTTGTTTCCAAATCTTTTTAACAAAGCTCTCATTAATATAAGGATCTTTGCTGTGTATTAAATCATAAGCCCACATTTTCAAAGGTCCTCTTAACCAATCATTTATTGGCACTGCAAAACCAGCCTTTGGTCTATCTACTAATTTTTTAGGAACATATTTATAAAGTAATTTTTTTAGTATATGTTTGCCATAATTATTTTTTACCTTGAGATTACTGGGAATTCTGCTAGCAACTTCAATCAATCTATGATCTAAAAATGGGGCTCTAGTTTCTAAACTATAAAACATTGAGGCCCTGTCTACTTTGACTAGAATGTCATCAGTAAGGTAGGAAAGTGAATCCCAAATAAGCATCTTTTCAAAAAAATCTATATGCTTTTCAGAATTAAGATTAGGGAATAAATTAACTTTGTTATTAAATGAATTTAAAATGGAATCTAAACAACTATTTGTATACATTTTTTCATTAAAATTATCGATAATCAAAGACTTAAACAATTCCTCTTGACTTCTGACAAATCGCAATCTGGAAGCAAGCTTAATGAATTTATTCTCAAAATTATAAGAATTAAAAAAATGAAGATTATTAAGAAGTGAAAATTGTTTTTTTAAAAATAATTCCCCGAGCAATTTCCTTATTTCAAATGGAATAATTCGCATCTTACTCCAAAGATTTGGGACCATAAAATGCCTAACATAGCCTCCGAATAATTCATCACCGCCATCTCCACTTAAGGCAACTGTAATGCCACTGCTTTTAATCTTTTGGCATATTAAAGCGGTTGGTATTTGAGAAGAATCTGCAAAAGGTTCACTATAGATACGAGGTAAATCTTCAATTATTTTTAATGCATCATCAGGTTCAAGAATAAATTCATTATGGTTTGTACCTAAATAATCTGCTACTTTTTTTGCATGTTTAGATTCATCAAATTCATTGCTGTCGAATCCTATTGTAAATGTATTAATTTTCTGACTTGACTGGCCTTGTAATGTTGCAGCAATTAGAGATGAATCAATGCCACCTGACAAAAAGCAGCCTAAAGGAACATCTGAAATTGATTGTTCTAATGTCGCTTTTTTAATTGAATTGTCCAAAGCTTCAATAGCATCTTTTTCATTAGAGAATTTTGAGTTTTTATTCTTTGAAAATAATTCTTCATAAGAAAACCATTGATTTATAGAAGGTTTTTCATTAAATAAACTTTTATTAAGATTAAAACTAACCATATTTCCAGACTTTACTTTAAATATATTTTTATATATAGAAAGTGGACTTGGAATATAGGAAAGTCTTAGGAAGTAATCTAAAGATAATTCATCAATATTTTCTTGAAAAAATGGAATTTTCCTTATTGCATGAATCTCAGAAGCAAAAACTAAACTTTTTTCATTACTTTCACCAATAAAACCATAGTAAAGAGGTTTTTCACCAAATCGGTCCCTAACTAAATAAAGTTTATTTTCTTGTTTATCTATTAAGGAAAAGGCAAACATCCCAACCAAAAGATTTAAAGTCTTTTTTAATCCAAAAATGTCGATACTCTCTATTAAAACTTCTGTATCAGAATTGCCATTCCAACCTACATTTTTTACATTATCTATTTTTCTTTTTATTGCTTTAAAGTTATAGATTTCTCCGTTAAAAGCTATAATATATCTTTTACTTTTACTTATCATAGGCTGATGTCCTTTTTCGCTAAGGTCTATTATTGATAATCTTCTATGTGCAATAGAAACCAAATTATTAAAGTTTGTTGAATTAAAATATTTACCATTTGAATCTGGTCCTCTTCTTATTAACTCATCAGACATCAAATCAGTAATACTTTTTATTTCTATATCTGATGATGATGAAATAATTCCAGCCAATCCACACATAATAAATTTTTTTTTATTTCTTGTAACCTACACAACACCAGTATGGCGCTGAATTAGAAAAATTAATATCTTTTAAACCAGCCTTATTTAACATATCTTGAATTTTTGATTTTTTGAATCTTTTCTCTAAAGGAGTTCCAAATCTATCAAGAGAATCAGTCCTCATAGTATAAAAACTAGAATTTCTATAATAGGATAAAGGGAATTTATTCAAAGGGACTGATAGCTTTTCAAGAAGTTTAGCAAGTCTAGCCATAGGGAAATATATGGTTAATGCTATCAGGTCTGTTGAGTGTTGTTTTAATCTTCTAGGCATTTTGCTTATCAATTTCCTTAAAGTATTTGAAAAAATCCAAATTTTTTTATACCACCAAGGCTTATCATCAAAAAAATAATAAATATAAACTAAAAAAGGAGCTCCAGGTTTAAGTAATCTTACACATGCATCAATAGCTTCTTGAGTATTAGGTATATGATGCAGAACACCTAAACAATATCCAAAGTCTTGGCTATTGAATTCAAGTCCAGAATTATTTGCATCTCCATTTATAAAACATAAATTCTTTTTATATCCTAAATTCTTTTTTGCTACATTAATGGCCTTGGATGGTTCTATACAGTTTAATAATTTTACTTTATCTGCAAAAAGTCTTGCCCATCTCCCAGTTCCGCATCCCATATCAAATCCAACAGATTCAGTATTAATCATTTCCCAAGGGAAAACAGCAAAATAATCGTTAAAATACTTTTCAGCTTCTTCATATTTCAGTTTAGTTTGATCATAGCGTGACCATTCTTCACCAAAACTTTTCACAGTATTTATATCTAAATTATTTAGTGGTTCCTCTCTATTTTTTGACATTTTTTAAATTTTCCCTACTTTATCATATGAATTTTTTCTATTATCTTCTTATGTTAAAATTTTGTTAATTACTGATTTACGTTATAAGTTTGGCGCCAATTGTTTCTGTAATAATACCTACCTACAATCGAGCTTATTGTATTAAAAGAACTATAGATTCAGTTCTAAATCAATCATTTAAAGACTTCGATATCTTTGTAATTGATAACAATTCAATTGATAATACTGAAGAAATAATAAATGATTACGATAATCCAAAAATCAATTTTAAGAAAATAGAAAATAATGGAGTAATAGCGGCATCAAGAAATAAAGGAATTTTTCTATCTCGATCCAAATATATTGCGTTTCTTGATTCCGATGATTGGTGGAAGCCAGACAAACTAAAAATTTCTATTGGATTCTTAGAAGATGGAAATGATTTGATTTGTCACCAGTTAGAACAGGTTTTCAAAACTCAAAGAAATAAACCCTCAAAAAAATACAAAAAATATACATACAAATTTGAAAAATCTTTTTTCGAATCTTTTTTAAAAAATGGGAATTTAATAGCTACCTCCAGTGTTATCGTCAGAAGAGATGTCATCTCTAGACTTGGAGGTTTTTCTGAATGTAAAAGCATTTCTGGTTCTGAAGACTATGACATGTGGTTTAGAATATCCTCAATAACGAATAAATTTTATGTCATAAATAATAATTTAGGATATTACACCCACGGATTTGATAATTTCTCAGATGATATTAAATTAAGAAAAGCATTAAAAACACTGATTACACGCTTTGAAAAATTGTGTATCAAAAAGAAATCCAAACCAACATATCTATATTATCTCGCATGTTCTCTTTACATAAGTTCTGGACAGTTTAAAAATGCTATCAAATATCTTAAATTATTTCTAATTAATGATTCAAGATTACTAAAAACAATTAAGCTTTTAGTAAAGTTAATCTTAAACTTATTTATTGGATCTATTTTTTATAAAAAATTCTCAAAAACCAATTTATAATTTTCTTCTTTGCCTTAATACTTGCGTTTTAAAGTAAATAATTTTTTTTATTAATTAATAAATTTAGTAATAATCTCATTACTAATCAGGACATTATATAAATAATCTTATTGGTTTTTTCTATAAATTTTATAAACTTACATTTATATTCAAAACTTAAATATATAATATAAGAAAAATCATCAAATTAAAATTATTTCAAAAGTTTATTATTTTCAATAAATTGAATAATTTAAAAATATATTTCCGATAAAAAATTAAATGGCGAAATATTCAAAGCACTTTTCTAGAAGGCTTTTAATTTCCTTTTGAGTATTTTTTTTAAATTTAACATTTAAATTATTTTCTTCTAATATTTGATTACAAATCCTAAAGTCCTTTACTATTTCCATTTCTCTTTTAAATATAATTTTTACTTCTTTGTGATATTTTTCAAAGTAAATTTTCTTTATCAAATCTGCAGAATCTATAAGAGATACAGTTTTTTCTGAACCAAAATTTAAAATATTTTTTTCTTTATTTTTAAATCTGTGTTCGCATATTTTTACTATGATCTCGCAAAAATCAATAACTGGTACAAAGTCTCTCTTAATAAGAGGATTAGACTTAATTACTATTCTTCGACTTTGTACTATTTCCTTACAAACATTATTTATAAATAACATCCAGCAATTAACTTCTTTTCTATTTGGAAATCCAAAAATATTGGATAATCTTAAGATAATAGAATCATTTGGATTGTTTCCAAATATTTCCCTAACTACTCTTTCCCCTTCTAAATTTGAAATAGCATAAGGATGATTATTTAAAGTTGGCGAAGATTCAGTTATTAAGCCCTCAAATTTATTGTTATAAACATGAGCTGTAGATAAAAAAATAAATTTCTTTATTTTTGAAGCTTTTGCAGCTTTAGCAAAATTTTTTGTATCTAAGGNGTAGAGATTTAATGAGGATAAAGATTTTTTTTTACATTCTTCTGCATTGGGTCCAGCTGCATGAATAATATAATCAACACCTTCACAAATATTTTTAAGACTTTCAAAATTATTAAATTCAGTTACCACCCAATTTTCATTATTTGGGGCTTGAATATTTTTTAAATTTCTTGTTCCTTTAATAACTTCAAATCCTTTTGCCTCTAGGAAACTACTTAATCTACCTCCAAGAAATCCCGTAGCTCCAGTTATCAAATATTTCAACTCTTTAAAACCAATAGACTATTGATAAATCCATGGTGGATTACTTTTCCATAATTGATTTAATTTCTCTAAATCTCTTATATTATCCATGCATTGCCAAAAACCATGATGTTTAAAAGCAATCAAATTATTATTATTTGCGACATTTTCAAGAGGTTTTCTTTCCAGCATTTCTGAATCATCTTGAATAAAATCAAGAAATTTTTTGTTCATTACAAAGAACCCTCCATTTACCCATCCATCTTTTAATTGAGGCTTTTCTTTAAAAGAAGTAACTAAATTTGATTCTAATTCTAGTTCTCCAAATCTTGCTGTTGGCCTTACAGCTGTCATAGTTACTAATTTCTTATTCTTATAATGAAAATCTAATAACTGCTTAATATTTATATTTGCCAAGCCATCTCCATAAGTAAGCATAAAGGTTTCTTCCTTAAGATATTTTTTTAAACGTTTTAGTCTCCCACCTGTCATCGTTTCTTCTCCAGTATCAACTAAAGTCACTTTCCAATCCAAAGATCTATTTTGATGTATTTCTACATTTCCATTAGAGAGATCAACAGTAAAATCTGAATTTAGTGAATTAAATTTAATAAAATAGTCTTTAATGACATCTGATTTATATCCTAAAGCCACTACAAAATCCCTAAATCCATAGTGGGCATATATTTTCATAATATGCCAGATAATTGGTTTATCACCGATTGGAACCATTGGCTTAGGTATTACATTTGTATACTCTGATATTCTGGTACCTTTGCCTCCAGCAAGAATAACAATTTTCATGAAACGCTCCAATTAAATTTTCCCGAATCTATTTTTTTTCTTTCAATCTCCTCAGGTGAATGTGGGATGTTTGAAATATTTAATATTAAACTTGAGGGGTTGTGTAAACCTTCAAATCCAAACCATATTTTAGGAAATATAGTAATTCTACAATAATTATCTTCTCCGACCTCTAAGATGTTTTTCTTATCATTTTCTTCATCATAAAAAACAAATTTTACTTTACCTTGTGGAACAATAAGATTACATGTCATTTTTAAATGTCTTTTCCATGCTTTAATTTTCCTGAAGTTTATATTCGAGAAATAAGCTTCCCCAAATCCACAATAAGAGTCTTCAGAATTTTTTAAACCATGAAAAATATCTCCCCCTTCAGTTGGAATCTTAATCAAATTTGTAATTTTAATTTTTTCCACTATTTAAATTCATATAGTCGTTTATTTGTTTGGAAGTAAATTCCTTAATATTTGATGTTTCACTATCATAATAATTCTTGTACCATAAGGCAGTCATTTTAGTTGTGCTTTCGAAATCTAATTTTGGGTACCATTTTAAAAGTTCGTGAGCAAGATCACAATTCAGTTTTAAAAGAGCCGATTCATGAAAATCGTTATTCATTTCTTCTAAATTCCATTTGACCATTGGCCAATATTGAGCCATTTTTTTTACTAAATCTAAAACTGATTTTGTAGACATTTCACTAGGACCAAAATTAAATGATTTTCCATTCAATTCTTTATTCAGACTTAGGTTTATTGCTAAGGATAAATATCCACTTAAAGGTTCTAAAACATGTTGCCAAGGCCTTGTAGAGTTTGGGCTTCTTAAAATTACAGTTTCCTCCTTAGACCAAGCCCTAATACAATCTGGAATTAATCTATTCTGAGACCAGTCACCTCCTCCAATAACATTACCTGCTCTAGCTGAAGCAATATTAATAAAATTATTTTTTTTAAAAAAGGAGCGAAAGTAGGAAGATATGGCCAATTCTGCAGCTCCTTTTGAAGCACTATAAGGATCAGGTCCGCCTAATTTATCATTCTCTCTATATCCCCATTCCCATTCAAGATTGTCGTAACATTTATCTGAAGTTATAAGTACAACATTACAAGTATTATCCAGACATTTTAAAGACTCTAAAATATTTACTGTTCCCATTAAATTAGTGCCCCAAGTATCAATTGGATTTTTATATGAATTAATTACTAAAGATTGTGCTGCCAAATGAAAAACAAAATCAGGTGATTTCTGTTTAACTAAAGTTTTTAGTTCTTCAAAATTCCTTATATCTAAATAGAAATTTTCAATATTATTAAAATCAAGTATTTCAAAATGAGATGGTTTTGTGGGTATATCTAAACTTACCCCTACAACATTCGCACCTAGCTGATTTAACCATGCTGTTAACCAAGAACCTTTAAAACCAGTATGACCTGTAATTAGAACTTTCTTTCCTTTAAAACTATCTATAAGCTGCGAGCTATTCATTTTGCCTAACTTTTAAGACTATATTAAATAAATTATTTTTAAAAATTAATATCATTTAAATATTATTAATTATTTTGTACATTTATTTATTTATTATTTCTATCTTTTTTTCAGAACATTTAATGATCTTATTAAATTCATTTATTTTTTCATCATCATGTAAAACGCATAGAAATGTAAGTCCTTTAATACTTAAAATATTTTTTAATATTTTATTTTTTGTTTTACTATCAAGTGCACTTGTAGGTTCATCCATTATTAAAATTTCATTACTTTTATAGAGAGCTCTAGCAATTGCAAGTCTTTGTTTTTCTCCTCCGCTTAATCCAACGCCAGATTCGTTTACAATGGAATCTATACCGCCAAGCTTTTCAACAAGACTTTCTAAAGAAACTTTTTTAATAATTTGATGTATAAATCTATTATTTTCTTTGAAATTTATATCAGAGAAAGTAATATTAGATCTTATAGATCCTTTTTCTAAAAAAACTTCCTGAGGGACATAACCAATAATATTCTGCCAGCTTTTTCTTAGTTGAATCTCTTTAAAATTCAGAATTTTATTATTTACTTTTACTATTCCTTTTTGTGGATAAAGCAAACCTAGAATAATTCTTAGTAATGTTGTTTTACCTGAACCTGAATCACCAACTATTGCAACTTTTTCACCTCTAATAATGTCAAAAGAAATATCATTAAAAATATTTTGTTTTTCATATTTAAAGTAAACACCCTTAAAGGTTAATTTTTGGAATTTTGATATGCTTTCTTTTTCATTATTTGAGGAACTATTTATTCTTATTTTTTCTTGATAAATTTCTAAATAATTTACTATATTAGAGAAACTATCTTTTGTAGTTGAGACTAAAGATAAGCACTCATAAATTTTTTGTATTAATGGTAATATTTTTTGAGCTAATATTATGATAGTGATTAAAAATGCTAAATATTTTTCTAATTGATTGCTATAGCCTAAGTAGAGTGATATTAAAATAAAAATTATTATCATAAGATATTCCAAAAACACCCTTGGAACAGCCGCATAATAATTTGATATAGTTAGACTATTTTTTAAAGATAAATTAATATCTTTAAAATCTTTTGATTTGGCGCCTTGAAGGTTGTATAAAATAAGATATTCAATTGAACCCAAATCTATGGATAATTTTTGAACTATTTTCTGAAGCAATAAAGTTTGTTTTTTACTCTCTCTTTGCCAAATTCTTTTTGCATAAAATGAGACACTTAGGTACATAATTAAAACTATAAATAATATACTAAAACTAATTTGCCAATTAAAAAAAACTAATATGGTGCCCATTATTAATAAAAAAAGAATATAGTTTATAAAATTTAATGAGGGTATTATTAATTGGATTAAGAATCTAACTCCATCATTTGATAAGACAGATATTAATTTACTTTTTTCTTCTCTTAAAAAGAATGAATAGTCCTGTTTAAGAATATTAGTATATGTTTTAAAAACTAATTCATTTGCAATAAGTGCTGCTAATTTATTACTCCCATAGAGACTGATTACCCTAATGCTCCCAGATAATATACACATCAAAGTTATTATTAAGACAAAGGTAATTAAAAAACTTTGACTATTATTTGCTAAGAATGTTGACTTAAAAAAATCTGGTATTTGAGAATAGGTTTCTTCAATATTTAATAGTGTTGAGAAAAAAGGTATTAGAATGGCTATGCTTATTAATTCTGAGAAGCTATTTAAAAGCATTAAACAAATAATTAAATATGTTTGTATCTTTTTTTTCCTACTTAAATATCTATAAGCAATCCTATATAAATTAAAAAGAGAAATATCATTCATTAATGCTAAAGAAACTTTAAAACTTTTAAGATATAAATTTTAAATATAGTTGGGATTGGGAAAATTATTATAAATTCTTTTATAAATTTTAAAATATTTGAATTATTCAATTTTCTTTGTTTATTAGAGGTAACTTCATCTAAGCTATAAAACCTGTAAATAAATTGATTAACATTAAAATAGTCAATATTATTGTCTTTCTTCTTTATTATTCCATTTACTGTTACAGGACATCCAAGTTTATTTATCAAACGAAGCATTAAACCTGTTTTATATCCAAAATTCTTAAATATTTGAATATTATTATTTGTTTTTAAATCAACCACTTTGGAATAGTTTTTATCATACTTCTTATACAGAGGCAAACAGTCTATACAAACAAATTTGCAGCTTAAACCAAGAGAGCCAATTAAAAGTTTACCTCTATTACCTTCACACATATCATAAAAATAAGTTGGTGAATATTGTCTAAAACCATGCTCAATCCATCCATTAGAAGGTAACGAAAAAAAATACATTCCATCATTTTTAAGAAGTTTAAAAATATTTGATAAATTTTGACTTTGATTGAAAATATGCTCACTTGTGCCAGGATCAATTACCAAATCAAACTGGTTAAGCAAGTGTTTTTGAGTAATTTCAAAGTTTAAGTTATGAATAAAATCAGCCTTTTCTTGGTCTGTAATATCGATTATCTTAAAACTTTTAACCTGAAAATATTTTTCAAATAAATATTTAGAAAATTCATTTATAGGTATATTTTTTATTTCTGATACATCTATTTTAAAGTATTTATTGATATTTATATTACTTACATAAGGATTACCTAGAGAAATAACATTTTTACCTTTTATTTTGGTCCTAAGCGAATAGAGGAGATCAAATAATTCTTTTCCAATTGCCATAGAATAAATATACTTAAATTGAAAGAAAGGACAAGCTATTAGATAGTAAATATTTGTAACAATGCTTATTTTTTATGATCCTTGAATTCATAATTTTATTAATAGATTTTGAATAATCTTTGACTAGAAAAATTGATTTTATATTTTTATCTAATAGTTCTTGGTATATATGGAATTTTAGAAGAAATTTGATTAATGAGTTACTTAAAAATAAATATACTATTTTGGTTATGGCGCCATGGGACTCATATACTGATCTGATAATAAAAAAAGGTTGTAAATACATGAATTGGAATTTAAAAAGATCTTCAATTAACCCAATCAATGAAATTAGGTCAATCATTGATATTTACAAAATTTACAAGGAATATAATCCAAGAGTTGTTCATCAATTTACTATCAAATCATGCTTTTATGGTTCTTTAGTAGCTCGAATAATAAATAAGTCTTATGTCGTTAATTCGATAACAGGCTTAGGACATATATTTCTAACAAAAAATATAAAAAATTATTTCTTAAAAAAATTATTATTACCTTTTTATAAATTTGCATTATCTTATAAAAATTCTATTTTAATCTTCCAAAATCAAAGTGATTTAAAAATATATAAGAATCTTTCATTAATAAAAGAAAATGATAATAAAGTAATTAAAGGTTCTGGGGTAAATACAAATTATTTTTCTAAAAGGGGGGAGATAAAAAATATAAAAGAGCCTATTATTCTTTTCCCTGCCCGAATTATAAAAGAGAAAGGAACAGTTGAACTATTAAAAGCTTGTTCAAATTTATGGAGCAATCAAATAATTTTTAAGCTAAAGATAGTTGGAAAATTTGATAAAGGTAATAGGAGTTTCTTAACAAAGAAGGAGATTTATTCCCTGATATCTCATCCAAATAGGGTGGATTTTCTAGGACACATATCAAATATGCGCGAAATATATTTAAATTCAGATATAGTGGTGCTTCCATCTTGGAGAGAAGGTATTTCAATGTCTCTTTTAGAAGCCGGCTCTATGGAATGTCCTATAATTACGACTAATGTTCCTGGTTGTAGAGATATTGTAGAGCACGGAATAAGTGGTCTATTAGTTCCCCCCAAAGACCCCAATGCCTTGGAATTAGCTATAGATTTTCTTATTAAAAACAGAAAATTCGGCAAATCTTTAGGAAAGAATCTCAGAAAAAGAATAATTAAAGAATTCGATCAAGAAGTTGTTATAAAACAAACAATGAAAATTTATAAAAAAGGTATTTTACTTAATAAGAAATCTAAAATAAATAATTAATAATAAATCAATTGATTAATTATTAGAGTGACTATAGAAGTAAAAAATACTAATAGAGAAATTATATTAATTGTATTTTGATAAGTGTATCCATTATCCATCAGTCTATGGTGTATGTGACTCCTATCAGGAAAAAAAATAGATTTTCGATTTAAAAATCTTATAAATAGAACATAACACATGTCCAAAATTGGAATTAATAAAACAAAAATAGGAATTAATAAAGAAAATGACTGGCCTTGGTATGACGAAACCATGATACTAAATGTAGATAAAATAAAACCTAGGAAATAAGAGCCCCCATCTCCCATTATTATTTTTGCAGGATATTTATTAAATTTATAGAATGCTAATATTGAAAAAAGAATTATTATTAAAATTAAAGGGGTAAAAAATAAACCTTTCAAAAAACTTATTATCGCTAAAGTACCCAAAATCATAGATACATAAATTGCTGTTAATCCATCTAAACCATCCAACCAATTTATTGCATTTGTTACACCAGCTATCCAAAGAGCATGAATAATCAAATTTATATTAATTGGAAGAGTTAAAGTTAAACTATTACTTAAAGGCATAAGGTTGAATTCGTTAAAAAGCAAGCCATTTATCCCAAGAATTATTACAGTTAAAAATTGAATAAATAATCTTATAAAAGGTGATAATTTAAAAAGATCATCAAAAATACCCAGCACAAAAAATATTGAGGATCCTATAAGTATTTTTAAAATATAAGTATTCTCTAAAGGATTATTTAAAAGATATTTATCTAGTAAAATAAAAATAGAATTAACAAAAATTAAACTTAAGAAAATTCCAATATAAATAGCCATTCCACCAAGCCTAACAATATTCTCGTTATGAGATTTTCTAGAGTTTGGAGCATCATAATAACCATACTTAAGACTCAATCTTTTTATTGGATTTATTAATAAAAAAGTAGTTAAAAATGAAATAAATGGAAATATTGCGAAAGAAATAAAATATATATTTTTGAAGATCACCAGTTGAAATTTTTTAATACAATTTCATTATAGAAATATAGATAATTTATCAACCGTAAATATTTAAGATAAATTAATAATATATTAGTAAGTTTTTTGTTTTTATAAAAGAAGAATTTCAGTTATATTTAAAAAAATAATATAATTAATTATTTTTTTTAAATTTTATTAGATGGCAATAATTTAGTATTACAAAAAAAGTAAACGTAAATAACCAACTATAGTATGAAGCATTTTCGACCATTTTTTGCAATAGCAAACCTTTTGAAGCTGGATAAGAGTTGTAGTCCTTTATTACAACTTCAAGGTTTAAATCAGACTTTCTTTTAGGCAACTCTATGTAGTTAGAATACATTTCATAAAATGTAGATTCACTTAACTTATTTGATAAAAAATTATTAGCAAACTCTCCTTTCCAATTAACTTTAGGCATCATATCTGTATCTATCAGATAAGACTTTCCATTTATAAATGAAATTGTAAAAAAATGGCCTTTTTGTACTTTTTCCTTATCAAAATAACTTACACCTAAAGAAGCATAATTAAAACCCAAATTTCCGAGTATATGTTGAACCAAAATTGCTTGTTGGCTACAAAAAGCGTTTTTAGCTTTTGCGATATCTTTTGGTTTTAAAACAAATAATGTTTCACTAATATATGGTAATTTTGTTCTTTCTAAAAGACATCCCATCCAATTATAGGAACATTTATATTTAAGGGGATCATGTTTATATTGACTTGAGATAACATTAGTTAATTTTTTTGGTAAGGTGTCATCAGAATTAGTTTTTAAGTATTCTTCAAAATAATTTTCGTAACTTTCTAAATCCTTAAATTTAGAACTTGGCTTAAAATCTACCCATTCATAGCCTAGTATTTTACTCTCTTGAAAGAGATAATGATTTTTATTAATAACTTTATTTTTTGAACTTATATAAAGAAAATGTGATGTAGAGGTAGGTATAAATAAACTTATGGAAGTTGCTAAAAATAATTTAGCAAGATTTTTTTTCTTAAATGAATAATTTAGAATTTTTCTTATTGCTTCATTCATTAAAAAAAAATATTGACTTTAAAAAATATTTCAATATTAACATAATTTAGAAAATTAGATTTTGAATAATAAAAAATCCCAAAAAAGTATCATGTTAATATGTCTAATATAATGAACTAATAAATATAAATTCATAAATGGATTTTGATAAAAATATATTTAAGAAATCTATTTCACTTATTATTGGTTGCCTCTATAGAGATATAAAAAGTGCAGAAAAACTTGTTAACAGTCTTAAGGGAAATACTTTCTTTTTGAAAGAGGTAATCATAGTATTCAACAACGTTAATAATAGTAATAAAAGAAATTGCATCTCTCAATTAAAAATCCCCAAAGATTTATGTAGATATTTGGTTCATAAAAAAAAACTCATGCCAGGCGAAGCAAGAAATATTGGTATTAATGAGTCTAAGGGAGAATTTATTGCTTTTTTAGACGCTTCAACTTTTCCTGAAGATCTATGGTTAGAAAAATCACTTAAAACGATCATGATGAAAAATATTCAAGGTGTATTAGGTAATACAAAGTACTTAAGTAGCAATAGTTTTGAAAAAAGTTTTCTTGCTGCGACGTATGGAGAAAAAGAATTAACAACTGTGCCAGGTTCTTTAATCAAAAAAACTCTTATAAATAAAATTGGTTATTTTTTACCAAATCTCAGATCTGGAGAAGATTCTGAGTGGATCAGAAGAGGTTCTGAAATTGAAAAAAATATAATTCAAAGAAATGTGGGCTTGGTTTTTTATAAAGCAATTATCAATAAATCACTTATTTATCTTTGCAAAAAATGGTTTTTATATTATTCAAAATCTGCTCAGAATTATAATGTTGATGTAGAGAGGCAAAGATTTTTTTATTTATCCTTTTTTTCTATATCAATTTTAATAATTACATTTTTTTGGAATGATGTTATTGCAGATTGGAATGATGAAAGTCTATTTTACGTGCCAAATATTACGAAGATTAGTTTATTAATTTTAACTCTAATATATTTAATAACTAGGCTAATTATCGTACCGAAGAAAAAACAAATTTTATTTAGTAAATATTCCTTTAAAGAGATTATACAATTTGTTTTCATAAGTATACTTTTAGATTTAATAAAGTTATTCGCATTTCTCAAAACCATTTTAAAGTCTTTTAAGAAATAAATCTTTGAAATGCAAATATAATATATAGCGAATTGGCTAAAAAATTTAAATTAAATTCTTATTTAGGAAAAAAAATCATATAGAGTTATAAATAGTAAATGAAATATTCTAATAATTTAAGGCACTCAAATGATTACTATTGTTAATTACGGGCTTGGAAATATTGGATCTATGCAGAATATGCTTAGGCATATAGGTGTATTATCAAAACTAGAATCTGATCCTTTAGAAATATCCAAAGCACGAAAGCTTATACTTCCTGGCGTTGGCAGCTTTGATGCAGCCATGAATGAAATAACTAATATTCCTGGGCTAATAAATGTACTAAATCACAAAGCAAAAGTTGAGAAAATACCAATTTTAGGAATCTGTTTAGGCATGCAATTAATGACAAGGTCAAGTGAAGAAGGAGAAAAAAAAGGTTTAGGATGGATAAATGCAGATACTAAAAGGTTTAGACTAGAAAGTAAATTTAAAGTTCCTCATATGGGATGGAATAATGTAGAGGTTAATTCATCAACAGAATTAACTGATATAAGTGATGATGTACAAAGATTTTACTTTGTCCATTCTTATTACGTAAAAGTAGATCATCAAGTTAATTCATTGTTTAAGACAAAATATGGTTTGGTAGAGTTCGACTCTGGGATAGTTGACCAAAATATTTATGGTGTACAGTTTCACCCTGAAAAGAGCCATAAATTTGGGATGAATTTGTTTCAGAGATTTGCCAATATTTAATATGTTATTAAATCGATTAATTCCTGTTGTACTTTTAAAAGGCGAAAGTCTAGTTAAGACATTTAAATTTAACAAATATACATACGTTGGAGATCCAACAAATACTCTTCGAATATTTAATGAACTTTTAGTAGACGAATTGATAATTTTAGATATTTATGCAACCAAATTAAATCACCCTCCAAATTTTAGACTTCTAAAACAAATAGCTGAAGAGTGTTTCATGCCTCTTACATATGGAGGTGGTATATCCAATATAGATCATGCAAAAAGAATATTTGACTTAGGATTTGAAAAAATTTCAATCAATACAAATGCTATAACTAATCCTGATTTAATTATCGATTTATCCTCTTATTTTGGAAATCAGTCAATAATAGGTTCTGTAGATGTAAGAAATAATTTTTTTAATAAACAAAGAGTTGTATCGCATGGATCAACAAAATTTACCAAATTGCATCCTCTTGAATGGGCTATCCAGCTCGAAAAGCTTGGAGTAGGAGAACTACTATTAACATCTGTAGAAAGAGAAGGAACTTGGAGTGGAATGGATATTAATCTTATACGTCAAATTTCTGACAATATCTCTATCCCATTAATAGCTCATGGTGGTGCTGGAAATTTATCGCATATTAAAGATGCCATCAAAAAAGGGAAAGCTTCAGCAGTTGGATTAGGTAGTATGGTCACATTCCAAAAAAAAGGTAACGGCGTGTTAGTTAACTTTCCATTGAGAAAGGAAATTGAAAAATTTTTAATGATTGAAAAATAAAAACATTATAATTAGATTTAACAAATACTTTTAAACCACAAATTAAGAGATTTTAGAAATGTATAGTTTAGATTTACAAGATATTGATATTTCAAAATCAAATTATCAAGTTTGTTCAAAATGTATTTACGATTCGAGAGTATCGAATATAATTTTTGATGATCAAGGTGTTTGTAATTACTGTCATCAGATTGATAAACTTAAACAATCATATGGAACTGGGACGCAAAAAGGAATAGATCTTTTAAACGATATAATTAGAAAAATAAAAATTGAAGGTTCCAATAAAAAATATGATTGTATTGTTGGCGTAAGTGGTGGTACTGACTCTTCATACTTAATTTATTTATCAAAGAAATGGGGATTACGCCCATTAGCAGTTCATTTTGATAACACTTGGAATACCGCAGTTGCAACTATGAATATTCACAATGTTCTTAAAGGTCTCGACATTGATCTTTATACTCATGTTGTAAACAATAAAGAAATGGATGATATAATAAGGTCTTTTATTTTGGCTGGAGTAGCAGAGACAGAAGCTGCTACTGATATGGGTTTTGCTTACCTTCTACGCGTAGTTGCGAGAAAGTATTCTATTCGATACATATTAGAAGGGCATTCCTTTACCGAAGAAGGTATTACTCCAATTGGAAGAAACTATTTTGACGGTAAATATATTAAAAGTATTCACAAAAAGTTTGGCACTAGAAAGATGAAAACCTATCCATTAATGACTTTTTCTAGATTTATGAGATCTATTTTGTTAGACAGAGTAAAATTCATCAGACCATTATGGTATATCAACTATTCGAAAAAAGAAGCTCATGATTTCCTAACTAAGGAGTTTGGATGGAAATATTATGGAGGACATCACCTTGAGAATAGATCTGCAGCATTCTTTCACTCAATATATTTACCAAGTAAATTTAATTCTGATTTCAGAAATAATGTTATTTCTTGCCAGGTACGTAATGGAGTAATAACAAGAGATCAAGGTTGGGAAGAATATAATACCCCTCCAAACTATGACACTCATTTGCTTAGCTATGTCAAAAAGAGATTAAATTTTTCGGATGAGGCCTATAACAAAATCATGAATCAAGTACCTAAATCTTGGAAAGATTACCCAACTTATAAGAAACGATTCAAATTCTTGAGACCTTTATTCTATATACTTAGCAAGGCAAAGCTTGTCCCTAGCTCATTTTATTTAAAGTACTGCTTCTAGAAATTATTTTAAGAATATTTTTAGGATTTTTTTTCTAAATTTCAACTTTTTTACACAGCTAATTACATTATTTACAAAATAAAATGGATTTTTTTTAATAATTATTTTTATACATTTGGAATTCTTTAAATAAATTCTTCTCAATCTCCCAAGGCACTGATCTATACCTTTTACCCTCTCCTAATTTTTTATATTTAATATGCTTCCCATCACGCAATTTATCAAGATACTCAATCATCATTTTAAGTTCTAGGTCCTGTAATCTAAGGAATAGATCTATTAATGTGTCATCTTGGTAAACATTAATTTCTCTTTTATCTATAAGCAAACCTTTATCTACATATTTATCTATTAAATGAGTGCTCACACCTTGCTTAAGACCATTTATAATTGCCCACTTTGTATTATCTAGCCCTCTATTTTCAGGTAACAACCCAGGGTGCATATTAAGTACCCCAAAGTGAAAGGAATTAATTATTTTTTCGGGAATTATTCTTGCCCCAAGAATAATTCCTAACTCAAGAGAATTCTTTTTTATTAGCCTCATACATTCTTCACTTTTATGATCGACAACATAATATGGAATGTTAAGCTTTAACGCTAAATCTCTTGGATGCATATAATCCATTCCCTTAACAGTTTCTCTAAATTTAGATTTATAAAATTTTATCTCTATAGGTTCTGCTGCAAATATACATTCTGGTAAATAACCATGTAAGTATAATTTAATAAGTCCTTCGTATGTTTTTTTGTGTTTAAAATTATATGCAAAAATTCCGATTCTTTTCATAATGAAAAATTAATTAAAATAATAAAGATATTTATATATTTGAAAATACTGTTCATTTTATAACATTTATTATTCAGAAAAAAGTTTTAGGACTCTAAACTTATTTTTTTTTACATACAATCTCATAGACAGCAGTGTATGAATCATATTCAGATAGAAAAAATGGGTACTTCCCTCTCCCTTCTTTATTTGTAGTTAACCCATCACCGCATATAGAGATTATTTCAAACCCTAAATTATCCAATTTTTCAAGAATTATCTCTTTAGGAGTATACATACCCTCATTTGAGTTGGATTTATTAAATGTTTTATTAGCAAGATAATAGTTTGTATTTTTTATCGATTCAATAGCCCATTTCCTAGAGTCATAATTTTTTTCCTTCCCGTGGTTCTTCTCAATATTATAGATCATCCAACCTAAATCATAACAACTTAAATAAAGTTTCCCTTTTGGTTTAAGCATTAGATTAAATAATTCAATAGTTTCTAAAAAAGGAGTTAAAGGAAGAGACGCGTATGAAAAAATTGCATCAAAATCATTAGTAAAATCACCTTTTAAATCTGAGAGATTATTATAAAAATAGGTATTATTTTTTAATAAGAGTTTTTTACTTAATGATTTACAGAACTCTATCCTTTTGGGTTCAAGATCTATCCCTACAACATTATTATTTAAACATTCAAGGGCGATAGACCATTGACCATAACCACATCCTGCATCTAATACTTTCCCTTGATCATTAAATCCAATGCCTATTAGTCTTTCTAAGTATGGAGACAAGTCACCGCTCCTATAATTTCTATTAATAAAGCCAACCTCAAAAGGATCTTTAATTGCTAACTCATCGATGGTCGAAATGACACAATCCCAAATATTTTTTTGATTGTAAATTTTGTCTGAAATAGAATTATCCATATTATTTGAAAAATATTAAGTCAGGGGTAGATAACAAAAAACACCCTATCAGATCATTTGCAGAAATTTGAAGTGTATTTTATTATTTTAATTAATTCAAACCATATGAATGAGGATCGCTCTTATTGGTAATACATGTAATAATAATTTTGCCTTTTTGAGATATCTTCTAGATTTAGGAATTGATACTCATTTGTTCCTTTATAGTAATGAAGGGAAAAAAGATTCGAATCCAATACATTCTCCATCATGGGATAGCTTTTTATCTGACCAATTTCAAAATCATATATCTTATCTAGACATTCCTAATGGATTAATATCAGTTATTGGAAGACCAGATAGACTTAAATTTCCCTTAAGTCTAAAATCATTCTCTGAAGCAATCTCAGGATACGATATATGTGTAGGATCAGGTCTAACGCCGGCAATATTTAAACGTATAAAAAGAAGGTTAGATGTTTTTTATCCATATGGTACAGGAATAGAATGGGTTGGAGATAATATGATGCTAAAAAAATTATCTACTATTAATCTAGAATTCCCATTCAGAAAACTTCTACTTCATTATCAAGTTGAGGGACTGAGAGATAGCAGGAAAATAATTAATTGGATGCCAGGTCATACTGACGATGTTTTGCGAAGATTGTCCATCCCTTTCGAATCAATGCATGTGCCTGTCTATTATCAAGAGAGAACGGACTTGCCTCCTGAAAATGCTTTAAAAAAACTAAATAATACACTAATTAAAAAAATAACAAATGAAAAGACTTTCAAAATATTTTCATTTATGAGACATCTTTGGTTTTATGATTCAAATCAATTTGACCTTCAAACTTGGTCAGATAATAATAAAAATAATAATCTTTTAATTATCGGATTTAAGAAATTTATTGAGCAATTTCCCAACAAAGACATAAAACTTTTCCTTTCAGAATGGGGGCCTGATCTTAATAAGTCCAAAAAACTTATTTCAGATCTTTCAATAAAGGAATACGTTGAATGGTTGCCTCTCTTACCTCGTTCAAATATTTCTTATATCTTATCGAAATATGCCCAGTTAGCAGTTGGAGAATTTGTTATTTCGCCTTATGAAACATGGGGATCTACCAGTTGGGAATGTATTGCTTTGGGTGTTCCATTTATGCAATCAGTAAATTTTTCTAATGATTATTTTAAAACTAAGTTTGGGTATACATTACCACCCCAAATATTGGATGTTAAATCTATTGAGGATGTTACCTCTCACATAACAAGTTGTTATTCTAAATTCAATTTGTCAACTTCAAAGGAAGAAGAAAATATTAATTGGTTCAATTCTTATAATTCTCATGCTCTTGCTAAAAGGTGGGTAAAAATCTTTGAAGAGATAGCAGAAAAAAAGTAAGAAAATTGAAGCAAATTAAATTAAATGTTTTTATCTTCCGCAGATGTTAAATTTTATAAAAAAGTGAGGATGAATTAATTAGTTTGGAAAATAAATTAGCAGATTTTACCAGAGAAAACGTTCTCTCTTCATTGGCAAAAGGCTCAGGACTTTATGCTATTGCCAAAACTCTAAATATTTTTTCAGGTTTTTTTGCTTTTGGTTTGTTAGCTCGTAATTTCACTCCTGATGAATTTGGCAATCTTGAATTTTTATTTACAGCAATTATTTTCATTGCGAATACCTCAATATTTGGACAAGATCAAGCAGTAGGCAGATTAATAAATGACCCTATTGAAAAGTCTAAACGTAAAAAGATTGGCAATCATGGCTTTCTTATTCAAATATTGTATTCGCTTTTTCTCATTACCATAATATATCTAATTTTTTCTTTTCTAATACCTCTTGATAATTCAATTTTTTCTTCTTATTCGAATCTGACATTTATTATTTTTTTAATACAGATACCTTTTTTAGTTGTAATTAATGCAGGTTTAGGACTCTTACAATGGACAAGTAGCAGAAGATATTATGCATTTCTATCAGTAATTTCATATATTATTCCAACCCTTTTATTATTTTTCACGATACCTAGAAATAGTTTATCAATTTCACAAGTTTTAACCTTATATTTATCCTCAAGATTCATTGTTGCGTTAGTAAGTATAATTTTATGTTCTAAAAAATCTTTTTTAGACAACCTTTTTTCAGTAGAAATCAAATTAATCAGAAGACTAATTATCTTTGCAATTCCATTAGGTTTAGTGGTTATGCTAGAAACATTTTCACCATTAATTCAGAGGATACTGATCAAGTCAGTATTATCAGATTACGATCTTGGACTTTTTGCATTAGCTTATAAAATATCTTCCATAATTTTAGTTATAGGTTCAGCTTTTTCAGCCGCATGGGGACCAATATATCTAAATTCTTATAAAGATCCTAAATCAAAAGATTCATTTATTTTTATTTTCAAAATAGTTATATTAATTTCATCTATCTCAATTACATTATTATCTTTATTTTCTTCTAACTTGATTAATTTCTTAGGAAGTAAAGAGTATACATCCGCTTATACTTTAATATTGCCTTTAAGTATTGGACTAACAATTGAAATTATTAATGACATTACTGGCATAGGATTTTTTATTTCAAAGAAAATTTATTATTTCACAATCTCCTATATATTATTTATATTTTCATTCATAGGAATTTTCTTATTTTTATCTCCAATTTATGGTATTTCATCAATAGGGTTTTCAATTCTTCTCTCTTATATAATAAAAAACCTATTTATTACGATATTTTCTAATAGGCTTTTTTATGTAAATTGGCCATATCCATTAGCTATTTTTTCTCTTTCAACAAGCTTTCTAGTTAGTTTTCTGGCTAATCAATATGATCCTTTTTTATTTTTAACTCATAAAATATTAATTTTTATAATAGGATTTTTTATTATTTTAACCCTTTTCTTTGGCGGCCTAACCAAATCAGAATTAAAAATATTAATCAAAACTAGCAAAGCGCTAAGACGTAGAATTAATCTTTTATTTTCATTATTTTGAAAAAATTAAGTTTTAATAATTAAATTTTAACTTCTTTTCTTAATTTTAATTAAACTTATAAAAGTTAAAAATTCTATTACGTTTTTACTCTCTAAGTTACTCCCTCTAATCTTTTCTCCATTAGGAATTGTTTTAATTCTTTTGGTTGTTTTTATTTTCAGAAGAAAATTAAAATTTATCTATTCTTCAATTATTTTTTTATTTATTTTCAGTAATGGCATTACTTCTGAAACTTTATGGAGAGTATTAGAACATCCCTGGGAAAGATTGAATTATGCCGACATTTCTTCCTCAGATGGAATTGTTGTACTAAGTGGGGGGAGGCATTTACCTCCTGGAGATACAAAAATAATTGAATGGAATGACCCAGATAGGTTTATTTCTGGAATAAATCTTTATAGAGCAAATAAATCAGAAAAATTAATATTTACTGGAGGAATAAATCCTTTGAATCCTACTTTACCCCCTGAAGGTGATATCTATATGGAGGAAGCTTTTTTAATGGGTATTCCCAAAAAAGACCTTTTCACTACACGTCCTGTTTTTAATACTTTCGAAGAAGCTAAAGCAATTAAGAAATTACTCGATAAAGAAAAAAACTTTGAGCAAAAAAAAATCATATTAGTTACTAGTGCTTTCCATATGAAAAGAGCAAAAAAAATTTTTGAGAGAGAAGGAATAAATGTATTACCTTATCCTGTCGACTTTAAAAAAAGTAAAAATCTTATTTCAGAATTGCGTAATCCTCTTATTTGGATTCCTAGTTCATATTACTTTAATAGAAGTTCAGAAGCGATTCGTGAACTAATCGGGAGAATAGTATATAAATCTTGGTAATATGAACTAAAGTCAAAAATTCTTGGAGCAAGATATTAATTAATTGAGTATTATTTTTTAACGGTAATTTTTAAGGATTTCAAATAAATGATTAGCATATAATTTGTTGCCATAGAAATTATAATGACCATCTTTTTTCCATAAAGTTTTTTTAAAATCAATCTTATTATTTTCTATGTAATCACGAAATTCGAAACATCCTATCCCATTATTTTTTATGAAATTACAAAAATTCCTACTAAATTTTTCCTCACCATTTACCTTAAGCAAAAAATTTGAAAGATTAGCATCAGAAAATATTAATTTATAATTATTTTCTTTTGAATGTTTTATCCATTCTAATATTGAAGATTTATTAGGTTTTATAATTTCTGAATCAAGATCATATTTCAATACCTTTTGAGGCAAACAGTTTGAGAAATAATATATTCCTGTATTTTTTACAGAACATTTAGGCTTTTTTTCATAACTTATATTTTTTAGAGGTTTATAAAGCATGTCAATTAGTATTATGGCACTAGATGAATATTTTCTTGGATCAAATCTTCCTAGTTGATAATTAGATCTTTGTGAAACTTTGAAATCTAGATATTCTTTCATTTCTTGATATTTTTTTTTCTCAAAAGATATACTACTTTCACTAACTAATAATCTAATATCATCTATTTGATAACCATCAATAATAGTTGAATGTGGATGAAAATAGTCATTATCAATATCATTAAAATCTCTATTGACGATTACATATTTCGGAATATATTCAAGAGATTTAATTATTTCTTTAAATTTTTGAAATTGATGTTTTTGTCCAGTATGACTAACGCCACATCCAGCAACATTTAATTTAGATTGTTCTTCAAGTAGAGTTCCGAATTTTTTCTCTATTGGAGCATAACCCCAAGTATGACTGTCACCTGCAAGATAAATATCATATTTACTATTTTTATTAATTTCATAATCAAAACAACCAATATTATTACCCCATACTGGATATGGAGGCGTTTCTGGAGGTAAATAAGAAAGAACTTTGTTTGAATTTTTTTTTATATCAAAACCTTTTAAATTGTCAGCAACAAAATGTCCTAAGGGATATCCCCTGCCAAAAGTTTTAGGCTCATTTAGATATTCTGGAAAGATTTTTTGCAACTTATCTTGAAAAAAAATTGAAGAGATGAATTCTACTAAGAAAAAAGTGACAAAAATATTTATTCCTATTAATTTTAAATTTGATTTCAAAATTATTTAAAATTTGCTTTTGATAAACAAATTATTACGTCCAGCAGACTTTTAAACACTAAACACTTAATAAAAGTAATTAAACTTATCATATTAAAATAAATTAATCACAAGTCTTTTGTATAACTATAAAGTTTATTTAAAGTATCCTCAAAAGAATAATTGTCTAAAAATTATAAATTAATAGTTTCATTTATATTTCTTCATTTTAGTATATTTATTAATTCTCCATATTTAAAACTACTATCTAATGTAATTCAAAGATCATTCATTATCTAGCCAAATGGATATGTAAAACTCAAATCTCCTGATAAGATTATTAATTTATTTACCTTAAAAGGATTTTATCCCAATAATGAAAAGCTCCATAAGCGGAACCACATACATAGGCCTCATTATCAAAATTAAGCATTGGTGCTCTACCTAAAGATAACAAATCTGATCTCTTTTTTATTATTTCAGAACTTGTTGAAAAGGCGTATTTTATTCCTTCTTCATGAAGAAGTTTTTTAACTTTTTGATTATATGATTTCTTATGCCCAAAAGGATAAGCGAATAGATCAGATTTACCTTGCAAAGCTTTTATATATTCTTTAGACTTTTTAATTTCCCACTTAAGCCAGTTTTCTGGGAGTTCAGCAAGTGAATTATGACTCATAGAGTGCGATGCAATTGTGACTAAGGGATTTTTTGCAATATCTTCAATTTCCTTCAAAGAAAGTAGTTCTCTAGAAGCAGTAATATTTTTTTCTTTTTTTGGAAATCCTAGTTGCATTTCATATTCGGACAACTGTTGAAAACTAGAATTAATTATTCGGTCAAAGAACTTTGATTTTTCTTTTAATGTTAATCTCTCGCGACTAGAAAATAGTTCACGATATCGACATAAGATTCTGCTCCTTACACCATCCTTTTTATTTTTGTCTATACATAAACCTATAGGAATAAATAAGGTTATTGGTATTTGATATTTCATGAAATACTTTAGGGCATATTTGATTGATTTATCTGCATCGTCAATAGATATTAAAATAGCAGGTTTACTATTATTTGATTGTTTTTTTAGAAAAGTTGTTAAGGCAAAATCGATTTCTAATGGTTCAAAAAGTTCTGAGAAAATTTTGAGTTGTTTATCTAAGACTGAATAAGAAACTTCTAATCCCAATTTAGGATAATTAATTGAATTATCTGTGAAATAATGATAATCAAGAGCTATTAGATTATTTCCAACTATTTTCTTTTTAGAAAAAAAACTTTTGTATATTAGGCTGCTGAATATTTTTCTTAATTTGAGATTATCAATCATTTACTTTTTTCTCATAGCTAAAAGGTTACTAGCTCCTAAAAACTTTAGTGGGGTATATCTAAGAAAATCTAATTTATGATTTAAATCCCCTGGAATGATATTAAAAATAAGATCTAACGGTGAGGGTAGAACTGTAAATCCTTGATATTCTGAAAACATTAATTCAAAACCATTTTTTTTTGCTCTTCTTATAAATAGTGCTGGGAAATGTTTTCTTGGAAAAAAATTCAATTTATTGACTGCAACTTTTTCCTTAAGATATTCTTTTTTAATCCAATTTACTATATTAACTATCTTTCTAGATTTCTTCATGTAATGCCCAATTCTATTAAGACAAGTTGACCAGCCAAAAAGATTAGTAATATTTAATATTAATATCCCGTCATCTTTCAATAATCTTTTAACTTCTTTAAGAAGTTTTTCATCAGTAGGCATATATTCAATTAATCCAGATGCAATAACGCAATCAAACTCACCTGAATTTAATTTAGTTTTTTCGCAATCTCCAACAATAAATTGCCACTTTTCTGAAAACCCTTTCTCTAATGACCTATTTCCTGCAAGGTTTATCATGGCGGGAGATGAATCAATGCCTATTCCAGAAAAACCAAATGAGGAAAGATTTTCTTCTAAAAGACCAGGACCACATCCTAAGTTTAGAATTTTGCAAGAAGATGATTTAAAAAATTTCTTAACTAGTTTCTCTATCGTTTTTTGTCTTTGCCACTTAGGGTGTCGAATTTGACTAAGATAATAATCTTCTGTATATTTTTGAGCATTCTTCTCAAAATATTTTTCTGATATAGATTTTATATTGCTCATAGAAATTAAAAAAAAATAAGTCTTATTCTACCAAAAAAATTAATTTCATTATAAGTTTTGATAAATTTTCATTTATCACGTCATAAACTTTGCCTAAATAAACTCTTTTCAACTCTTAATCTATCTATAAAATTCTGCAAATGGATCGCAACCAATCTTACTTTTAATTAATTTAGCTTTATCTTCTTTTATGGCTATTAAGATTTTCAGATAAAAAGAATTTCTTAAATTATGTCTTGTCTTTTCTTAGATCAAGGATTTATAACTTTTAAATTTTAATTTTTATAATCAAATTATATTTAGAAATATTTTTTACAAGATTTCATGTTCTAAAAAATATTAATTTATTGAATTACTTAAGACTTTTTATTTAAATAACTAAATGCTTTAAGTTTCCTTTTCTAAAATTTTATCTAAGGATTTGAAAGTAAAATGATTATATAACTTCGCTTTGTTAGTACCCAAATACCCTAAACATTCCCAATAGCATCCAAAAGCATGCTACAACTTGTAAATCTCTAGGCATATTTTAAAGTTTAAGAATCTATTAATCAAAAACTATAAAGTACAATATTAATTAGGCTGGTTACTAAAGAAATCTTTTAATAGATTTATATCAGTAACGTTTTGAGATTTGGGGCCATAGCTCAGCTGGTAGAGCACCTGCATGGCATGCAGGGGGTCAGGGGTTCAAATCCCCTTGGCTCCATTTAATATAATTACTAATATCATCTTGTTTTATCTTTGATGAAAAATAATTTAATAAAATTAGTAGTTTTATTTTCATCATTATGCGTTACATTTTTTATCGCAGATTTTATATTGAAATCTTTATATCTGCCAAAAAAGCAATCAAAAGTACACTTGATTAGTAAAGAAGGTATTTTTAGCGATAACGAAAATAACATTATCAAATTTGGTTCTTCAAAAGAATATAGACATATTGGCATTTACGGAGGTGGAATTGAATTTGATTATAAATTTAATACAGATGAAAATGGATTCAGAAAGACAATTTCGTGCAATATAGAAGATAGAAATATAAAAAAAGATAATACTTATGATGTCGTAATAACTGGAGATTCTCTTACTCAAGGTACAGGTTCTAATTTCTCATGGACAGAAAGTTTAGAGCAGAAACTTTGTAATAAAGGTTTTAATTCAATTAATACAGCTATCCCAGGATATAGTCTTGAGGGAATGTCAAACTCATTAAAATATGCAAAAAAAGAATTAAATTCGAAAATTGCAATACTAGCAATTATGCCAAAAGGGATAAGTAATGAACACTATAAGGTCGTTAAAGAGCCAAAAAGATCTTATATTATTTCTAATTTATCAAAAAAAAGATTTGTATTTTGGCACATAGATAATTATCTATCAAATGATGAAATTTTATCAATTGCAGATAAGAAAGTTAAAAGCGGTTTACTTCCTATGTTGTTAAAGGTTCAGGACTCTCTTAAATTTAAAACAATGAAGGTTAAATCTAAAGTTGATAGATATTTCAAAAAAGTTGATTCAAGAAATTATTCAACTAATTTAAATATAGAAAACTCTATTAAACATATTTATACATCTATAAAAGAATATGGAAAAGATAATTTTCTTCTTATTATTCTGCCAACAAATGATCTCTATAAAACTGATGTTGATGAATTTTATACTTCTAAAATTAATAATGATTTAGAATATTTTCTCAATTCTATTCAGGAAGAAATATTAATCGCAGATCTTAGAAAATGTCAACTTTCTTCCTCTGATTTTTATGAGCTTGATGGACATCCTAAAGAGAATGGCTACAGAAAAATTAGTTCTTGTGCTTCAAAATCAAAAATATTAAATAAATTTATTGAAAATTTAAAGTAGTATAAATAAATCTCTAGGTTATTAATATTTAAATAATTTTTCATATTTAGTGTTTTTTATATTTAGCTAATATATTAAACTGATTTACATTGGATAATTTATCAAATTCATTTAATTTTCTAAGGAAATTAGTCCTATCTACAAAAATTACATATCCCATCGATTCAAGGGAATTTAATAAATCGGAAGACGATCTTCCTAATTCCTTAAACCATTTCGGAGAAATTTCAATATACAAATCTGGCTTAAATTTTTCTAAAGTTCTAGTCGAGCCATCTAATACAAAGGGTTCAAATCCTTCCACATCTATCTTTATAAAATCAACAAAATTAATATTATTTATTTCAATAAAATCATCTAATTTGATTTGCTCAACAGTTGAAGAATTTTCTTGAGAAATTAGATCTGAAGAACTATCTATTATTCTAGAGCCCCCAGAGTTTTCTTTATTTAATAACAAATCAACTGTACTATTTGAATTGCCTAAAGCTTTTTCAAAATATTTAATATAATTAGATACTTTTTTATTCAAGTTGATATTATTTTCAAAAGTTTTAAAAATATGCTTGTTTGGTTCGAAAGAATAAATATTAAATTCTTTTTTATCTTCATAACATTTTTTTGCGAGTTTAAGAGTAAAGGCTCCTACATTAGATCCAATATCTATAACATTAAATCTTGATTTGTTTTTGAGGGAATTGTAAGCATAAAGCCATGAATTATCACTTATATCTGCAAACAAATACCATTGCATATAATCACTAACATCAACATAAAAATTTACTTTATCTCTCTTGATTTTTTTAAATGTTTTTTTCTTATAAAAATTTGGGGGAGGTAAAGCTTTTGTAAAAATAGAGGAGAACTTAGAAATAAAAATAATAAAATTTTCTAGTTTTAATATAAATATTAAAAATTGAACTAATTTAGAAATTTTAAAAAATTTTTTCATATATTTCTTTTTTTAAAAGTGTATTGCAATTATATCAAAATTGATTTTTTAGTTGAATGGAATTTAATAATATACCTTATCGTTTTTCTTAATTCACACAAATAATATGATTATTTCTCAATTCAGAAGAAATGCCAATACTCCATTCTTTATATTTTATCAAAGTGAAATTTAGATTTTTATTTGATTTTCTATTTGAACAATGATTCGAATCTTTATCCCACTCCCATTCAAAAATATCAAATGACTTTTTTTTACTCTGACATTTAAAAGAGGCCTCTTTCATTATCCAGTTTTCTAATACATATAATCTTTTATCAATATATTTCAGTTTTTCATAATTTATCTTTTCTTTTTTTGAAAAATATTTTTGGCACAATTTTTCATAATCAAATTTCCTATCACTTCTTTCAATATCAATTCCAATCTTTTCTGATGACCAGGCTATTGTAATTGCATCCCTACAATGACTTAAGCTAATATTACCCCATCCATCTTTTAAAATTGGTTGTTCTCCTGGCATAGAAAACATTGGTACCTTTAAAGGATCAATATTAAATAACTTAGATAAAGCATATCTAGCATAACCTCTTGAATAAATGTATTCCTGCGCTTTAAATGGGGACAGCTTCGAGGAGATTTTTCTTTCAAAATTATTTATTTGTCTTTTAATATGATTCTTTTGAAAAAACCATATTGCACTTCCAACTTTTTTAATTTGTCTTTTCCTCAAGTTATAGATAAATATAAACTTTATTATTAATAAAATTCTTTATTTAAATACAATTTTTGAAATTCTTTGCAGAATATTATTCTTTAGAAAAATTAAATTACTATATATACTTAAATAACAATCAATCTTAACGACAGATTTTAAAAAGTAATTCAATATTTTATTACAGATTCTATTGGAAAATCGAACTTAGATCTTGCATTCAAATCAAGTAACTCTACAACAACTATTAATCCCGAAATAATTTTCTCTGCGTTTAACAAAATTTCTTTTATGCAATTCACAGTTCCTCCAGTCGCTAGCAAATCATCAATAATGACGAATTCTTTTCCTATCTCAAGAGAACTCTTTTGCAATGATAATAAATTTGAGCCATATTCCAGATCATATTTTTTCTGTAATAATTCACCAGGTAGCTTCCCTGGTTTTCTAGCTAAAATTACCGGCTTGGAGAGTTTTAATCCAATAGCAGTTGCGAACAAAAAACCCCTAGCATCGACAGCAATTAAAGCGTCTGCATTTTGATTTATCGAATAGGAAGACATTCTATCTATAACTTCAGAAAATATTTCTGGATTAGCCAAAATGGGTGTGATGTCTTTAAACATAATTCCTTTTTTTGGGAAATCTGGGTAATTATTAATCAACTTTTCTAGTTTTTGCTCTAGCATTTTTTAGAATATTAAAAATCAGTGAATAATTCAGAAATAAAGAATAAACTACACATTAGGATTTTGGCCGCAATGCCAGAAGAAGTTGGCGCTGCACTATCTAAAATTTACCATATCAGTAAAATTTCTTTTGGAGACTTAACTATATATTCAGGTATTTAGAATGAAAATTATTTAAAAAATTTGTAATTCTTTAATATTGCAGGATTCTCACTATTAACAATTAATACACTTCTGGATCTGTTTCTTCCAAAAATTTTTTTTGTTAAAAGTTTTTAAATTCACTTAAAATTGCAAAAATTATTTATTCGTTATTAATTTTTTATATAGATCAGAGAGATTTTTATATACTTCATTTTCTGGAAAAAAATTGATAACATCTTTTTGAGCTTGTATTCCAATTTTCTTTCTAAAATTTTTATTTAAAATAAGTTTATCAAGAGCCCTATATATGTCTATTGAACTCTTATATCCAACAATAAGAGCATTTTTATTATTTTTTATTATACTTCCAGATATTCCAGAAATTGTGAATATGCAAGAAATTGCAGATGCCATTGCTTCTAAGTAAACTAAACCAAATGCTTCCTCATCATAAGCAATTGGGACATGAATGAAAATATCCATAATTGAATAAGCGGCTAACATATTATTTTCGTATCCTATAAATTTATATGAATTATTTGGAAAATTTATTTCTGCATATTTAGATAAGCTTTCGAATTCGATCCCACTAGCACCAAAGAATAATATTTTAATATTTTTATGCTTCTTTGAGGCCATTTCAAAACCCTCAATTATATATTTAAGACCTTTATAGGGATCAAACCTTGAACAAACACCAACCACTATATCGGATTCTTTAAGATCATATTTACGCAACATATTTGTTCTTAATTCATGATTATTTGCATATTTTTTTAAATCAATCGATGGATAAGATTGATGAATTTTTCTACGATCTACTTTTTCTAAATTACATAAAATATTTGTTACAACATCAGAATAAGTCAGAATATGTGTGCTTAAGCTATTTGATAAATAATCAAAAATAAGGTTTTTTTTATGTCTTCTATGATGTTCCATTGCATGGTGTCTTGTGTATAACCTGTATGGAATAAGACAAAATGTTCCAGCTATTAAGCCGATAATATTGGCCGTCAATAAATGACAGTGAATAATATTTACTCTATTTCTAATTAAATATAAAATTGTAAAGAATAAAGCTTTAGGCCAATCAGTTTTTTTCTTACAAGAAATACTATCAACTTTAAATCCCAGAGAAGATAGTCTACTCTCAAGTTTTGAGTTTGTATCGCTGAGTAATAAAAAATTAATTTTTATTCCATAGATATCATTTAATTTGCAGGCAGTTAATTCAAATATATTTCCTGAAGGTAAAACAGTTAAGTTTGAGATGATATAACAAATCCTCATTTTTCAAGATTTTACTTTTAAGTATAACTTTTTATCTCCTATTTCTTTAACTTTCTTGAATACACCAATGATTAACAAATGACATTTAAAGTAGGAGCTGAATCTGTTTTATAAAGACAACTAATTGTTAAAATTTGGCGCTAACGAGTTTTGAAAAGCAGTTTTAGGTTATCGAATAGAAAAATATTTTTACAATAATGATCCTTAATTATCCGATAGCAATCAAAAAAACTAATTAAAAGTTAATATGTGATCTCTGCGCAATTAATTTCGTAATAAGACTTTAAAAAAGTGTATAAATAAATGGAGCCACTACTGAACCTTGAGTAAAAACTATTAGAACACCCATAAAAACAATTGTAATTATCAAAGGAGCTAGCCAATATTTTTTCCTAATTTTTAAAAAGTCCCAAATATCTCTTAAAAGATCTATGAAATCTTCCATATTTAAAAAATTCTCTTCAAATTTATTATAGAAGAATCCCTTTTTTCTTTATAAGAAATCAAGTCTTTGTTAATCTTCTTTAAGGGATCATATCCAAGCGATTTCATAATAATAGAAATTGGTTGAAGAACAATTAAAAAAACCAGTCCTAGAATAATATGACTATTTATCCAACCAAGATATTTACCTAGAGCCATCCATCCTTTATAAGGATAGAAAAGTAATGATGGTGAAAAAACTCCAAAGATTATTAAAGGTAAGCCAATAAAAAGACTCCAAAATCTAAACCCATGTCCACTAATAAAAGGTATTAACCAACCAATGAAAAATGGGATCCCAAAACCAATTAAGAGTCCAAACTCCCTAAGTGTTTTTTTTGAACATTTTTTTTTCATTTTAATCCAATTCAAACTCTTCTCTCCAACTTTCATATCCTTTTATTTTAGGCTGTTCATTTTTAAATAATATTTGATTCTCTAACACAAGAACATCCATTTCCGTTCTCATGAAACATCTATATGCATCTTTTGGAGTACATACTATGGGTTCTCCCCTTACATTAAATGAAGTGTTAACTATGGCGGGGCAACCAGTTCTTTTTTTGAATTGATTTATTAATTCATGATAACGGGGATTTGTTTTCATACTTACTGTTTGAATTCTTGCAGAATAATCTACATGTGTAATTGCTGGCAATGTAGATCTTTGGATATTTAATTTTTCAATCCCAAAAAGATCTTTTTCCTCTTTAGTCATCTTCCTACAAAGCTTCTTTTTTACTTTTGCAACAAATAGCATATAGGGACTTAATGTTTCAATTTCAAAAAGATTATTAACATCTTCTTCAAGAACTGAGGGAGCAAAAGGTCTGAAACTTTCTCTAAATTTAATTTTTAAATTCATTACACTTTGCATCTCTTTGTTTCTGGGATCACCAATAATAGATCTTGCCCCTAAAGCCCTTGGTCCAAATTCCATAGCACCGTTAAACCAACCAATTACATTTCCAGCATCAAGTAATTCTGCTAGCTTCTCAAAAAGTTCTTTATCATTGAACCTTTGAAAAGGTGCATCTATGTTTTTCAAATAATTAGTGATTTCTGTATTTGAAAAACTGCATCCTAAATAAGCTCCATTCATTGAATCTCCTGGTTGAACCTTCCTTGGCTGCTTATGATATTCATGCCAACCGACAAGAGAAGCACCCAAAGCAGAGCCTGCATCTCCGCTTGCAGGTTGAATCCAAATATTTTCAAAAATTTTTTCTTCAAGTAATTTTCCATTTGCGACACAATTAAGGGCAACACCTCCAGAGATACATAAATTCTTTTGGTCTGTCTCTTTGCGTAAAGATTTAGCAAGCTTTATAACGATTTCTTCAGTAACACTTTGGATTGATGCAGCTAAATCCATATGAAATTGGGTTAATTCTGTCTCAGGTTTTCTAGGCTTCATTCCAAATAATTTACTAAACTTATTGCTTGTCATACGAAATCCACGATGGAATTTGAAGTAGCTAATATCTAATCTAAATGTTCCATCCTCCTTAATATCAACAAGATTTTCCTTTATTTTTTGTACATATTTTGGCAACCCATAAGGCGCTAAACCCATTAATTTATATTCACCAGAATTAACT
>FUFK010037631.1_pt1 | contig 78571 bp, 67 predicted proteins | sample 1021851 | NCBI WGS metagenome assembly FUFK01 (sample SAMEA51879418, study PRJEB19060) | metagenome | reverse complement strand
AAATATCCAACAGCTGCTTCAGTTGACTTATATGGATCATGCCTATCTTCATACCACCATGATTTATTAAGCTCATAAAGCCTTCCTGTTCTTGGCATAAATTGCCAAATACCAACAGCGCCAGATGATGAAATTGAAAAAGGATCATAGTTACTTTCTATGTAAGGAAGGATAGCTAATTCTATAGGCAAATTATTTTTTTCTAATTCATTTACAACAAAATATATAAAGTAATATGAATCGTTCAAGTATTCTTCAAATTTATCAAGATCTTTTAAGTGCATATTCATATATGACATGACTTGATCGTTAATAACCAAATCATCATCTGTATTGTTATGATTTTTGATATAAGACCAGATACTTCTGTCTTCAGCATTTTTATGAAGAGTATCCTTAAAAGAATCCAGATTTTTCTCTTTAGCAGATGTTTCTAATTTATTAATTTCAACTTGCTGACATCCAACAAGAAACAATAATATAAAAAATGTTCTTAGAAATTGTCTTTCCATTTTCTTAATGCTGTAAATATTTCTAACTCATCATCTATGATATCGAATTTCTCAATTACTTTATTTTTTATATCAATATCATGACACCGTAAAAATGGATTTATTTTTAGTTCTTTATTTAAATTAGTTGGAAGAGAAGGTATACCTGAGGAAGTTAACTTTTCAATATTGTTAAATTCATATATAAGATCTTTATTATCCTTATCAACTTCTAGTGCAAATTTTAAATTAGAAAGAGTGTATTCATGACCACTAAAAACTTTTGTTTCTTTTGGATAATTTGAAATTTTCTTTAATGACCAAAACATCTGTTCAAATGTACCCTCAAAAACACGACCACATCCACCAGCAAACAGAGTATCTCCACAAAAAAGTATTGGGTCTTTATCATTGAATGAATAAAAAGCAAGATGATCTAAGGTATGACCAGGAATCTCAATAACCTCAAAATCAATACCTATTATTGAAAATTTATCTGATTCCTTAACTATATTGTTTATTCCTTCAATTTTTTCAGGTCCATATACTTCAAGATTCATTTTATTGGTTAGATCAAGAAGTCCATTAGTATGATCGTAATGATGATGAGTTATTAAAACTCCTTTCAAATTAATCTTATTAGTATCAATAAGATTAAGAATTTCTTTTGATTCTCCTGGATCAACAACTATTGACCCTTCATTAGTTGATACTAACCAAATATAATTATCTGTATATGCTTTTATCGGCTCTACACTTAACATATGCAAATTCTAGTTTAAATTTATGAAAACAGTAAATATTTATACAGATGGTGCGTGCAGAGGAAATCCTGGAGATGGGGGATGGGGTGTGCTTATTGAATATGAAAATATTTCAAAAGAATATTTCGGTGGTGAAAAAAATACAACTAATAATAAAATGGAGTTAAAGGCTGCTATTCATGGTTTAAGTGTTTTAAAAGAATCTTGCGACGTAAATATTACTACTGATTCTAAATATGTAATGGATGGAATTACTTCCTGGATAGAAAATTGGAAAAAAAATAATTGGAAAAATGCATCAAAAAAAGATGTTAAAAATAAAGATCTCTGGATTGAATTGGATAAATTAACAACCAAACACAATGTAAAATGGAATTGGGTAAAAGGTCATTCCGGTCATGAAAAAAACGAAATAGCAGATGCACTTGCTAATAAAGGAATAGATAATTTATAAAGATGGCAAAAAAATACATCGTTTTAGACACTGAAACTACTGGGCTTGAGGTAAAGCAAGGCCATCGTGTTATTGAAATTGGNGCTGTTCTTTTAAATGACCGAAAAAAATCAGAAGAACATTTTCACAGNTACTTAAATCCTTCAAGATTAATTGACGAAGAGGCATCAAAAGTCCATGGTATTACTAATTCTGATCTAGAAGATAAACCTTTTTTTGATGAAATCGCTGAAGAGTTTGTAAATTTTATTGAAGGCTCAACTCTAGTTATACACAATGCTCCTTTTGATCTTGGATTTTTAAATAATGAATTGCAGCTTGCCTCAACTAATTACCCAAGCATTGAAGAAATATGTGAAGTAGAAGACTCATTAATAATTGCACGAGATAAATTTCCAGGACAAAGAAATTCCTTAGATGCTTTAGCAAGCAGATATAACGTATCTGGTTATGACAGAACATTTCATGGCGCTTTACTCGATGCCAACATTTTGGCAGATGTATACATGCAACTAACTGGCGGNCAAAGTAAATTTGAATTTATATCGAATGGAAACTCTTTATCTGACCAAAATAAAGACTCCGAAAATCTTATTATTGACCAAATTGATGGCTTGCCTTCGATTAGTGCCTCAGAATCAGATCTTAAGGAGCATGAAAAAAGAATAAGTGAAATTGAAAAAAAATATTCTAAAAAAACAATATGGAGAAATTTTTAATGAAAGCTATTGTTACAAGATTTGCTCCAAGCCCAACTGGCACTCTCCACATTGGAGGTGTGAGGACCGCATTATTCAATTATGTCTATGCAAAACAAAATAATGGAAAATTTTTAATAAGGATTGAAGATACTGATACTGAAAGATCAACTAAAGAATATGAAAAAAATATACTTGATAATCTTACATCGATTGGGCTTGAGCCTGATGAAGATCCAATCAATCAATCTGAAAGAAATGAGATATATTTGAAAGCTGCTGAAAAAATATTGCAGTCTGGCAACGCATATTGGTGTGATTGCTCTCAAGAGGAACTTGAAGAAATGAGGAAGGCACAAATTGCAACTGGCAAAAAACCAATGTATGACGGTAGAAGTAGAAATCTTGGATTAGAAAGATCTGATAAGACTGTTTTAAGGTTAGCAACTCCTGAAAATGGTGAAATTATAGTAAAAGACTTAATAAGGGGAGAAATTAAATTTAATAATAATGAGTTGGATGATCTTATATTGCTAAGAAGTGATGGTTCTCCAACATATCATTTATGCAACGTTGTTGATGATTATGAACAAAAGGTCACAACTGTGATCAGAGGAGAAGATCATATTAGCAACACTCCAAGACAAATTCATATTCAAAATGCTTTAGGTTATCCTGAATTAGAGTATGCTCATTTACCTCTGGTGCTTGGAACTGATAAAAAAAGACTCTCTAAAAGAAATGCTGCTACAAGTCTAGAAGAATATCGTGAGAAGGGATATCTTGATTCAGCAATCTTAAATACTTTAGCCAGATTAGGATGGTCTCAGGGTGAAAATGATGTTTTTTATATGAATGATCTTATAAAGGAATTTAATATAAAAGATGTTCAGAAAGCTGGTGCAATTTTTGACATTACAAAATTAGATTGGTTGAATTCTCAACATCTTGCAAATTTGTCACTAGAAAGTTTTAAAGAACAATTACAACCATTTTTAAAAGCATTGGAAATTGATATTGAAGATCATGAAAATTCTGATCAACTGATTGAAGCTATGAGGACATCTGATAATACCTTTTCAGGAATAGCAAAGTCATTGATACCTTACTATAAAGATATTAATGAATATGATGAAAAAGCTATAGAAAAATTTATATCTGATAAATCAATACTGGAAGAACTAAAAGTATTGTTAAATGNATTGGATGACTGGAATCAAGACAACATTGATAACGTTCTTAAAAACTATCAATCAGAAAAAGGATTATCAGTTCCCGCCGTAAATCAACCTATAAGAATATCTTTGACAGGATCAACCAAATCTCCAGGTCTTGGATTGACCTTGTTTTTATTTGGTAAAAATAAGTCTTTGGAGCGTATATCATACTTGCTTAGCTATTTAAGTTAATTTTTTTAGATTTAAAAAATAGCCATAAAAGTAGACATACAAACCATCAAATGCCTATAATAATTGCATAAAACGCGTTTTTTTAAGGGGATATCTATGAAAAACATAAAATTATTACTTTCGCTTATGCTTTTAATGCCTTTCGCATTATTAGCTCAAGACAGTTCAGACAGTGATGTTGAAGAAGTTGTGGTTGTTGGTTCTCAAATAAAGGGAGCTAAAATTACAGGAGTTCTTCCAGTATCTATCATTAGTGCTGAAGATGTCGATGCTCTTGGTATTGATTCGGGTGATGAATTACTTGAAAATTTAGTAGAGCAAGGAAATAACTTTTTTAACGAATCAGAAGAAACATCTGGTGGTGTTAATGCTGCCAGGGGTGACGTTGGAGCATATAATTTAAGAAACATGGGTGTAGGTAATACCCTTGTACTTCTTAATGGTAGAAGATTAGTCAATAACGCCGGTTATCAAACTGAGCTTATTGGTGAGGACTATATTCCTACTATGACAGTAAACTCACAGGCTATACCAGTTCTCAACTTAGATAGAGTTGAAGTCTTAAGAGACGGAGCTTCNGCTATNTATGGTGCTGATGCTGTTGCTGGTGTTGTTAACAATGTTCTTGACACAGATTACGTTGGAATGGAATTCAGAGTGAGATCATCCAAATTTAAAAACTTTGACCCAGGTGCTGGTGATAGATTGAACTTTAAATGGGGAATGGATTTTAATGGAGGCGCATCTAATATAAGTATTTCTTATGATTACTATCAAAGAGATAGACTTCCTGCAACTGAAGATCCAAGATGGTCACGATGTGATTACAGACAAGATGTAAGTTCTGAAAATGAAGATTTTAGAGGAGATAGAAATTTAAGAAATTGTTACTCTTACAGATACATGCAGCTAGACAGATCAGGAACAGATTTTTTCACCGATAGTAGAGGTGAAACCCAAATAATTCCAGAAATTGCTATAGATGCTCTTACAGGAACACCTGTTACAACTTGTAATGGTGGTTCAGATACTATTAGTACTGGTTATGGAACTTGTTTACACCCTGATACGTCTGGTTCAGGATACTATCAAAATGTTAATTTACTAAGAGACGCAAGAGGTGAATTAGAACGACATAACTTATTTATGTTTGTTAATCATGAAATGAATAGTGGTAATGAAATGTATCTTGAGCTTGGAAGATATAGTTCTGATTATCAAAAAAATAAAGAATCTGGTGGTATATTTTCTGTTCAAAAATTCTTTATTGATCAAAACTATTGGGCGCAACAAATAGAAGATGCTACAGGAGCAGACGTAAACAGAAGATGGTTTGTTGACGGATGGCGTCCAAGTACTGTTCAAAGAAAAGTTGATAACCAAAAAGATACATACAGAATGGTTCTTGGTTTTAGAGGAGAATTGGATTCTGGATGGGATTGGGATACTGGTATTGTAATCAGTAAAGCAACAATGGAAGATACAACAGCTAATAGAATTAGCGCACTTGAGCTTGTTGCTGGTTTGAATGACATGACTCCAGCAGCTATTAATCCTTTTTCAGCTACTGATCAAAATATTGAAAGAGCACTTGTTGATGTATATAGAAACGATACAAGTAAACTTAGAATCCTAGATTTTAAATTTTCAAAACCTGACGTATTCTCAACAAAAGCTGGTGATGTTGCTATGCTTATTGGTGGTGAGTACAGGTTTGAATCATATGTTGATGACAGGGACCCATTACTTGATGGAACTGTAAGATATACAGGTTCTACTGGTTTAACATTTCCATTTGTTTCTGCTGTAATTGGNAGTAGTCCATCAACAGACACAATTGGTCAAAGAAACACTGATTCATTATTTATGGAAATGCAAATTCCAGTAACTGAATCTATTAGTGCTCAAGCAGCAGTTAGATGGGAAGATGTTGAAAACGTAGGCTCAACTACTGTCGGTAAATTCGCTATTGGCTGGGATGTTACAGATGGTGTTCGTTTAAGAGGATCTATTTCTACATCTCTAAGAGCTCCAAATTTAATCCAAATTCACCAACAAGAAGTGACACGTGTTGCTACTCGTGAAGACTTTGTATATAAATATATTGGTGCTGATGATTGGGATCAAACTGTTCAAAGGTATAGTAAAGCAAAATCTGTTGATGATGGACTTGAATCTGAAAAGTCTACTAATTCATCTGTTGGTATTGTTTTACAACCTTCATTCTTAGATGGCCTTACAGTTACAGCTGACTTATGGTCGATTGAAAAAGAAGACACTATTGGATTATTTGGTAGAGAAAACCATACAGTTTATGACTTAGCTTTGAGAATTCTTGCTGGTAATAGCAATTGTTCTGCTTTCATAGGCAACCCTGCTTTAACTGGTTTAGATCCTTATGATGGTGCTGATGATCTTGAATTAACAGATGGATCAGAAGTATCACTTGATTCAGCTTTTGCTGCAGCTGGAATTTGTCCAAGGGGACAGGTTAATCAGGTCACTGATGAATACCTTAACCTTGCTACAAGAACTATTGAAGGAATGGACGTTGCTATTGTTTATTCACTAGGTGACTTCACATTCAAATATAATGGTTCTTTCACTGATGAATTCGATCAAGAAGCTACTTCTCAGTTTGCTGCAATGCAGACTCTTGCAGATAACGGCACTATTCCAGAAAGTATTCCACTTCAAGGATTTGGAGATTTATTAGGAAAAGACGGTAACATTGAAGAAAAGCATTCATATAAAATCTACTATAACGGTGGAAATTGGGGTGCTTCACTTTCTGCTTTAACTAAAGGCGACTTCGTTCAGTCTAAATTTGGTACAAGAAATGGAAGAGGATATATTATCCCTGAAATGACTACTCAAGATTTAGCTCTATGGGCAAAATTTGATTTAGATGGTAAAGATGCCAGAGTTAAGTACACAATTAAAAACTTTGAAGATGAAAGAGCTCCTCTTGCAGATGGATATCAAGGATATTTCTCAGATATTCACCAAGATCTTGGAATGATTCATCAATTAGAATTAAGAGTAAGATTCTAATTATCAAAAATTTTAAAGGGAGCGCCTAGCTCCCTTTTTTTTGTCTTATAATAATTTAATGTCTGCATATAAGAAAAAAGGATTTAGTATTGGAATAGGAATATTCCTTATAATGATGTTTTCTCCGGCCCCGTCCGGACTTAGTGAAGTTGGATGGGATGTCGCAGCAGTTGCTGTTCTTATGGCAATTTGGTGGGCAACTGAAACAGTTCCCGTTGCTATTACGGCTTTACTTCCTTTAGCACTTTTTCCATTATTAGGCGTCACTTCATTTGAAAATGCAGCAGTCCCATACGCTAATAAAAATATATATCTTTTTTTAGGTGGATTTATGTTGGCACTTGGCATAGAAAGCTCTGGCTTGCATAAAAGAATTGCCTTGAAAATGATTATATTAGTTGGATCCAGTGGAAGAAGACTTGTAGGNGGCTTCATGCTTGTTGCTGCACTCATAAGTATGTGGGTNATGAATACATCAACAACACTAATGCTTTTACCTATTGGATTAGCTGTATGTGGAGTCATGTCAGAAACAATTCCAGGCATAACAGATAAAGATAGATCNAATTTTGATACAGCACTACTCTTAGGTATTGCNTATGCCGCGACTATTGGTGGTATGTCAACATTAATNGGAACTGCTCCAAACATAGTCTTTAGTGCATTTATGCAAGATACTTACGGTGTTGAGATCTCAATGTTTGACTGGATGATGTTGGGTGTACCACTAGCAACAATAATGTTATTCGGCGCATGGGTATTATTAACAAAATATGTATTCCCAATTAATTTTGTTGCAACTAATGAAGCGCGAAATGAATTAAAGTTAATGCTAGCTAATATGGGCAGTTTCACAAAGGATGAAAAAAGAATTTCTATTATTTTTGGATTAGCTGTATTTGCCTGGGTGTTTCGTACACTGCTTAACAGAATTGATTTCCTCTCAGGTTTGACAGATGCAGGTATAGCTATTATCGCTGCAATACTCATTTTTATGACTCCATCAGCTTCAAAAAAGGGTGACCTACTTCAATGGGAAAAATCAAAAGATTTGCCATGGGGACTTTTGATACTATTTGGTGGTGGTTTATCTTTGGCCGCACAAATAAGCTCGAGTGGTTTAGGTATTTGGATAGGAAATAGTCTTTTAATATTAAGCACTGTACCACCGATACTTCTTATTTTAGCAGTAGCAACTTTGATAATTTTCCTAACAGAAATAACCAGTAATGTAACAACTACAACAACCTTTTTACCTGTATTTGGTGCGTTAGCTATTGCAATAGGAGTTTTACCTGTTTCTTTAACCGTTCCAGTGTGTTTAGCAGCAAGCTGTGCATTTATGCTTCCAGTAGCAACCCCACCAAATGCAATAGTTTATGGNTCTAATAAATTTACAATTGCAACCATGATGAGAGCTGGTTTTGCCTTAAATATTGTTGGAATCCTAGTTGTAACAATTTTTGCATACTATTTTGCTCCACTTATTTTTTAGTGATTATGATGAGATTGCTAAGTTTTATTTTCTTTTTCTCTTATCTTCATTCTGGTCAAGACTATATAGATTATCCTCATCCATTTCATCCAACTTCTAGTAAGAGTGGAATGGTTGTAAGCCAAAATATACTTTCATCTGATATCGGTGTAGAAATCTTAGATATGGGAGGTAATGCAGTCGATGCTGCGGTTGCTGTAGGTTTTTCTCTTGCCACCACATTACCTAGGGCAGGTAACTTGGGCGGTGGTGGTTTTATGCTGATTTACATAAAAGAAAAAGATGAAATTTTTTATATTGACTACAGAAGTAAATCACCAAGAAATGCATCGATTGAAAAGTTGCTTGGAACAAAAAAAATACCTGATAGAAATTCAAAAAGATGGGAGAGGGTGGATTATACATATTTAGCCTCAGCAGTTCCCGGAACTGTTTATGGATTACTAGAGGCGCATAAAAACTTTGGTAGATTAGATCTTCAAGAAATCATGAAACCTGTTATTGCTCAAGCTGAAGAGGGTATAACTGTTTCTAGTGACTTAAGTTATGTCATTGGTGTAACTCCACAACTTAAAAGCGATGCAGAATCTTATTCCATATTTTTTAATGATAATAAGCCTTTAGAAGAATTTTCAATTATGAGAAGGCCAGACCTAGCTAATACATTTAAGGAAATCTCAAAAAATGGTATTAAAGGTTTTTATGAGGGTGAGATTGCTGACAAGATTGTCAATGCAATGAATCAAAACAATGGATTAATAACTCATGAAGATTTAAAAAACTATAAATCTTTTTTTAGAATGCCAATTGCAATAAATTATAAAGGTCATAAAGTTTTTACTGCGGCTCCTCCATCAGGAGGCGGTATTACTTTATTAACATCTTTAAGTATTCTCAATAATATTGATATTAATAAATATAAAAGTGACTCAACTAAAACATATCACTTTTTAGCAGAATCGCTTAGAAGAGGCCATAATAACAGATCTCATTTTGTTGGAGATCCTGAATATTTTGATGTTCCTATTTCAGATTTACTATCATCTAAAAGAATTAAAGAGCTTATAAGTTCAATCGATTCAAATAAGGCGAGTCCAGTAGAGGATGTAAAAGCTTTTAAAAAACCGAAAGAAAGCAAGGATACAACTCATTTTTCAATAATTGATAAAGAGGGAAATGCAGTATCAAATACATATACTCTTGGGCTGTCTTTCGGTTCTGGAGTGACAATTCCTGGAACAGGAATATTAATGAACAGTCAAATGAACAATTTTGCTTATAGATACGGTGACAAAAACGACATAGGAAGAGGTGCAAGCCCTGGAAATAGATTTGAGCCTGGAAAAAAACCGATGAGCACAATGGCACCAACCATTGTATTTGATAAAAATGATGATTTACTTTTAATAACTGGTTCGCCAGGTGGATCTGACATTCCAGCTGCAATCCTTAGAGTAATTACAGGCGTTATAGATTTTAATTTAGATATTGGTGAAGCAACTATGCTTCCAAGAATTCACAAAGACTGGCCGTATGAAGGTCTTGAACACGAAAGGACAGTTAGTAGAGATATTGTCAGAAGACTTAAGAGTATGGGCCATAAGACGGAATATGAAAATACAATTGGTAGCACTCAAAGCATCCATGTGTTTGAGGGAACAAATTATGGTTTTGCTGATTTAAGAAGACCAAATGCAGGAGTTTCAGTACAAACTAATTAATTTTTCTATAGTCTAATGGTGGCTTTCTGTCACCTAACAAAGGTACATATTCAAAATTTTTACCAACTCTTTCAAGATGTTCTTTTTTTGCCATTTCTACAATTGATGGAGAATCAAAAATTTCAATTGCACTTTTAGCAAGAACTATTGCTGCAAGTTCTGCTCCCTTGATCCCAATAGACGTTCCTCCTGATGCAACAGCCTGCCATGAATGTGATGCAGTTCCTGGTACCCATGTAGCAGTTCTTAATCCTGCTGTAGGAACATTCCAACTCACATCTCCAACATCTGTCGAACCATATCCGTGTGATGTTTTAAATGGTCGAACATATTCTTGTGTCCCAATTTCATTATCGGGTTGAAAAAAAGTTTTATATATTTCTTTAGCAAAATCATTTTCTTTTTTGTTGTATGAAATGCCACCCATTTTATCTAAATTTTTGTGAACTATTTTCTGAATAGTATCATTTGGAAGTAATGAAAAATTTCCATGCATTACCTCATATGACATTGAAGTATCAGTTCCAACTGCTGCACCTGATGCAGCCTTGGTTACCCTTTTGAAAAGTTCTTCAACAACTGACATTTTTGGATGTCTGACGTAATAATAAACTTCAGCAACATCGGGAACTACATTTGGAGCAAGACCACCTTTTGTAATTACATAATGTATTCTAGATTCTTGAGGTATATGCTCTCTCATCATGTTTACCATATGATTCATTGCTTCAACTCCATCAAGCGCTGATCGACCTTGTTCCGGTGAGCCTGCAGCATGAGCTGAAATACCATTGAATGTGAATTTTGCTGATTTATTTGCATTAGATGTTCTTGAATTAGCACTATTTGAATCATCGGGATGCCAATGAAGTACTATGTCTACGTCATCAAATAATCCATCTCTAACCATATATACTTTTCCAGATCCGCCTTCTTCTGCTGGAGTGCCATAAAATCTAATCGTTCCTTTTACATTGTTTGTAATTAACCAATCTTTAATAGTTACTGCTGCCCAAGCCGAAGCTGCTCCAAAGAGATGATGTCCACATGCATGACCAGCACCAGTGTCATTATTAACAACTTCTTTATATGGAGAGTTAGATTGAGCCAAACCTGGAAGGGCATCAAATTCTCCAAGAATTCCTATTATTGGACCACCATTTTCAAATTCAGCAATGAAGGCAGTAGGGATACCAGCTAAATTCTTTTTAATTGAAAATCCCTCATCTTCTAAGGATTGCGCAAGCAAGTCTGCACTTCTATTTTCTTGGTACCCTAGCTCAGCATAATCCCAAATCTCCATTGCAACGTCTTCAAACTTTTGCTTATGATTATTAATGCTTTCTAAAACAAAATCCGATGAAATATTAATGCTTATAAATAATAAGCCTATGAAACCAATTGGCTTTCTTTGAATTTTATTTTTTTTCCAACCCATTCGTTTTTCTCCATTGAATCAATGATAGTTTTATCGGATGATGTAATCAATTTCCTTTTATTATCAATTGTTTCTATATATATAATTGCTTTATTAATATCCTTTTTATTTATAACTGTATATCCTACTATTTTACCTTCTCCATCTTCAAATTCTGATAATTCAAGAGCTTTCTCAATAGTTTCTGCATCTTTAGTAACATCCTTATGTATAAAATCAATTTCTTTATTCTTTGACCATAAAGCATATGATTGTTTTGTCATCATACCCGAGACTCCAGTAACTATTCCAATACCATTATTTTCTCTTAGTTTTTCTATTAATTTTGCTGTTGAATGCAGCACATAACTGTTTAAAGGACCTCCAGCAAATGGCATTGCTCCTGTTACAGTTTTATCTTTGATGTTATTGAGATTTAAAGATTTTGCAAACATTTGAATAGCAACAGGAAAACAGCTATATAAATCATAGATATTAGGTACCAAATTGTTTTTACTACAAATATCTAAAATAAACTTTGCAGCAAGTTGCATTCCAGCTGGTTCAATTAAGTTTGGTCTTTGAAGAGTAGATATCATATGATTATTTTCAGATGATGCTAAAGGATAAACTCTCTTATCTAGTGGAATATCAAGCTTATCAGCCACACCCTCTGAACAAATGATAATTGAGCAAGCTTGGTTTACATTCCAACTTGTGCAGTGATACTTATTGTATGGAAACGCTTGCCTTGTATTCTTCTTTGATTCAAATTTTATATCTTCTTTATCAATAGATTGTTCAATCCACCCATCTTTATTATTCGCAGCAATTTCTGAGTAACCTGAATATACATCACATAAATAGTTGTGATGATCATCATGATTATTTTGCAACATGTGTCTAAATGCGCTTTCCAAAATTGCATAATAACCAACAGCCATAGATCCTAATTCCTTTTCTTCAACATCTAGTTGAAGTCTTTCAGGTGATTTTTCGTATATATCTGGATTCGTATTTAAAGGTGTTTCAATGTAATCCTTATTTTCAATCGATGATCTAAGGATTTTAAAACGAGATTCACCACCTAAAATTAAGCTAGCTTTAATTTCACCATTTTTAATTTTATTGAATGCAGTATTGAGAAGATTTTGTTGAAGTATTCCTACTTTGGATACGATTGTTTTAACAGATTTGATATTGTTGTTGTCTGCAACCCATTTACCAGGATCTCTATATCTCCAAAATCCTTTTGGAATCCTTACTTCATCTATATATTCTGTAATATTACTATTTGTGCAATCAATGATAGCTTTTTTAAAGGATTTATCCATTAAGAAAAGCGCTTCATCAAGTTCATTGTAATTACCTTTTTGCTGGATGGTTCCCAATCCAACCACAACAGGTCTATTGCTCATGAGTTTAGTTGGTTGCTTCGCCCCAATAGTTGTAACCAACTATTTTAGGTGTACTAGGAAGGTACATTTGATCGAGCGTATTAATCTTGAAACCATTTTCTTTCAATATATTTGGTATATCTCTATTAATATTACATCCACCAAATAGTTTTCCCCATATCGGATTTATTCTATTTTGCCATTTAATAATGTTTTTATCTGGCGCAGTTCCATGTTCACAAAAAAGCATTTTAGCGTCATTTTTCATTACTCTTTTAATTTCTTTGAGCGCATCCGTCGGATTTGGAATAGTACACAAGGTGTATGTCATAACAACGGTATCGATTGAACCTTTAGGCAACTCAATTTCTTCAGCTCCATTTATTAATAAATTAACATCTATTTCATTATCATATGCTGTTTTTTTTGCCATATCGCATAATTCACTCGATGGATCTATTCCATATAAGTTATTTATTTTTGATTTTTCATAAAATGGTAGATTTAAACCTGAACCAATTCCAATTTCCAAAATATTACCACTTGCATTTGGAACAATTTTTTTTCTTTGATAATTGATTGGTTTGGTTGAACAACAACAATCTAAAAGTTTTGGTAACAAATATTTTTCATATGATTTCTTAATCATTATGAAGATTAAGTGGCATAGCCGCAATATTAAAACCAGCATCAACATATGTGATCTCTCCTGTAATACCACTTGCATAGTCTGAGCACATAAATGCTGCAACATTTCCAACTTCCTCTGCAGTTACAGTTCTGCCTAGTGGCGCTTTATTAGAATGTTGTGCCAACATTTTTCTGAAATTTTTAACACCAGAAGCTGCTAATGTTTTTATAGGACCTGCTGATATAGCATTTACTCGAATATTATTTTTGCCTAATGATGCTGCTAAAAATCTAGTGTTCGCCTCTAAACTAGCTTTAGCAAGCCCCATAACGTTGTAATTTGGCATTGTTTGTCTTGATCCTAGGTAGGTNAGAGTTAGCAGTGCTGAGTTTTCATTGAGCATAGGCTTAGATTCTTTTGCCATTGCTGTAAANCTGTATGAGCTTATATCNTGAGCGATCTTAAAGCCCTCTCTACTAGTAACTTCTAAAAAATCACCCTCTAGCTGATCTGACGGCGCATAACCAATTGAATGAACAAAACCATCAAAACTANTCCATTTTTCTTTTAAAGATTTAAATGAAGATTTTATTGATTCATCATCACTAACATCGCATTCAATTAAAATATTTGAATCACAAGCATCTGCAATTTCTTTAATATTTTTTAATAATCTCTCATTTTGATAAGTAAAAGCAAGNTCAGCACCTTGTTTATGCATAGATTGCGCAATTCCTGCAGCTATTGANTACTTATTAGCGACCCCTGTAATTAATATTTTTTTATTTTTGAGCAACATATATGATTTTCATTACCTAACTTAATCTAATTGTAAAAGAAAAAAGAGCATATATCTGAATTTTGATGAGTTTTTATAAAATATTCTCATTTTTTTTGAATCATAAAATTTATATATAAACAATTATAAAATAATTGCAGAAAAATGTAGCAATATTGTAAAAACTCTGAAACAATAACGTCATAAACGTGTTTTAGCGGTATGCTATGCGCAAAAAAAATTTAATTAACTTACGGGGAATTGTATGTTTAAAATAAAAAATTATTTATTTGCAGTGCTTGTGCTTTCATTTGGTGTTTTAAACATCAATCTTGTTGCCCAAGACTCATCTGCAGATGAAGATGTAGAAGAGGTTGTAATTACCGGTACAAGGCTTACTGATCCTAATTTATCAAGTGTTAGTGGTGTTGTAGCTGTTGATGCTTCTGATATAGCAAATAGAGGTGTAGTAGCAGTTGAAGAATTGCTTGCGGATTTACCTCAGATTTCGCTAGGACAGGATATTACAGACTCAAACGGTGCTAATGGTTCTTCAACTATTAGTTTAAGAGGTATAGGCTCAGACAGAACTTTAACTCTAATCAATGGAAAGAGAATGGCTCCAGGTACTATCAATGGTGGTTCTGCAGCTAACATCAATAATATTCCAGTTGCATTAGTTAGCGAAGTTCAAGTTGTTACTGGTGGTGCTTCATCAGTATATGGTTCTGATGCTATTGGTGGTGTTGTTAACTTTATCCTTGATGACGATTTCGAAGGTTTTAAAGCAAGCTATACTCACAGTTACTATAATCACAAGAATGAAGATAGTGACATGAGAGCTCTTGTTGAAGCTGCTGGTTATCCTCAAGCTCCAAGTACTGTAAATGTTGGTGACAACACAGTATGGGCCGTTATGTTCGGAGCAAGTTTAGGCGATAATGGTAATGTTACTGCGTATATTCAAAAAAGAGAAAGAGATCCAATACTTCAAAGTAAGTATGACGTATCTGCTTGTGCTCTTTGGGATGGTGGCCCTCAAGCTGCTAATCCATATGGTTGCGGTGGATCAGGTACAGTACCATGGGGTAGATTTGCTAGCTTTGGTGGCGGACCTGTTTCTGATTGGAACTATTCTGTAAAACCAGGAACAAGTGAATTTGAACCATTTGCTGGACCTTTTAACTATGGTCCTTTTAACTACTTCCAAAGACCAACAGAAACTCTATCAACAGGGTTTTTTGCTGACTATGAAGTAGCTGATAATATGAATTTTTACGCAAGTGCAAATATCATGGATGATAGAACTGTTTCACAGATTGCTCCATCTGGTGCATTCTTTATTACAAGTGAAATTTCTTGTGCTAACCCATTTATGTCAGCTCAACAGTTTAAGCTGATTTGTTCAGATCAAGGCTTAACAGCTGATGATATGACTCCTTCATATCTTGGAAGAAGAAACCTTGAAGGTGGTGGTAGACAACAAGATATAAGACATAATTCATACAGATATGTTTTAGGTGTTGAGGGAGAACTTTCAAACGGATGGGCTTATGATGTAAGTTATTCTAATTCAGAAACTGCAGTTGCAAGTACTTACATGAATGACCTTTCAATCACAAGAATTAAAAGAGCTCTTGATGTTATTCTTGATGCAGATGGAAACCCAGCTTGTAGATCTGCTGTTAATGGTACAGATCCAAATTGTGTTCCGTGGAACGTCTTTATAAATAATGGTAATCAAATTGTTGATGATCCAGTAGACGGTGTTACTCAAGCTGCACTTGATTATTTAATTGTTGACCTTTATGCAAGAGGCGAAGTTTATGAAGAAATTTGGCAAGCAGTTTTATCAGGTCAAATTGATGCATTAAACGGTGCTAATGTTGTAGTTGGTATCGAACAAAGAACAACAGGTATGGACAACAGACCTGACATTGGATTCTTAACTGGTGATGGTGCTGGTCAAGGTGGACCAACTAAAGCTCTTGGTGGTGAATACGATGTTGATGAAGTTTTCTTTGAGATGGGTATTCCAGTTAACGATCAACTATCAGTTGATTTAGGTGCTAGAATGTCTGATTACTCAACTGGTCAAGACACTGATACATGGAAAGTTGGTGCTAAATATGTCGTGAATGATAAAGTCACTGTTAGAGCAACAACTCAGTATGCTGTTAGACACGGTAATGTTTTTGAATTATACGGAGATCAATTCTTAGGATTATGGTCTGGTAGTGACCCATGTGCTGGTTCATCTCCGAGTGCTTCTCAAGCAGAATGTGCCCTAACTGGAGTTACTGCAGCTCAGTATGGTTCTGTTCCAGATTCACCTGCTGGTCAGTACAATGCAATTTACGGTGGTAACCCTAATGTTAACCCAGAAGAAGCAGATACAATTTCAGTTGGTGTCGTAATGCAATTAACTGATAGCTTAACTGTTTCAGTTGATTACTCTGATATTACAATTGAAGGCGCTATTGGTAGTGTTTCTCCTGCATTTAGTGTGAATAACTGTATTTCTACAGGATCTCCACTTCTATGCCAAAACATTAACAGAAGCTCTAGAGATGGTAATTTCTGGATTGGTTCAGGTGCTGATGCTCCTAACGTTGTTTCAACTACATTAAACTTAGGTGAGGTTGCAACAAGCGGTTTTGATATAGTAGCTGATTACTCAATGGATACACCAATGGGTCCATTAAGTGTTAGAACAAATATTGCTAAAACTGAGACTTTTGATATTACAGAAGTTGTAGGTTTTGGAACTGCTGAATGTGTAGGCTACTGGGATGGTGGCGGCACATGTGGTGGACCAACATTTGAATTACAAACTGTTACTTCTGCTACATTATCAACTGATAAAGGTGATTTAATAGTGACTCACAGATTCTTAGATGAAATAGAAGATTTAGGACCATTTGATTCTCCTATTGATTCAATGAACTATTTTGATACTGCATTTAGCACATCATTTGGCGAGTTAACATTATATGTTGGTGTAAACAATGTGTTTGACCAAGAAGCTCCAGTCTTAGATGACTTAGCTCCTAATGGAAATACATTCCCATCAATTTATGATGCATTCGGTAGATATATATTTACCAACCTTACTTATCAGTTTTAATAACTATTAGTATTATTAAAGAGGGCTTTTAAGCCCTCTTTTTTTTATTGAATATTTATTTGATACAATTCGCATATATGAATCACATTAAAAATTTCAAAGTAATATCTCAAAAGTTTATATATGCAAACTTTACGAAGTTATTTATTTTTTTTATGAATTTATATATTAAATCGCAAGTTAAAAATTAATAATTTAATAAAAATGTTGAGATACTTTTTCTTAGCTTTAATGTTATTTCCAACATTAGTGTTCGCAAAATACAAAAATACTGATGGTGAAGCAATTGATAAGTCTTTAAAAGATCTTATAAGATGGCAAAGAAATCAAAAGAAACCAACTCTAGCTTATATAGATCTATCAAATGAATGGCAAAACATAAATCTTCAGAATGAAAACAATTATTTAATATGGATAGGACATTCAACCTTCTTAATTAAAAAGGATGGCTTAACAGTTCTTACCGATCCAGTTTTCTCTGATAGGGCATCACCATTTAAAAGATTTGGACCTAAGAGATTAATTCCACCAAGCCTTAGTATTAAAGATTTACCTCCTATAGATATTGTCACTGTAAGCCATAATCACTATGATCATTTAGACATAAGATCATTGAAGAAAATATCAAAAAAATATCCCAATGCATTATTTTTAATTCCAAAAGGAGATAAAGATATTTTTAATAAAAGAAATATTAAAAATGTAANAGAGTTTGAATGGTGGCAAAATACTGACTTTAAAAATCATACATTTACATTTACGCCAGTAAAACATTGGTCTGCAAGAGGTTTATTTGATAGAAATGAGAGCCTATGGGGTGGATGGTTTATAAATTCAAAAGACTACGCAATTTATCATGCAGGAGATACAGGATATTCAAAAGATTTTATAGAAACCAAAATAAGATTAGGTGCACCAAAATATGCTCTTATACCTATAGGTGCATATGATCCAGAATGGTTTATGTCAGCAAGCCACGTAAATCCTGAAGATTCTATAAAAATAATGAAAGATCTTGAAGCTCAATATGGCTTTGGAATGCATTGGGGAACTTTTACGCTTACAGCCGAAGATACTTTAGAGCCGCAAAAAAGATTAAATAACGCAGTTATCGCTGATGGAATAGAAAATTTTAAAACACTTATTCCTGGAGAAGTAGTATTTCTTGAGCAATAATCAATTTACTTAAAAATTATTATTAGATAAGATGTTGAATCTTTGGGGCTATAGCTCAGCTGGGAGAGCGCTTGAATGGCATTCAAGAGGTCCGCGGTTCGATCCCGCGTAGCTCCACCAATTTTTGAAATTTATATAAATATTATGGATAAATTATTATTAATAGTAGTAGCTTTACACCTTTTTTTAATTTGCATTGGTAGTTATAGAAACTTTAACAGGTGATTTTATCTTAAAATAATCGCATAAATCCCTAAAAAAATCATTATTAGAAGGTTTTTTAATTGCTTCATTTATTTTACCTATTGTCTTTTTTTTTATAAAATTTCGTTCGNAAAATTTTATTCTCTGGGGAATTAGTGGTTTTTAGAATAAAAAAAGACAAAATATTTGATTTGTTTAGATACTTTTTAGTTAGATCTTGTCTAATATTTACTGTATTGCTNCCTTTGCAACTTCATTCTGATGGNATAGCAAGTGTTAATTCATATGTAGAAATTATATCAAGTGCAACTGATTTTAGAGCCCGAAAACAATCAAATAATGGTCAAAGATCTGCCTCGGGATTTGACTTTATCATTACACCTGAAAGAACAGAGATTTGTCAACAAGGTCAGAGTAGCTCAATATGTACTAACACATATAGCTTTAGCGGCCTTGGTTATGTTCCAACTGGAAGTGCGACCTCAATTGTGTTTGGTAATACACCTGCCAATTCTTATTTAGTTTACATTAATGATAATCATGATGCTAAAGCAGATCGAACCTCAATGATTGGTCAAATAGTATTCGATTATGAAATTTTGGGATACTGGACAGATCCTACAATGACAGTCGATTTTGATTATGTTGACAAATTAGGCGCAACCTATCCAACATCTGGTAATAGTGGTTTCAGTGCAAGGCAGACAGAAAATCATGTTCATTATGGTAGCAGTACAACCAGTTCTACAATATCTGGTGATTGGGTNTCTATTGGTTCTGATAAAAGAACATTAAGATTTGGCTCTAAAAATGGTAAGCCAGGTGACTATATTAGAGTTATNACCAGAGCAGCAAACCCNACTGTTGATTTTAATACTACTAGNTCAAGTGGTGCTGANTCTGTNTCTTCNAAAGCTATAACGGTTGATTTATCNTCNNCATCNACTCAAAACNTNACNGTTGATTATNCAGTTACAGGAACTGCAACTGGATCAGGAACAGATTACACTNTAGCNAATGGAACACTTACAATAANTGCNGGANCAACATCTGGCACTATCACNATTGCNAGCATNNTTNANGATNCNNTTGACTGAGGGTAATGAGACTGTGATTGTTACCTTATCAAGCCCAAGTAATGCAACTTTAGGAAGTGACGATGCCCANACTTACACNATCACNGATAATGATAGCGTGGTGGTTGATTTTAATTCNACAAGCTCNAGTGGATCTGAGTCCGTATCATCTAAAGCTATAACTGTTGATTTATCTGCNGCATCNACTCAAAACGTAACAGTTGATTATGCCGTTACCGGAACTGCTNCAGGCTCTGGAACTGATTATACTTTAGCTAACGGAACACTCACAATAAGNGCCGGCACANCGTCTGGCACTATTACAATAGCTGGAATTGTTGATGATGGTCTTGATGAAGCAAATGAAACAGTTATTGTTACATTATCGAACCCAAGTAATGCAACTCTCGGTACCGATGAAGTTCATACTTATACAATTACTGATAATGATGATGCACCAGTTGTTGATTTCAATATCACCAGTTCGAATGGTGCTGAATCCACTTCATCCAAAGCTCTCACTGTAGATTTATCTGCAGCATCTAGCCAGAACGTAACAGTGGATTATGCTGTTACAGGAACAGCAACTGGNTCNGGNACAGATTACACCTTAGCTAATGGAACACTCACAATTAGTGCTGGTAACACAAGTGGCACTATTACGATTGCAAGCATTGTTAACGATTCACTAGACGAACCAAATGAAACAGTAATTGTTACTTTATCAAATCCAAGCAATGCAACGTTAGGAAGTGATGATACTCATACTTATACTATCACTGATAATGACAATGCCCCAGTTGTAGACTTTAATTCAACGAGTTCAAATGACGCTGAATCAACTTCATCTAAAGCTCTTACGGTAGATTTGTCTGCAGCATCTGGTCAAAACGTGACTGTTGACTATGCAGTTACAGGAACCGCAACAGGNTCNGGNACNGATTACACTCTAGCTAATGGAACTCTTACCATAAACGCTGGATCAACATCTGGAACTATTACAGTAGCGGGTATTGTTAATGATGGTACTGATGAGGGAAACGAGACTGTTATTTTAACCTTATCAAGTCCCAGTAATGCAACAGTCGGTGGCGATGATGTTCACACATTCACAATTTTAGATCCTTTGGTTGCTCCAGATATAGAATTTGCAAATTCTAGCTCTAGCGGTGCTGAATCAGTATCCTCGAAAGATTTGACTATCGAACTGGATGCATCTTCAGGTTCAAACGTAACAGTTGATTACGCTGTTACAGGCACAGCTACAGGCTCTGGTACTGACTACACTCTTGCTAATGGCACTGCAACTATTACAGCTGGCTCAACATCAACGACAATCACTATTGCTGGAATTGTTGATGACACTCTGGATGAGCCAAACGAAACTGTAATCGTTACTTTATCTAATCCCTCTAATGCTAATCCAGGCTCTACTCTTGTTCACACTTACACCATTACTGATAATGACAATGCACCAGTAGTAGACTTTAATGCCACTAGTTCAAGTGGGGAAGAGTCTGTTTCCTCTGAGGATCTTACGGTCGATTTATCTGCAGCCTCAGGAAAAACTGTGACAGTTGATTATGCGATTACTGGAACTGCTTCAGGCTCTGGAACTGATTATACTTTAGCTAATGGTACCTTAACTATTAATGCAGGCTCAACAAGTGGAACCATAAGTATATCAAGCATCATCGATGACTCGATTGATGAAGCTAATGAGACCGTCATTGTTACTTTATCAAATCCAAGTAATGCAACTCTCGGTAGCGATGACGTTCATACTTACACAATTAATGATAATGATAGTGCACCAGTGATTGACTTTAATGCTATTAGTTCAAGTGGAGCTGAGTCAGTCTCTTCTGCAGGTTTAGCTGTAGATTTATCGGCAGTCTCAGGACAAAATGTTACGGTTGATTATGCAGTTACTGGAACCGCAACTGGATCTGGAACTGATTTTACCTTAGCTAATGGAACACTCACAATTAATGCTGGTGAAACTAGCGGAACAATTACTATTGCTAGTATTGTTAATGATTCTCTAGATGAAGCTAATGAGACTGTAATTGTTACTTTGTCTAATCCGGGGAATGCAACGCTCGGCAGCGATGATGCACACACTTATACCATTACTGATAATGATAATGCTCCAGTAGTTGACTTCAACGCAACCAGTTCAAGTCAAGCTGAATCTGTTTCTTCTAAGGCACTCACAGTTGATTTATCTGCAGCTTCAGGACAAGACGTAACAGTTGATTATGCAGTTACTGGAACCGCAACAGGTTCTGGAACTGATTATACTTTGGCTAATGGCACCTTAACTATTAATGCGGGAGCAACAAGTGGGACTATTACAATTGCAGGTATTGCTGATGATGCAGCTGACGAAGCAAACGAAACCGTCATTTTAACTCTATCAAATCCAAGCAATGCAACTTTGGGTAGTGACAGTGTTCACACTTTTACCATTACTGATAATGATGATGCTCCAACTGTCGATTTTAATGTTACAAGTTCAAGTGGTGCTGAGTCAGCATCTTCTGCAAATTTAACTGTAGATTTATCTGCTGCATCAAGTCAAGATGTGACAGTTGATTATGCTGTAACTGGAACAGCAACTGGTTCAGGCACCGATTATACTCTTGCCAATGGAACACTTACAATAAGTGCTGGCTCAACATCAGGAACAATTACAATAGCTGGAATTATTGATGACTCTATAGAAGAACCAAATGAGACAGTTATAGTTACATTATCAAATCCAAGTAATGCAACTTTGGGAAGTGACAGTACTCATACATACACAATAAATGATAATGAAAGCAGTCGAATAATTGATTTTAATACCACAAGTTCAAGTGGAGCAGAATCTGTATCTTCAAAAGTCATTACAGTAGATTTATCCGGTGAATCCAGTCAAGACGTAACAGTTGATTATGCTATAACCGGAACTGCGACTGGTTCTGGAACCGATTATACTTTATCTAATGGCACCTTAACCATAAGCGCGGGATCAACTAGTAGCACAATTACTATTGCTAGCATTGCTGACGATTCTTTAGATGAAGATAACGAGACCATTATTCTGACACTATCTAACCCTGGAAATGCAATATTAGGTAGCGACAGTGTTCATACCTATACAATTTTTGATAATGATGATGCTCCTGTTGTTGACTTCAATGCCACTAGTTCGAACGGAGCTGAATCTGTATCTTCAAAAGTCATTACAGTAGATCTTTCAGCTGTTTCAGCAAAAAATATTTCGGTTAACTATGCAATTACCGGAACAGCAACGGGTTCAGGCACCGATTACACTCTAGCTGACGGAACGCTTACGATAAGTGCTGGCGCAACATCTGGTACGATTACTATCGCTAGTATTATTGATGACTCTATTGATGAAGCAAATGAAACAGTGGTTCTCACATTATCTAGCCCAAGTAATGCTACCTTAGGAACTGATAAAATTCATACTTACACTATTACTGATAATGATAATACCCCAACGATTGACTTTAATACTTCAAGCTCTAGTGGTGCTGAATCTGTTTCTTCTAAGGCAATAACGGTTGATTTATCAGGACCTTCTGGCGAAATAGTAACAGTAGACTATGCAGTCACTGGATCAGCAACCGGATCAGGTGGAGATTATACGTTAGAAAATGGAACTTTAAGTATTGCTGCAGGTGATACAACAGGCACTATTATTATTGCAAATATTATTGATGATACTATCGACGAGACAGATGAGACTGTAATCGTTACCTTATCAAGTCCTAGTAACGCATCATTGGGTTCTGATAAAGTTCATACATATACCATTACAGATGATGATGATCAGCCTGAAATAAGTTTTAATGTGACAACCTCGTCTGGTTCTGAATCTATTTCCTCAACAGCAATAACTGTAAATTTATCTTCAGCATCAAGTAATGACATTACTGTGAATTATGCTGTTTCAGGTTCAGCTATAGGCTCGGGCACTGATTATACTCTTGCTGATGGCACCCTAACGATAAATGCTGGCGAAACAAGTGCCACTATTGTTATCTCTGGTATTATCGATGACTTGTCATCAGAAGGTAATGAAACTGTGATCTTAACACTTTCAGCACCAAACAATGCGACTCTTGGAGATGATGATGTCCATACTTATACCATTAATGACAATGACGGGACTCCAACCATAGCATTTACGGATATAACATCTAATAATCTAGAATCAGTTTCTTCGACATCAATTCAAATTTCAATTCCATTTGCATCTGAGGTCGATATTAGAGTTGATTATACGGTTACCGGAACTGCAACTGGATCAGGTACGGATTATACTCTTGATGACGGAACCCTAACAATAAACGCAGGCGCAACAACTGGAACTATAACTATAAGTGATATTGTTAATGACTCGNTGGATGAGATTGATGAAACGATAATAATNTCTTTGTCTAACCCAGCAAATGCAACACTTGGTACTAATGTTGTTCATACTGTAACAATCCAAGATGATGATAGTCCTCCAGATATAGATTTTGATCTAACAAGCTCTAGTGGGGATGAAGCTAATGCATCTAAGGCAATAACTGTAAATTTATCAGCAATATCAAGTAAGGATGTAACTGTAGATTATGTTATAACTGGAACAGCAACCGGATCAGGCACAGATTATGCTCTAGCAAATGGAACTCTTACAATTAGCGCNGGTTCAACATCTGGTACTATCATTATTGAAAATATTGCTGATGATTCCCTAGATGAAGAAAACGAGACAGTAATTATTACTTTGTCGAGCCCTAGTAATGCNACATTGGGAAGTGACAGTGTTCATACTTATACCATCAATGATAATGACAGTGCGCCAGTAGTTGATTTCAATACCACTAGCTCAAGTGGAGTTGAATCTGTTTCTTCTGCAGGTTTGACTGTAAATTTATCTGCAGCATCAGGACTAAATGTTACAGTCGATTATGCTGTAAGTGGAACCGCAACTGGATCGGGAACTGATTTCACTCTAGCTAATGGGACCCTAACAATTAATGCTGGAGAAACAAGTGGTACCGTCACTATTAGCAACATTGTTGACGATTCAATTGCTGAGGGAAGTGAGACAGTCNTTGTTTCCTTATCTAATCCCAGCAATGCTACCTTGGGAAGTGACGATACTCATATATATACAATNACTGATAACGATAAACCAAATATTTACTTCAATACTATCAGCTCTAGTGGAGATGAATCTGTTTCCTCCGCATCTCTAAATGTAGATTTATCTGCAACGTACACTCAAGATATAACAGTTGATTATGTGGTAACTGGAACTGCAACTGGNTCGGGAACTGATTACACTCTTGCTGATGGAACACTTTCAATTANTGCTGGTGAAAAAACTGGGACTATTNTAATAACTGATATTGTTGATGANGTAGTAGATGAAGAAAACGAGACTGTCATAGTCACCTTATCAAATCCAAATAATGCAATTTTGGGTACCGATATCATCTACACTTATACTATTAACGATAATGACAACTCTCCTAAAGTTGATTTTAATATCTTAAGCTCAGAAAGTGATGAGCCTTCTTCATCAATAAGTATCACGGTTGATGTATCTGAGCTCTCTGAGAGGCAAATTTCAGTAGACTATCAGTTAACAGGTACAGCGACTGGCTCAGGTATTGACCATGATATGGAGGATGGTACTTTAACAATAGATGCTGGTGAAATTACTGGCATCATAACAATTCCCAATATTATTGATGATGACCTCGCAGAGGGTGATGAAACGATTATCATTACATTATCTAATCCAACGAATGCAATAATTGGTGATGACAATATTTATACTCATACAATATTGGCAAACGACGATGATAAAAGACCTATTTTAATAGCAACTAGTCCTGAGGATGACACTACGAGGGTTCCAGTGGATAGCGATATCATTTTGACCTTTAATAAGGAAGTGAATTGTGCATCAGGCACAATTAATATTGAATCTGAGGATAATTCTTCTTCTTTTACCGTAAGTCTACCAAATGACATTGTCACNGGTTGTGGGACAGATACTATTANGATTAATTTACCAACAGATCTTGAGTATGAAACAGAATATTATGTATTAATCGAGGATACTGTATTTGAGGATCTTATAGGTAATTCTTATAAGGGTATTACCGACAAGAAAGAGTTTAATTTTAAAACTCCTATCATATTAACCGATCCTACTCTTAAACAGCCTGTAATTGATAATGCAAAGGCTATGACGCAAATTGCAACACGTTGGGTCGATAAAAATATTGATGTAATTTCTAAAAGAATGAGTAATTCATCACGACAGGGTTTAAGAGTTAATTTTAGCAATAATGTTATTGATTCAATTAAAACTATTGGAGTGGATGATCTTGATGATAATTATATTGAAGAGCCAATAGTTGAGTTTTGTAGGATTAATTCCAGTGGCCCTAAAACCGATCCATCTCTAAAGATAAAAGTTCATTTATCTTCAATAACTACAGAAAATATCGCTGTAAAATTTAATGTAACTGGATCATCAGACATAGAAAATTTTTCATATGGGGAAGGGATATTAAATATAGATGCAGGACTTAAATTTGGAGTCATTAACATTGATGATATTCCTCAAGATAGATTTGGTTTTATTCAAGGCGATAGAAAAATTATTCTAACTCTAACAGAATCTACCAATTCACAGTTAGGTAATAACTTGGTGTATACCCATACACTAACAGATGATCAAAATGCATGGACTGATCCGAACGTTAATTATTTTTGCCTGTCAGATTTTGATAATACAAGATCATCTGAACCTATCCTTGTAAAGGCTTCATCTAATTCTGACTCAGTAGTTGATAACTCTCAAATCAATGACTTAGATACTCAAGTTAGCTTTGATGATATTAATTCTGAAGCCAGTATTATGGATATAAATACTGAACAGGATCAAGCTGACAACACCCAAAATTTAGAGGAATTTAAATCGACTGTCAAAGCTTGGGCGTCAGAGCCAGTAAAAGTTACTGCTGATGGAGAACTTAAAGAAGTAATTGGAGATTGGTCAGTATGGATTGATGGTGAATTTGGAGAATTTACTTTAGGTAAAACCAAGCCTAGTCCAAGAATTCTGGATGAAAGATCCTTTCATATAGGAACTGATAAGTTAATGAGTGATGATGGAGATTTATTTGGTTTCGCATTAGGCTTAGGAGAAACCAAGCCTATAGACAGGAATGATGAATCAAATGTAGAGTCTAGGAACTATAGTTTTTCAACATATGGTAAATTTGATGATAGAAGTAATGCATTACAATATATCTTTGGTGTTAGTAAGATAGAATTCAACACAGATCGATTAGATAAAGAAGAGCTTCTAAAAGGCGAGCGAGAAGCGAATCAATTATATGGTTCCCTTGCTTTCATNCGTTCTTTAAGTAATGAGTCTAGTAACTGGCAATTTTCTCCTTATATTAGATTTGATGGTTCATACACTGAGTTTGATAAATATAGCGAGATAGGTGGCGAGACAGCACTTACTTTTGATGAACTAACACTATCTAATGCCAAAGCATCAATTGGAACAGATATTAGTTATTTATTTACAGGATCAAAATATAAAGTGATGCCATATATTAATCTAGAATATGGTTTGGATTATTCAAAAACTTCAAGTCAGAATATGTATTACACCGTTGAAGGAGCGAGTAAAAATTATATATTAGAGTTAGACGACGGAATGAAAGCTCATAATTGGGAAGTTGACGTAGGATTAATACTAGAAATTTTCACTAATATGAACGCAAATGTTGGTTGTAGAAGAGAAGGCAGATCTAGTTACCTATCTGACTCTTCAAGTGTAACTAACAATGACCTATCNTCATCAGAAGTTTGCTTTCTTGAATTAATGTGGAATTTCTAATATTTATTCTTTAGAACTATAAAAATTTAAGTTCGAGTCTTTAATAGAAAACAACCTTACTGCAAAAATATCTTTTAAGTAGTTTTGATAATTTTTCCAAGGTGATTTATTTCCTTGTTTAGGCATCTGATTTAATCCTCTTTTAAAGTACCCTGAAGTAAAGTCAATTAGCTTGTCATCACCATAAGCACTTTTATCATCAATAGGCTCGCAGCATTTAACACCTTTTTTATCCATTAGGTTAATTAATCTACAAACATATTCACAAGTTAGATCGGCTCTCAATGTCCATGATGCATTCACATACCCAAATGACATTGCAAAGTTTGGAACTCCACTTAACATCATACCCTTGTATGTCAGTCTTTCGTTTGCAACAACTTTAATATCATCCACGGTCACATCGATATCATTTAGAGAATTTAGTTCTATACCAGTTGCAGTAATTATAATGTCTGCTTCAATTTTTTTTCCAGAATCAAGAAGAATTCCATCTTTGTGAAATTCATTAATTGTGTCGGTGACCACAGATGCTTTTCTGTTATTAATAGCGTTAAATAAATCGCTATCAGGCACCAAGCATATTCTTTGATCCCATGGTTTATATGATGGAGTAAAATGTTGATTGACATTTTCAATACCAATTTCGTTTTTAGCTAAATCCAAAATTCTACTTTTAGTTCTTTCAGGATATTTTCTTGCCATAAAGAAAGTAAAGCTTTGGTATAGAATATTTTTCCATCTAATTAAAAAATAAGTGATTCTTATTGGAAGAATCTTTCTGAGGAACTTATTAATAACATCTTCACTAGGTCCAGAGACAACATATGTTGGTGACCTTTGAAGCATTACAACATGTTGTGCTTGTTCAGCAATTGCAGGAACAATTGTTATAGCGGTGGCGCCACTTCCAATTACTGCAATTTTTTTATTTTTATAATTGAGTGATTCATCCCAAAATTGAGGATGAACTATTTGACCTTCAAAATTTTCTTGATTTTTGAAGTAGGGCATATGAGGCTTTGTATAACTGTAATACCCTCCACATAAGAAAAAGAAATTACATGTCATATCTTTTATATCATTATTAACTTTAACTTTAAGTTCCCAAAGAGATTTTTTTGAATTCCAGTTTGCTGAATCAACTATATGATTTAATAAGATATTATCATTTAATCTATTTTCGTTAACTGTTTCATGCAGATACTCCATGATTGATGGACCATCAGCTATCGATTTATCATGTATCCATGGCTTAAATCTAAAACCAAGCGTATGCATATCAGAATCAGATCTTACGCCAGGATATTTAAAAAGATCCCATGTACCACCAATACTTTTTCTTCCCTCAAGGATTGAAAAGGATTTATTTGGACAGGATTTTTTCATGTTATATCCAGCTGCAATACCAGATATTCCTGCACCAACAATAATTACATCTTTATGCATGATAAATATAAATAACCTTTAAACTTTGCGATGAGTTAAAATTTGTTTATGAGAAGTATTCTACTATTAATTATAATTTTTTCTAATAATACCATCGCTTTGGATGTCAATGTAACAGAGCTTAAAAATAAAAGCCCAGAAAGAGTTCTATATATCGGAAATAGTTATCTATATTACAACGATAGCCTTCACAACCATGTAAGAAGAATGCTTGAGGAAGAATANTCAAAAGAAATCGATACAACAAATTATAAAATGGTCACAATTAGTGGTTCAAGATTACCTCATCACAATATTGAATATCCTTTAAATCATAAAAATTTGGGAGCTGAAAAACCTTTTGAATTAGTAATATTNCAAGGNGGAAGTGGGGAAGCNAATACAGTTGATGAAAGAAATGATTTTTCTCTTGAAGCAAAAGCAATGATTAAAAAAATACATGANGCCGGAGCTGAAGCAGCTTTATATATGATTCATGCTTATGTTAAGCCTCATGAGAATACAGATCCTGAGATGATTAAGAATATTAAAAAAATGTACATTGATGCTGCAAACCANAACAGTGTATTAGTCATGCCTATAGGAATTGCATTTGAAAATGCTTATGAGAAAAATCCTGATATTGTCCTCCATAAAGAGTACGATGGATCACATCCTAGTTTACTTGGAACCTATTTAGCTGCTTGTGTGGTCTTTTCAAGCATTACTCACAAATCGCCACTTCAAATACAATATGATTATTTCGGAAAGATAGCTGAAGACGATAAGAAATTTCTTCAGAAAGTTGCTAAAAATACAGTTGAGGATTTTTATAGAATAAAATTATAAATTGTCTGCGTAATTGTGGTTCGTTTCACTGTGATGCTCTTCATCAGCTCTTACACACCTTATTAAATCTGAAAGTTTTGCATCAGTTCCAAGTTTATAATAATTAATTGCTAGTTTTGGTGCTTGAATATTTTCAACTTTGCCTGATTCTACAAGCTCTAAATACTCTGTATAACTTTTAACAGCCTCATCTTCAAAATACCCTATCATTCTATGAGCAGTCCTGGTAAAAAATATATACATAAATAAGTAAAATAAACCAAAAATTACTTGTGCAAATAAAACAATAGACCTCTCAAAATAATTAGGTTTTGCAATTTCAATAAAAAACATTAGATGCATTCTTTCATTTTCAGCTTCAGCAAGCATTTCTCTAATTTGCTCACCATAACCTGCTTTCATAACTCTTAAACTCTTAAAATGCATCCAAACACCAGCAACCATTCCAGGTACTCCTGCAACAGTCTCTAATACGACCGCTCTGTGCCCATATCTTTTAGCAAAAAAGGTATCTGCAATTATCCTAAAAAATTTAGTCATCGAAAGAGCAAAGGCATCTGAGATGTTTTGTTTATTTAATTTATCTAGTATTTGCATATTTATTAAATTTATAATGCATTATATAAATAATTTATATTATGATCAAGTACAATTTGTTCTCTTAAGTAAAATATATTCATATAATTAGATTATGAAAAGTGTTCTAAATTTATTCTTAAATATCTCTACAATAATTCGCTTAAAGAATGAAATTTGATGTTTATTTTGTAGATGCTTTTACGGATGAGGTATTCGCAGGTAATCCTGCAGCGGTAATTTTTACAGATATTGATGATGATAGATTAATGCAAAAAATTGCATCTGAAAATAATCTATCTGAAACAGCTTTCGTTAATATATCAAAAGATAAAAATCACATTAGATGGTTTTCTCCTTTAAAAGAAGTTGATTTGTGTGGACATGCAACTCTTGCATCAGGATTTGTATATTTTAATTTTATAAATAAAAATGCAAATGAGGTTAGTTTTATGTCAGCTAGCGGTGAGCTGTCTGTNAGCAGAATTAACGATTTGTATGAACTAAATTTCCCTAAAGATAATATAAAAAAAATTGATCTTATTGATAGCNTTGAGGATTCTATTGGGGTAAGGCCAATTGAGACTTATATTGGTNATATTAATCTTTTTGCTTTATTNGATAGTGAAGATACACTTAAAACACTTAATCCAAACTTCAATAAGTTAATTAATCTAGAAGGCCAAGGACTTATAGTATCTGCACAAAGCAATGAGTATGATTTTGTATCAAGATATTTTTGTCCAAAATATGGAATCAATGAAGATCCTGTTACTGGATCGGCTCATACTACATTAATTCCATATTGGTCAGAAAAATTAAATTCTGAAGAGTTAGTTGCAAAACAAGTATCTGAGAGAGGCGGCGTGCTTTATTGTAAAAATAAAGATACTAGAGTTCTAATTGCAGGAAAGGCAGTTTTGTATATGAAGGGAGAAATTGATTTAAGTTAAATCTCAATAATTTGCTTGCCAAAATTTTTACCAGTTAAAACATCTCTTAATGCCTGAGGCGCATTTTCAAATCCCTTGGTTATTGTTTCTCTGTACTTCATTTTTTCATTTTCAACTAATTCAAGAATTTCTTTCGTGGCTTTTTCCCATTCATTCATCCATTCAGTAACTACAAAGAATCTGTGTTCAGGTTTTGGATTGAGTGCTCCAAAAACATGAAAGGGTGTTTCAACCTTCAACATATCTTTNTCGTTATATTGTGAAATAAATCCACATATAGGNACTCTTGAACCANCATTCAGTAGGGGAGCTACAGCCTTTGAAACAGGCCCACCAACATTCTCAAAATAAATATCAATACCATTTGGACAAGCATTCTTAAGATCATCATTTAAATTACCGGCTTTATAATCTATGCAATCATCAAACTGAAGAATACTCTTTACATATTCACATTTCTCAGGTCCACCAGCTATACCTATTACGTTACATCCATATATTTTTCCCAATTGACCTACCACAGTGCCAACAGCGCCAGATGCTGCAGATACAACAAGAGTTTCACCAGATTTTGGTTTACCAACTCTATTTAGGCCAAAATAAGCAGTTCTTCCAGGCATACCAAGAGTTCCCAAAAAAGAAGATAAACCAATATTAGACTCAGGTACTTTTAATAAAGCAGGATCAGTATCTTTTGCTTTTATATATGTTTGCCATCCTTTGTGAGCACAAACCTGATCACCCACTTTAAATAAATCAGAATTGCTTTCAATAACAACACCTGCTGTTTCTCCAGTCATTGGTTCACCAATTTTTGCCGGTGCTGCGTATGACTTAGAATCATTCATTCGCCCTCGCATATATGGATCAATAGAAAGGTANTTAACTTCAATTATGATTTCATTTTTTTTTAAAGAAGTGATCAAGTTTTCATTAAGCTTCCAACAATCATCTTGAGGCATTCCAGTTGGTCTTTTATCAAGTAAGTATTGTTTATTTAAGTATTCCATTTTTTCTCCAAAATTAAATTAATTTAGTTAGTTCTCTAAAATGTTTTCTGCAAAGAGTTTTATATATCTCGTTTCCACCGATAAGGATTTTTTCTCCTTCAAGAAGAATTTTGCCATTTGAGTCTAATCTTACAACCATGGTGGCTTTCTTATCACACTCACTACATATAGTTTTAAGTTCTTTTAGATTATCAGCAAGCGCTAATAACTCTTGGCTTCCTTCAAATAGCTCACCTCGAAAATCAGTTCTTATCCCATAAGTCATAACAGGTATATTTAATTCATCAGCAATCTTACCTAGGCCATGGACTTGTTTCTTGGTTAAAAACTGAGCCTCATCAACAAATATACAACTTATTTTTTCAGATTGTTTTTTGCTGATTTCATTATAAAAGTCATATTCATTATTTACGATTATTGCATCAGCCTCCAATCCAATTCTTGATACTATCTTGCCATTTGATTTATCAGCTATAGATTTTGGTACAAATAATAATGTTTTTAAATTACTTTCTTTGTAATTGTGGTTTGATTGAAGAAGAGCAGTTGATTTGCCTGCATTCATAGTTGAGTAAAAGAAATGAAGTTTTGCCATATAATCATTATATAACTTTAATGATGTATTTAGTTTATGAAAGTCTTTGATGAAAAAGGAATTACACATTTAGATTTACACGGAGTTAGGCATCTTGAAGCTTCTGATGAAGTCATTGACTTTGTTTATCAATATCAATCTGCGCTTCCTTTAATAATTATTTGTGGCAATTCTAATAGAATGATTGAGATTGTTGAAAATTCACTTAATTCAAATTCTATTATGTTCTCAAAGCCAAGATTTGGTATTATTAGGGTCGAAAAATTATGAATAATACCGATTTACTACTTTTTGAAGANCAACTTTCAGATGAAGAACTAATAATTCAGAAATCTGCTCGAGAGTATTGCCAATCTGAGTTAATGCCAAGAATACTTGAAGCAAATCGCAATGAGTTATTCGACAAGTCTATTTATCAAGAAATGGGATCGTTGGGATTTCTTGGTGCTCCAATTAAAGGATATGGATGTGCTGGAGTAAATTATGTATCTTATGGCTTGATTGCAAGAGAAATTGAAAGAGTTGACTCAAGTTATAGATCTGCATTTAGCGTCCAAACTTCTTTAGCAATGCATGCAATTCATAAGTTTGGCTCTGAAGAGCAAAAGGAACATTTCTTACCTGAAATGGCCAAAGGCAATCTTATCGGATGTTTTGGTCTAACTGAACCCGATGCAGGATCAGATCCTGGCTCAATGAAAACAAATTGTAAAGAAACTGATGGAGGCTACCTATTAAATGGCTCTAAAACATGGATTACTAATTCACCAATTGCAGATGTTTTGGTAATTTGGGCTAAAGATGAGCAAGGTATATTAAGAGGATTGATAGTTGAGAAGGGTGCCAAAGGATTAGATACTCCAAAACTTGAAGGTAAGTTTTCTTTGAGAGCTTCTGTTACTGGTCAAATTTTTATGGACGACGTATTTGTTCCCTCTGATAAGATTCTTCCAGATGTTTCAAGCTTTAGAGGACCTTTTTCTTGTTTAAATATGGCTAGATATGGAATTTCATGGGGCGCCATGGGGGCGGCAGAATTCTGTCTAGATGCTGCCTTAGAGTACTCTCTTAATAGAGATCAATTTAATGCACCTCTTGCATCGAAACAACTTGTTCAAAAAAGATTAGTAGATATGCAAACAGATATTATTCTTGGTTTACAAGGCAGCCTTAGAGTTGGAAGACTGATCGATGAAGAAAAATATAAACCCGAAATGATCTCTCTTGTTAAAAGAAATAATTGTCAAAAGGGTTTGGATATTGCAAGGATGTCTAGAGATATTCATGGAGGCAACGGCGTAAGTGATGAATACCACGTTATAAGACATTGTATGAATCTAGAAGCTGTGAATACCTATGAAGGTACAAGTGATATTCACAGCTTAATATTAGGTAAGAATCTTACAGGTATAGAATCTTTTTAGATTAACTATCTTTTAAATATCTTCCGAAAAATTTTTCTAGTTCTGAGTAAAGTTCCATTTTATTGGCTTCTTTGTAAAAACCGTGTCCTTCATCAGTTTTTACCATCCACCAGAAATCTTCACCTTCAACTTTTCCATTTTTTTCTAACTCTCTTCTAAGTTTTTGAGCATGTTGTATTGGAACTCTCCAATCTCTTACACCATGCACTATGTATAAAGGAGTCTCAATTCGATCTACTAAGTTAATTGGAGAAACTGCATCAAGATATTCTTTATCATTTTCATAGTCTCCAATTTCTATTTTTTGTTGTTCTTCCCATATTTCCCAAACTTTTGGCATCTTAGAAAATAGTAGACCCATATCTGTTACACCAACATAATTAACTGCACATTTGTACATTTTTGGTGTTTTCGTTATGCCTGCCATTACAGCATAGCCTCCATAACTTGCACCATATATGCAAACATTATCTGGATCAGCAATACCTTGCTCAACTGCCCAATTAACAGAATCGGTAACATCATCTTGCATTTTTCTTCCCCATTCGCCGTTAGCCATTTTTACGTGACTTCTACCATAGCCTGTAGAGCCTCTGAAGTTCATGCTGAGTACAGCGTATCCTCTTGATGCTAAAAATTGATGCTCAGGATTGTATCCCCAATAATCTCTTGCATTTGGTCCTCCATGAGGATTCACTATAAGCGGAAGATTTTTACCGTCAGTATTTTTAGGAACAGTTAAATAGCCATTTACAACTAGACCATCTCTTGCAGTGAAAGAAATTGGTAGCATTGGCGACATTTCATCTTTGTTTATCCAAGGTCTTGATTTCGCAATGAAAGCAATAGTTCCCTTATTTCTGTCGTAGTAGTACATTTCGCCAGGATTTGTATCACTCCAAGTAGTAATAATTGCCTTATCCTCATCTTCTGTCCATCCACCAATTGAAACTTGATCATTTGGAAAACTTGCTTCAATAGTTGCATAAACTTGCTCTAAATCTTCATCGATCCAAATCTTTTCAGGTTTTTCACCATAATATGCAATGTATGCAGGCTCTTCTGTTTTACTTGAAATAGCAATTCCACCAACATCATATCTATCGTTTTCATATATTTTTTCAACAAATTTATCTTCGTAAGCATCATATAACCAAAGAGCATCAGTATCTGAATCATCAATTACTGTTCCATCTGCTGCGACTGCTTGACCTCTCATATAAACATATCTTGGGTCATAAGAATATGCAGCAGGACCAAAACTTGCTTCTTGGAATTTGAATTTTCTGAGCAGTTCGAAGTCAGAGTCAGCATCATTTCTGTGATATAAATATGTATACAAACCCTTTACAGCAACATAGCCTCTAACAAGACCTTGTTGATCAACAGCCCAACCGAGACTTGTTTGACCATCAATTACAGGGTCTTTTGCAACCATTGTAAGCTTACCTGAGAAGATGTTTAGCTTGTAAACATCTGTGTATTTAGGTCTTCTTTTGTTATATGAGACAAGAANATGATTTTCATCATCTTTCATTCTGTCTAATAATCTTGCGCCTGTTGGATAGCTATCCTCCCATTTTCCTGGAACAAGTTCTTTAGGCTTAGTTCCGTCAACATTAATAGCCCACATGCTATATGCGTCCAAACCAGCTTCAGGTTGTCTGAAAAAAGCAATTCTTGTATTACTAATCCATGTAAAACCTGTGAGTCTTGATTTGCCTTTTGTACCACTAAGAACTGTTGGTTTATTAGTTTCAAGATCTATTACTAATAAAACTCTTGCAGCTTGTGGATCATCAATTTCTTCTATTGCACATTTAGCTCCGGAAGCAGGAACCATTGAAGCAAAGTATTTTCCATCTGGAGACAAGCTACCACTTGTCATAGCTGAATCACAGAAAAAATGTTGCAGAGGTATCTTCTCATTAGAGTGAGCGTCGACACTTAAAACAGCAATTAAGAAAGTAAATAGAAATAATGTTTTTTTCATAATAATATTCCTTTAGTTTTGATTTTTTTTAATGAAATTTAATTAGAATGATTATTACACATTTTTATTAAAAAAATAACATGATTATGAGCTTTTTAAGCTAAAAAAGTGATTTTCATAAAATGTTTGCACATTTTCAATAATTACATGATAATTACAAGCTAATACATAATTTTATGGGGATATTACTATGTTAAACAATAGAAATTTATTTTTATCAGTTTTACTTGCATCAAATTTTGCTTTGATATCAAGTTTATATGCTGATAATCCTGGTGAAGTTGTTGCTCAAACAGATGATGTTTCAGAAGAAGTTGTTGCTGAAACTGAGGCTGAATCAGCACCAGCTCCTTCCGAATCAAGTTCATCTGAAGCAAGTGGCGATGAAGTAGAACTTTCAAAAATCAGTGTTACTGGATCAAGAATCAAAAGAACTGATATTGAAGGTCCTCAACCGCTAGTAGTTATAACAGCTGCTGATATTGATCAAGGTGGATTTATCTCAGTTTATGAGGCTGTTCAATCTGTTGCTCAAAATACAGGTCAAACAGTTATGGAAGGTCTTGGTGGAGGAACTAATGCTTCAAACACAAACCAAGTTAACCTTCGTGACTTTGGGCCAGGAAGAACACTTGTCCTAGTTAATGGTAAAAGAAGAGCAAATTATCCATATCCATCTGGAGATGGTGATGCAGCTTTTAACTGGAATAGAATACCTATTGGTATTGTTGAAAGAATTGAAATATTAACAGCAGGAGCATCTGCCGTTTATGGTGCTGATGCGGTTGCAGGTGTTATCAATGTTATTCTTGTTGATGGAATGGAAGATGTAAGCTTACAAGTTAGAGCGGGTACACACCAACCATTTACCAATAGATCATCCGGTGAGTCATTTAANATTGAAATAAGTGGCGGTGGATATTTTGATAACGGTAGTTTTGTCTATGGTATTGATCTTAGTACTAGAAATCCCCTAAATGGTACAGACAGAACTCAGCTTGACGATTATGGTGATGAGCCTGTAAGTTTCTATCAATATGGTATGTGGGCAGGATATTTAGCAAGTAGAGCTAGATTTGGAACATCATTCTTACCAAATGAAACTGGATCATCTAATACTTGTGCTGACATTGGTATGTTTGATGACCACATGGCTAATTATGGATGGGCTGCTTTTGGAAGAACTGAAAGAAATGCATATTGTAATTTAGATGCCATTAAATATAGAACAATTAGAAATGGTAATGAACAAGGTTCTGTATATCTTGGAGGAACTTATAACTTTGACAACGGTATAGAGTTAACTGGTGACATACATTATTGGCAAACTGAAGCTGACAATGTTTACTATCCATACTTTGTTCAACAAAACTATGATGCTGGTTACATCATCAATAACGATGGTGAAATCTTAGGAGCATTTGGTGAAAACTATGTTGACGGAATAAGTCCTCTAGTTTGGGATAGTTACGGTTACGCTTATCTTCAAGGTCAAAGATTCTTTGCTGAGAAAAATTGGCAAGCTGATTATGAGGAAGATACTTTATCAGCAACAATAGCTGTAGCTGGTAACTTTGAGTTTAACGAATCAATTTGGGAATGGGAACTCGCCTATGTATATGATGATTATTACTATCTTCAAGGCGCTGAAGATGTAATGAATGATAGTTTAGATGCGTGGTCTTGTGGTGGAGTTATTGATTATTACCCACAACTATGTACAGCTGGAACATATGGTTATAGCGTATTTAACCCAGATACATACTGGGGTACATACGAAATGGCTGCTTCATACGGACTATGGGAGTATGCATTTATTGAAGGCGACTCTAGTTCAGAATCATTATCTTTCTCAATGACAGGTGATTTATTCACAATGCCTGCTGGACCAGTAGGATTTTCATTGTACTTAGAAGATAACCAGACTGACTACGAAATTGATCCATCTCAGGCATATGATGATGATAGAGTATGGGGTCGTTCAACCACAGAAGGTGGTGGTGAAAGAACCAGAACATCTTATTCAGTAGAATTTGCATTGCCTTTAACAGCTAACCTAAATTTATATTTAGCTGGAAGGTATGATGACTATGACGAAAAATCAACTCAGATTGGTGGTAAAAGAACTGATCAGGTTACTTTCTCATGGAAAGCTACTGATAATCTTCTTGTAAGAGGTGGTTGGGGTGAGTCTTTTGCTGCTCCAAGTTTGCCATATATTTATAAAGGATTATCTGGAAGCTTTGGTACTCCATGTGACTACTATGGTAGATGGTTAAATACTGGAGAGACACTTGGTGGCCTTTGTACTGGATATACTCAGTTAAATGCTAGAGAGAATTCAAGAGGTAATCTTAACTTAAGAGCTGAAACTGGCGAAAACTATAACTTCGGTATAGTAGTTGACTTAGTTGATGCAGCAAAAGTTAAAATGGATATGACTCTTGATTTTGTAGAATTAGAACTTAACGACATTGTTATTGGAACATCTGTAAGCCAAATTCTTATTGACGAGATGATTTGTAAAGTACAAGAATCAGGCGACACTGTAGAAGGCTACTCATATTCTGATGGATATTGTAATGATATATACGCAATGGTTGTTCGTGGAGCTGAATGGCAACCACAAGGTGGAGGCACTGCTCCAGATATCCAAATTCCTGAAGGTGGTATAACTTCTGTTGAATATGGTTTTATTAACGGTGCTGGAAGATATTACAGAGGTGCAGACTTTGGAATGTCCTCAAGATTCTTAACAGATAATGCTGGTGATTTCTTCGTTGGATTATCAATCGCATATGTTGATGATGAAAGAAGAAGTGATACACCAGGTGATCCATTTGTTTCAATCATGAATCAAGAAAGAAGACTTAGATCTAGAAGTTATCTTTCATTAAGTTGGACAAAAAATGATTGGGCTGCTGGAATCAGTACTCAAAGAATTGGTTCAATGAATTATCAGTCAAGATGGGCTCCGACAACTAATGGTGATGGAAGAGTTAAAATCAACCCATATTATGACATTGGTTCATTTGTTAGGTATGATTTTGATGAAGGACATTTCCTTGCAGTATCAGTATCAAACTTAATGGATGATATACCTGAGAAAAATGAAGATTTAGGATGGCCATGGTTTGCTAGATATTACTACTCACCAGTTGGTAGAGAGGTATTTGTAACATACCGTTATACATTCTAAAAAGTATTTACNTAAAATTAAAATCCCCTCATTAGAGGGGATTTTTTCATAAAAAACATATATAAAAAGTATATAATTATCAGCATGAAATTAAGCAAATTATATTTAGTAATTTTTTTAACACATACTTTAGTTTTAGCTCAATCATCTGAAGAGGTTGTTGATGAAAAACAATTACTTCAACAAGCTATAGACAGGGAAGCCTCATCATCCAATGAAGCTGCAAATCGACAAGAATTTATTGATAACATAGATACACAGATAATAGTATTGACTGGTGACATACAATTTTTATCTCAACAACTAGATCTTACAAATATATACAATCGTCAGCTTCAAGAATTAATTGATTCTCAAAATGCTGAAATAATTTCAATCAATGAACAAATGGTTGAATTAGATAAAACAAATAAAGGTATTCTTCCAACTTTAGAAGAAATGGTTGAAACTCTTGAATCAATAATTAATAACGATACACCATTTTTATTAACAGAGAGAAAAGCTAGGGTTGCTGAATTAAAAGATATATTGAAACAATCTAACATTTCAACTTCAGAAAAATTCAGGAGAGTTTTTGAGGCATATCAAATTGAAAATGAATTTGGCAGAACTATAGAATCTTATAGAGATGAGATTTCATTTGATTCAGAGACATATAATGTTGAGATATTTCGTCTAGGAAGAGTTGGATTATATGCAAGAACTTCAGATGGAAGGCATACAGCTATGTATAGTAAAAAAGAGGGTAAATGGGTGAGAAAGAAGGGTATTGATAGCGAATTAATAATTGCATTAAAGATTGCAAGAAAAGAATTGCCGCCTTCATTACTTAAATTACCAATCGAGAGAATATAATGAATTTAAAACTATACTTAATTTTTCTAATTTCACCATTTTTTTTATTAGCCCAAGAAGATACATCTGCTGAAGGCGAGTTACCTGCACCATTGTCAAAAATAGAACAACTAATATTAGATATAGAATCAGAAATTGATATTGAAAAAAGATTTGATTTTAGTAGATCTAATTCTAAAGAAAAACAATTAGCTGATTTAAAAAGAATTCATAAGAAAGTAAAGTCTGATCTTGATGCAGCTGAAGACTTATCTCAAAGATTAATTTCAGAGTTTGATGAGAATGAAAAAACTCTGTCTGAATTAGAAGAAAAACTGACACTAAAACTTGGTAATTTGGGAGAGATGTTTGGAGTTGTAAAACAAGTTTCAGGACAAACAAGAGGCGAGTTTAAAAACTCTATTACCAATATCGATAATCCAAATCGAGATCTATTTCTTAAAAATCTTGCGGAATCTAAAAAGTTACCAGACTTAGAAGATATATCAGGTTTATGGGTTGAGCTACTAAAAGAGATTAGAAATGCTGAAACAATTAAAACATTTACAACAGAAGTATTATCAGCAGATGGAGATAACAGCGAATTAGAGGTTCTTCGAATAGGAACTTTTTCAATAACGCAAGATGGAAACTTTTTAAAACATTTAATTGATACCAATCAAGTTGAATTTTTGCCATCTCAACCATCCGGAGTTAATAAAAGAAAACTAAGAAGACTTCAAGATAGTAGCGAGGGTGTTTATGAGGTAGATATAGATCCTACAAGAGGTGCAATACTTGACAAATTAATTCAAAAGAAAACTTTCTTTCAAAGAATTGCTGATGGTGGGTTTGTTGGATATGTAATAATTTTGTTAGGTCTCGGTGGTGTGGCATTAGCTTCAGAAAGAATATATGTTTTGAGAAATACATTAGATAGTATTCGCGAACAGGAAAATAGTGCTGATATTCTTCAAAATAATCTTTTAGGGTCATTATTGCAAACAGCTAAAGAAAATATAAATGAATCCATTGATTCTCTTGAACTAATTTTGGATGAAAAAATACAATCGATAACACCTACAATTGAAATTAGAGTTAAAGCAATTAAATTAATTGCCACAGTAGCTCCTTTGTTGGGTTTACTTGGTACAGTTATTGGAATGATTGAAACATTCCAGGCTATAACTTTATTTGGTACAGGTGATCCAAAACTTATGGCTGGTGGTATATCTCAGGCATTGGTTACAACAATGTTAGGACTCATTGTTGCAGCACCTTTATTGTTTATGCACTCTTATGCAGAAAACTATTCTAAATCAATAATATCTTTTTTAGAGGAGAAAGCATCAGGAATAGTAGCAAATAAAACAAAACAATGATAAGTGAAGTATTTAAAACATATTCAAACTTTATCAATCAGGGAGGACCTGTTGTTTTTATTTTATTTTTAATAAGTATTTATTTATTTATTCTTATTGCAGCAAAGTTTAAGTTTTTGTTCTTTGAAATAGATATTGTTAAATCTCAATTCAAAAAAGACTATCAAAACATTACAAATGACAAATATCTTAGTTTAAATCAATCAATTCTTAAATCAGATTTTAAAACTGTTGTAGTTAAAGATTTTTATATTATTCAAACTTTAATTGCTTTATGTCCTGTTCTTGGTCTGCTAGGCACGGTTACAGGTATGATTGAGGTTTTTGATGTTGTTTCTTTTTTTGGAACTGGTAACGCAAGAGCTTTAGCTTCTGGAATAACTAAAGCAACTTTACCCACAATGACTGGAATGGCAATAAGTATTGTTGGCCTTCTAACTTTTACTGTTCTTAATAGTAAATCTCAATCAATAATTTCAGAAATATGAGAAGAAGAAAAAAAATATATCAAGAGGAAACTGGATTAGACCTCACACCAATGCTTGATATTGTTTTTATCATGCTAATATTTTTTATTGTAACCACTTCTTTTGTTAAAGAATCAGGCATTGAGGTTAATAGACCTAATGCTGAAACAGCTGAAAGAAATGAAAAAGGAAATATCTTAGTTGCTATATCTGAAAACAATGAAATCTATATCGATAGAAGAAAGGTTGAACTTAGAGCAATCAGGCCCAATATTATTAGATTAAGAGCAGAAAACCCTGAGGGTGCAGTAATTATTCAAGCAGATAAAGCATCTCAGACAGGATTATTGGTAGAAGCTATGGATCAAATTAGACTTGCTGGAGTTTTAGAAATTTCAATTGCGGCAGAAAATGATTAAAAAATACTCAGGACATATCATTGGTTTTTTGTCATCAATTGTATTTTTTATGAGTCTTGCATATATCGTAAAACCTAGCTCTGAGTCCTTAAAGAATGAGAACTCATTTAGAGTTGTCGATTTTATTAGATTAAAAAAGGATACTTCCTTAAAAGAAAAATCTAGAACAATTCCCGACAAACCAGAACCACCTAAAAAACCGCCTCCGCCAGAGTTAGTTACGCCAGAACTATCTGCGCCACCTCAAGTTCCTAATTTAGATATTGAGTTTCCTGATATTTCTGTACCTACAGATTTTAAAGGTGCTTTTTTAGGTCCTCAAACCGGAGGAAACTCTCAGGTAATACCATTAGTAAGAATTAATCCACAATATCCAAGAAATGAGCTATTGGCAGGTGTAGAGGGATGGGTAAAAGTTAAATTTATTGTTGAGCCTGATGGATCAGTATCATCTCCAAAAGTAGTTCAATCAAAACCTCCAAGAGTTTTTGATTCTTCTGCATTAAGGGCAATAAAAAAATGGAAATTTAAACCTAAAGTCGTTAATGGAATTGCTGTGCAGCAAGCCGGAACTCAAGTAATAGAATTTAAACTTTTTTAGTATGAAATTATTTAATATTTTATTTATCCTAATAGCAATTCCTTTATTTGTATCGTCAGAGGATGTACTTAATGAGGGCGTTTATTGGGAGCTTACAAGAGTTGACGCAAAAATCGAAGAAAAGAAATTCGATGAAGCTGAAAAAATTCTTAGCAGACTATACAAAAAAAGCTGGAGATCAAGATCATATAATAAAGCAGTTATAGCGAGAACATATGGCTTTTTTTTGTTTCAACAAGAAAGGTTTCCTGAAGCTATAGAGAAGTTACAGGTAGCTTATGATGAACAGGCACTACCTCTTCAAGAAGCTACTTCTCTTGTTCAAGCCTTAGCACAACTTTATACAACTCAAGGTAACACAACGGGGGCTAAAAAATTGCTTCTTGATTTTATAGAGGATGCTAATAGGAATCCAAAACCAGTTCCCGGAATACATAATATTTATGCCCTGACTGCATTAATTTATGCGTCTGAAAAAAATTATGATGTAGCATATGATTACATCAATTTAGCAATATCCTTATCTAGTTCATTCAGAGAGGATTGGTATCAACTTAAGTTTGCAATTGAATATAATAAGGAAGATTTTATAGCTGCTGAAGGTTCAGCTAAAGAATTGCTATTAAATAGACCAGAAAAGAAAAGATATTATGTTCAGTTATCTGCTGTTTATAATATTTTAGAAAAATATGATATGTCTCTTGCTACTATGGAGGTGAGTTATATGAAGGGGTTAATGGACAAACCCGAAGAATTCACGACTTTAGCAAGCTTTTATTTGTATAAGAAAAATCCAGCAATGTCTGCAAAAGTTCTAGAAAAAGCAATCACAAATGAAGATATAGATTTTGATAATACCAATGCTAAACTTCTTGCGGATTCATGGTTATTCGCAAAAGAACGTTTAAAGTCTTTAAATGTAATAGGAAGATCTTTAAATAATGATCCTGAAGATGCAAAACTTATAAAACAATATATAAATATAGCTTTTAGTGCATTTGAGTGGGATGAAGTTATAAATGGCGTCAATAAAGCTAACGAGGCTGGTCTAAAGGACGATGGCAAATTTGCACTTATGAAAGGAATTGCATACTTCGAAAAAAATTCAATCGTGAATGCTAAAAATTCATTTATACAAGCATCTAATAGTGAGGAATACAAAGATCAGGGTATAGCTTGGTTAGAATATCTTGAAGCTTTAAAGGGTTAATAGCCTTAAATTAGAACTATTCATTTTTAAAATGGTCTAAATACTAATGATTATAAAAACTGAGAATTTAACAAAAGACTATGAGACTGGTACTCAAGTTGTGAGTGCTCTCAAAGGAATTAATTTGTCAGTAGAAAAAGGGGAGTTTTTATCGATCATGGGACCTTCGGGGTCTGGCAAAACCACATTAATGAATATTATTGGATGTTTAGATTCTCCTACTAATGGATCCTATTTTCTTAATGATAAATCAGTAAGTAAGTTAGATGATGATGAGCTCGCCAAGATAAGAAACGATGAGATAGGTTTTGTCTTTCAATCATTTCATTTGCTAGCAAGAAATACTGCATTTGATAATGTAATGTTACCTTTAAAATATGCAGGTATAGATAAAGAAGAAGCTACAAAAAGATCAAACGATGTTTTGGATTTAGTTGGTCTATCAAGTCGAGCAAAACACACACCATCTGAGCTTTCTGGTGGTCAACAACAAAGAGTTGCAATTGCTAGAGCTCTTGTAAATGAGCCTAGTATTTTATTTGCAGATGAACCTACAGGAAATTTAGATTCAAAAACTGGTCAAGACGTAATGAAAATTTTTAAAGATTTAAATAAAAATGGACAAACAATAATATTGATTACGCACGAAGATAGTATTGCAAAACAATCTAATAGAATTATAACTATCATGGATGGTCTGATAAAATCAGATCTTAGGGAGTGAAATGAAAAATTTTAAGTACATATTAACTACTATAATCCTTGTGAGTGCATGTGGGGGCGGCGCTGAAGAAAAACAAACTCAGTTCTATAAAAAGGAACAGACAACTCCGCAAAAACTTGAGGTATCTATAGATGCATCTGGTGTTATTGAGGCTATTTCTTCAGTTGAAATAAAATCTAAAGCATCGGGAGAAGTGCTTTTTCTCGGTGCAGAAGTCGGTGACTTTATTGATAAGGGTTTTATGTTAGCTCAAATTGATCAAAGAACTGCTAATAATATTGTTGATCAGACTGAATCAGATTTAGAGGCTGCAAAGGTGCGTCTCTTAAATGCAGAATCACAATATGAAAGAGGAATTGAACTTCATAGAAATTCAAGTATATCTGATAAAGATTTTGAAGATATTAAAGAAAATTTTGCCCAAGCAAAATCAACGCTAGTAAGAAACGAAGTATCATATGAAAATGCAAAAATTGCTTTAGATGATACTGTTGTAAAGTCTCCAATAGATGGGACAGTAATATCTAGGCCTGTTGAAGTCGGACAGGTTATTTCATCGCCTACTTCTGCTTTTGGCGAGGGAAGTATAATAATGACAATGGCTGACTTATCTAAAGTGAGAGTAAGGGCTTTAGTTGATGAGATAGACGTTGGAAAGGTAGAAATTGGTCAAAAGGTGTCTATCAAAGTAGCCGCCTATAGAGATAAAGAATTTATTGGAACAGTTTCTAAAATTGAACCTAAGGCATATGTTCAACAAAATGTTACTACATTCCCTGTATTAATAGATATCGATAATAAAGAAAATCTTTTGTTAATTGGAATGAATACAGATGTTGTAATACAAATTTTAAAAAAGGATGTCAGTTTAAGTGTTCCAACAATGTCACTTAGAACCAGAAAAGATATTTACACTGCTGCAGCAGTACTAGATATTGATAAGGTAGAAATTGATACATTTCTAGAAGAAAAAGTTGATGGAGAAAACTTTGATAGATTTATTGTCATTAAAGATTCAAAAAAAGGTCCTAATCTGTCTTGGGTAAAAGTTGGAGTATCCGATTTATATAATGTCGAAATAATTGAGGGATTATCCAAAGGAGATATTGTATATATTTTACCTAGTAAAAGTCTTTTTGATTATCAAAGTCGATTTAAAGAAAGAGTAAATGCTACTTTTAGTATCGGATAATGTTAGTTGAAGAATCAATAAAGTCTGCAGTTTCATCAATCAAAACTAATGGCGTTAGATCATTCTTAACGGCACTAGCAATAATTATTGGAACTGCTGCTGTTATTACAGTAATAGGGATTGGATCAAGTGCTGAAAAAGCATTGGAGGCTAGCATTGATGATCTTGGTCCTAGAACTCTATCAATATTTCCAAGTCAACGAAAAAGAGGTGGTGTTTCCCAAGGATTTAATCCCTTAGTGATAAAAGATGCAGAAGCGTTGGCTGAGAATACAGAACATAATTGGATGATTGCTCCAGCAATGAATGGTAATAGGCAAATTAAATTTGGAAACTCAAATATCAGTGGGAATATTAACGGATATTTACCAATAAATTTTAAAGTAAGAGGTTTTGAAATAGGCCAAGGCCGAATATTTACTGAAAAAGAAAATTTAGGAAGAAAAAGGGTTATTATTGTTGGCTCGAAAGTACCTGGTGAATTAAAAACGTCAGCAAGACAATTATTAAATAATGAAATACTTGTTGCAGGTACATCATATAAAGTAATTGGAATTCTTAAAGAAGAAGGGTCTACTGGCTGGCAAAATCCAGATGACGATTTATATGTACCTCTTTTAACAGCATCTCAGAGAATATTTGGAACTGATAGACTTGGATGGATTAACGTTGGAATTTCAAATGAAACCAATGTTGATTACGTCATGATGACAATTGAACAAATTCTCAGACAGAAGCATGATATTGGCCCTGGGGGCGATAATGATTTTAGAATCAATGACTGGAGTCAATATTCTGACTTGCGAAGACAAGCAACAGGTATATTTACGGCTCTAATTGCTGGCATAGCTGGTATAAGTTTAATTGTAGGTGGAATCGGTGTTATGAATATAATGCTTGTATCAGTTACAGANAGAACTCGTGAGATTGGATTAAGAAAAGCCCTTGGCGCAACTCAAAAATCTATAATGATGCAATTCATAATAGAGGCTGTTCTTTTATGTATTTTGGGTGGAATATTAGGCATCATAATAGCAACATCATTACTNTTTCTATTTACATCCATAAATGACTGGGTTTTCTCTATGCCTTTCANTGCAATTATNGGNTCGATAACATTTTCAGCACTCGTAGGTTTATTCTTTGGTATATGGCCTGCAAGAAGAGCAGCTAAATTAGATCCAGCTGTCTCTTTAAGATATGAGTAAACTTAAAGTAATTCAGCTTTTACCAGAGTTAAATATTGGAGGTGTTGAGAGGGGAACAAAAGATTTTTCAAGCGCACTAGTCNAAAGAGGTCATGAATCTATTGTNATCTCAAATGGAGGANTATTCGAACATGATATTGTTAAAGATGGCGCGAGGCACATAAAAATACCAATTCATAAAAAAAGCTTATTTTCATTANTATTATCTAAGAAGTTACGAACTGTATATGAAGAGGAAAAACCTGATATCGTTCATGTAAGATCTAGAATGCCAGCATGGATAAATTTTTATGCTTTTAAANGATTGATAAAAAAACCAATTCTAATATCGACATTTCATGGCTTATACAGTACACCAGTTTACAGTCAGGTAATGTCTAAAGTTGATCATATGATTGCTATATCTAATACTGTAAAGGAATATATTAAAAATACTTACAACGTAAGTAACGATAAGATCTCGGTTATTCCGAGAGGCTGCGACATGGACCATTTTAATAAAGATCAAGTTGATAATGATTGGATAAATAAGTGGTTTAGAGAATTTCCTCAAACAAAAAATAAGATTATTCTTACTTTGCCAACAAGAATTTCGAAGTGGAAAGGGGNTGATAANTTTATTGAGTTAATTTCTAGATTAGATGNCAATGTTTTTCATGGTTTGATTGTAGGGCCAACTTCAAATTCCAAACTAAGATATTTAAATTCCCTTAAAAAGAAAATTTCAGAACTTGGCATTAATAAAAGTATAACGTTTACTGGTTCAAGAAATGATATTAGTAATATTTATAAAATATCTGATATTGTTTTTAATCTTTCTGTTGATCCTGAACCATTTGGAAGAACAACTATAGAAGCAATAAGTTGTGGAGCAAAATTTATAGGTTGGGATCATGGAGGAACAAAAGAAATACTTGAAGAACTATTTCCGAACGGCTTAGTTCCTCTAGGTAATATTAATGCTTTAGAGGAGAAAGTAATAAAAGTATCTGATAAAAACTACTTAACTCCAAAAGAAAATGTTTTTACCTCTGAAAGAATGATTAATGAAACTATAAACCTATATCATCAGCTATTAAGCACAGAGTAATAAATTTTTTGTATTTCATTAATTTTCTTTTCAATAGAGTATTCTTTAGTTACGAAATCAAAAATAGCTTCTTGATTAAGTATATCTATATTGTCTACATATTTTTCTAGAAGTTTTTGTAAGGATTTTTGATCATTTTTATTAGCTAATAATTCTTGAGGAAGAATATTGCTCATATGTCCTACATTTGTTGAAAGCACAGGAACTTCAAGAAATAGAGCTTCTAGAGCTACTCTTGGTCCTCCTTCATCTCTTGATGAAACGACCAGAACAGAAGCATCTTTGTAATAATTTTTAAGATCTTCTCTTTTTATGTTCTCAAGTATTTTTATTTTCTTNGAAAGTCCATATCTTTCTATAAGTGACATCAAGTTTTCTTTTTCATTACCAGATCCTATTATTAAAAGTTCTTTATCAATATTTCTCCATGATGAAATCAAAAGGTCAAAACCTTTAATTTTTTCTAGCCTTCCTATTGCTAAAGCATATTTATGTTTCTTAGTTTGAAATTTAGATAAGTTTGGATACCACCAATTTGAAACAATCTCTGCATTATTTTTGATATCTTGTATGGCTATTTCACTAACTCCAATTATAAAGTCAGGTTTTTCAAAGATAGATTTATTTTTTTTAATGCCATGAACTGTAGCTATATGCTTATAATTTTTTTTCTTTATGTGTGAAATTATTGCAGTTGTTTTAGCTCCATGGGTATGAACAATGTCTGGATTAATTCTTTTTAATAATTTTTTTATTTGATATTTACCTATTAAAGATCTTCTTCCATAATTTTTAATTTTGAAAATTTCAATGTTCTGATTAAAGTTATGTGCAATAGACTCATTACATATAAGAATAGGATTTTTTAAAAGATTATTTGATAAGAGTTCGTCTACATGCTGCTCAATTCCAGCAAAAGCATCACTCATAACAAAATGAACTGTATTCATATTAGTTGTAATAATTTATATGAAATTTTTTCAACTTCAGCAAAAATTTCATTATGAATATTTTGTTTTTGAAGTTTCATTTTAGACACACCATCTGTGATATCACTACAATCAATAAAACCAATTTTTTTATTCTCAATAAGACTATCAATAACTTTTACTACCTTATTTGAGCTACTAATTTTTTTCATATCCATTAGGTATGTTTTACCTTTGCAAGAGAGACTTTCAAAAACCATATTAACGCTATCCCTAGTTATCAATTTAGAGTTTGCATTTTTTAAAGTTGTTTCAAAATTACTTGAGCCATGATTGAAATCAAAAAACTTAATATTATTGTATATATCTTGTAATGACTTTAATTTTTCATTTGTAGAGGGGGGCGTTCTTCTTGAATTAAAAATATAACAATTTTTATTTGGGTGAACAGATATAAAATAATTAATTTGAGCAATGATATGATCTTCATCAAAATAGTAATGTTTATTTTTACCACCAACCGCAATTAAAATTATATTTTCATCAGTTTCACTATCTGATACTTTTGCAATTGATCCCTCAAAGAAAATGACATTATCAGTTTTTTTAAATTTGTCTCTATCATGATTGGGAGCACAAATAAGATCAAATTTGTCTTTGTTGAAAGTAGGAGAAAGAATTGCTACTGATTTTGTTTTACTCTTTTGATTCTTTTTAGTATCTAATATTAATGAGTAAGTTTTATGACCAGCTCCAATGATTAGATCATATTTTTTTTCTTCAACGTTTTCTAAATATGTGAAAAAGGGAAAAAACCCTTTTACAAGTCTCTCATCAATATGTAGATCAATTTTTTTGGAAATTTCATCAAGTAGATTTTTTACTTGCTTTTCATGTCCAATATTATTGTCCTTAACCCATAAAATGTTCATTTAAGTTAATTATACATTGGATAAAGTGCTCAATATTGGTTAACCTAAAAATATGGATGAAAAGAAAACTATTAAATCAATAGCAACAGCACTGGTATCTCAATACGGAGATGACGCTCAAACTGTTGCAATGTTGAGGGCTGCAGAATTCGCAGCAGAACTTAACAATGATGAATGGGCAAAGTGGGAAAAGATTATCAAAGAGATTGAAGGATTGGACAATCAATCAATTTTAGATGGATAAATTATCTTTATTTAAAAAGCAGGAAATCTAAAAAGTATGAAATTTAAAAATTTTTTCAAGGATAATACAAATACTTTAATATCTTGTCTGGGTGCTTTTTTATGTATTTTTTTTATATCGTATTTTAACTCTATTGATGAAACAAATATTTGGTTGATACCCCCATTTGGAGCAAGTTTGGTATTAGTTATGGCTGTGCATGATAGCCCATTAGCCCAGCCNAGAAATGTCTTTTTTGGACATATTCTTTCAGCTTCATCTGGTGTTTTAATGTTTTATCTTTTGGGTAATTCGCCTATTTCAATATCATTAGCATTATCTTTTGCAATATTTCTGATGATAATTACTAAAACTATTCACCCACCAGCAGGCGCTAATCCTATAATTGCAATTTTGGGAGCAAAAACTATTGAATTCGTTATAATGCCTGTTGCTACAGGGGCTTTATTTATAGTTATTTTTGCTTTTGTGTATAACAAAATTTTGAAGAGGTAGCTAATCATTATTCATTAATGCAAAATGGGAAACATTGAAAATACTATTAAAAATGTTTTAATTGATGAGTTCAATCCATCAATCTTATCAATAACTAATGAGAGCTATATGCATAATGTCCCTGAAGGCTCCGAGAGTCACTTCAAAGTAATTCTTGTTAGCGATTCATTTAAAGATGTTCCAAAAATTAAACAACATCAAACAATTTATAAAGCTCTAGGTAATATTATGAATCAAATTCATGCGCTATCTATTCATTCGTTTGATAAGGAAGAGTTTAAAAATAATCCAATGATTATTGATTCGCCAAACTGTGTTAATAAGAAATGAGAATAGATTTAAAAAATATTGCTTCCGCTCTAATCGATAAATACATAATTATTTTATTTTTAATTTTTGCCTTAACTGTCTTATCTGGGCTAGGACTGAGTAATTTTAAACTTGATGCATCTTCAGATGCTCTGGTTTTAGAAAATGATGAATCTTTAAAAACATACAGAGAAGCTGAGGATGAATTTGGTGACTCAAGTTTTTTGATTGTTACTTATGAACCTAGTAAAGAATTATTTTCTGATTATTCCATTAACAGGATTGCAAACTTAGAAAATGATTTAAAAAATATTGATGGAGTTGATTCTGTTTTATCACTCCTCGATGCACCTATTTTTTTCCAACCAAAAGTTGGTTTAACAGATGTAGCTGATAACTTAAAAGATATAACTTTTGAAGATATAGATTTAGATCTAGCCAAAGAAGAGATTATTAATAATCCTATATATAAAGAGTTAATTATCAGCAAAGATGGAAAAGTTACAGCTATGCAGGTTGTACTTAAAGGTAATAATGAATATAACAATCTTATTACTAAAAGATATGCGATTCTTGAGAAACTTGATTCAAAAGAGGTTCTTACGAGCAAAAGTCGACTAGATCTTCAAAATGATCTAAATGATATTAATTCAAGAATAAGTAAGATTAATGATTCAGAATCAGAATTTAATAAGATTCTTATAAATAACATAAGAAATACTCTTGATAAATATAGAGATGATGCAACCATCTATCTTGGTGGTCCATCAATGATAGCAACTGATATGATGGAATATATTGAGTCTGATTTAACAATATTTGGTTTGGCAGTAGCAATAATTTTTGCAGTAATGCTCTACCTCTTTTTTGGGTCAATTTGGCTTGTGATTCTACCCTTAATGAACGCTTTTTTAGCAACATTCATAACTGCTGGTTTTCTTGGATTCATGGATTGGAAAATCAGTGTAGTATCCTCAAATTTTATAGCGCTTTTACTTATTTTAACAATCTCATTAACAGTTCACTTGCTAGTTAAGATAAATGAATTAAAAGAAAAACATGATTTTAGAACTGCTATATTGAAAGGTTATGAGCAAATGTTTGCACCATGTTTTTTTGCAGCTTTAACAACTGCTGTAGCATTTTTATCACTTACTTTTGGAGAAATAAAACCGGTAATTGAATTTGGTAAAATGATGGCATTTGGGATCTCAATAGCATTTATTTTAACGTTTACATTTTTACCTTGTTTGATATATCTATTAACAACCAATCAATCAAAAGATTATTTATCGATTCATAAAGTAACAAAATCGTTATTAAAATTTTCTCAAAAAAATGTCCGCTTAGTTTCATTCACTTTTGGTATTTCATTTTTACTTTTATGTTTTGGAATATCTAAGTTGGAAGTAGAAAATAGATTTATTGATTACTTTGATCCTGATACAGAAATATATAAAGGAATGTATGAAATTGATTCTAAGCTTGGAGGTACTGCAACTCTTGATATCATTATTTCACAACCTGAAGATTCATTTGAATCAATTGAGATTGAGGATGAATTTTTTGATGATGATTTATTTGAAGATGAATCAAGTTCAGCAGCTGGTTATTGGTGGAATATATATTCTTTAAATGAATTAGAGAAGATTCATGATTATTTAGATTCAATTCCTGAAATTGGTAAAGTATTAAGTGTTGCAAGTGGAGTAAAGTTAGCAAGACAGATTAATGATGGTGAGGATCTAAATGATCTTGAATTAGCTCTACTAAGATCTGTTTTACCAGAGGATATAAGAGAAACACTTTTATATTCTTACATTAATAAAGATGACTCAGTTGTTAGAATATCTACAAGAGTAAATGAATCTGCATCAAGTTTAAATAGAGATGTTTTGCTTAAAAAAATAAATAATGATCTTCAAAATAAATTTAATTTAGAAGAATCTCAATATGAAATTACTGGCTTGGCTGTGTTATACAACAATATGCTTCAGTCATTATTTCAATCTCAAATAAGCTCACTGATTATTGTCTTTGCTGTAATTTCTTTAATGTTATTTTTAATTTTTAGATCTATAAAAGTAATGTTAATAGGCCTAATTCCAAATATCTTTGTAGCATCTTCAGTTATGGGATTATTAGGATTGTTTAATATTCCTCTAGATATTATGACAATTACTGTTGCAGCAATAAGTGTGGGAATGGCAGTTGATAACACTATTCACTATATTTATAGATATAAAAAAGAACTCAAAAAAAATAATTCTGGTCAAGCATTAAAAAATGCTCATAGCACAACAGGAAGAGCAATATTTTATACAGCTACAACTATTTCAGCTGGTTTTTGTATTCTCATACTTTCCAACTTTTTCCCAACACTTTTATTTGGACTTTTCACATCAATAGCTATGATTTTAGCTTTTATAAGTTCGTTAACTTTATTACCAAATCTATTAGTAAAATACAGAGTTTTTCAATAGTATTAACTTATGGGACCTTTAAAAGATATTACAGTTATAGAGTTTTCAGGTATTGGCCCAGGTCCGTATTGTGGGATGTTATTGGCAGATTTAGGAGCTGATGTAATAAGAGTTAGTAGAAAGGATGCTGAAGGATTAGAAAATAAGTACGATATTCACAATCGATCCAAGCGAAGCATAACGGCAGATTTAAAAAATAAAGAATCAGTTGATGAATTGCTCAAACTTATCGCTCAAGTTGATGTAGTTTTTGAGGGATTTAGACCTGGTGTTATGGAAAAGCTAGGTATTGGGCCTGATGATTGTTTAAAGGTAAATCCTAAACTAGTATACGGTCGCATGACAGGCTGGGGTCAAGAGGGACCAATGTCAAAATTGGCAGGTCATGATATCAATTATATTAGCCTCTCTGGCGCTCTTAATTCTATTGGTAGAAAGGACTCTAATCCAACTCCGCCACTAAATTTAATTGGTGATTATGGGGGTGGTGGAATGCATTTAGCTTTTGGAATTGTTTCTGGATTGATACATGCTCTAAGAACCGGAGAAGGGCAAGTTGTTGACTCTGCAATGGTAGACGGATCACTTTCATTNATGTCATTCTTTTATTCACTAAAAGAAATGGGTCACTGGGTAGATGAAAGAGAATCAAATCTTTTAGATGGTTTTGCACATTTTTATGACACCTATGAATGTTCAGATAACAAATTTTTAGCAGTAGGATCCATAGAGCCACAATTTTACTCAGAGCTTTTAGATAAACTTGATATAAAAGAAGACAAATTTAAAGATCAACACAATAAAGAACTTTGGCCTGAATTAAAAAATATTATGTCATCAAAAATTAAATCAAAGCCTAGATCTGAATGGATTGAAATATTTAAAGACAGTGACGCCTGCGTCTCACCTGTATTGAGTATGGAAGAGGCAAAAAAACATCCTCATAACATTGAAAGAGAAGCCTTTATTAACATCGATGGATTCAATCAACCTAATGCATCGCCTAGGTATTCNGTAACTAAACAAGAAATCAAANATAATGCAAAACAAGTTGGAGCAGATCTTGATGACATATGTAAAGAATTTAACTTATCAATTGACGCTTTGAAAAAAACTTAAAGTATTTTTAAATGATTCTTTTCTAATATCCTCTTCATCAGTATCTAGAAGTATAGATATCTCTGTAACAATATGGTTTAAGTAACTAGGTTCATTTCTATTATTTTTAGGTTTATCAAGAAGATTCTTAGGCATTAAATATGGACAATCAGTTTCTATCATTAATTTTGATAAAGGTATATTTTTGATGGTTTTGCGAAGCTCAACATTTCTTTTTTCATCACATATCCAACCAGTAACTCCTATGTAACAATCTAATTCTAAATAATCATCTAATTGCTTTTGTGTACCAGTAAAGCAATGAACAACTGCTTTATTAATGTCTGGTGAATATTTCCTTAGAATTTTAATAAAGTCTTCATGCGAATCTCTCTGGTGTAGAAAAAGAGGCTTATTTGTATCAATTGCTATTTTAATTTGTTCTTCAAATGCAAATATTTGCTCTTCATAAGTAGATAAGTTTCTAAAGAAATCTAAACCAGTTTCACCAATAGCATTAGGATTATTAACATGTATCGCTTCTTTTAGTTTTTTTAAATATTCTGCATTGATTTCGTTTGCATGATGAGGATGAACTCCAATTGTAAAAAACATATCTTTAGAATATTGATTATATATCTCTAGTAACTTATCTATGTCTTTTAATCGACTACAGATAAGACCAAATTTAGTAACATGATTAGCAATAGCTCGATCTATAATTTCATCTAAATCATTATCGAATCTATCACTTGTAAAATTACAAGCTATGTCGGCAATTTCATGCATATCGGTCTATATTAATTTCTAATAATATAAATTATGAACTAAAATTAACTCATCATGAATCAATTTGAAAGATTTCAAGATGCTCTTAATTTAGAGAATACTGAAGATAATAAGTTTTTAGTAAATCCAAATACTAATTATTTTGTTGGCAACACGCCTCATGGAGGATATTTGATGGCAGTGATGCACAAAGCATTAACAAACATATTGCCTCATTCAACTGCAATAAGCTCATCAGTTCAGTATTTGGATAGAATTGATGCAGCTCCTTTTGAGTTAGAAGTGGAAACTTTTAAAATTAGCAGAGGTAGCTCATCAGGTATTGTTAAGTTGAAGCAAAATAGTAAAACCTGTACTACTTTTACTGGAACTTGCTCTGATTTTGAATTTATGAAGGGATATGATGGTTTATCAAAGCCTTTGCCTGCAATATTTAAAGACAGAGATAAGAAAGATTATGTAAAAATGAATTACGATAAAATTTCAAAAGGCTTTACACCAGCATTTATCCAACAATTGGAGTGTTTAGTTCATCCAGATCATGCTTGGTGGAATAGAGACTCATATAACGATAAAGATAATGAAGCAAGATGTTCTGCTTTCCTTGAAATGGAAGGTGGAACACCTGATCAATTCTGCCTATCTTTTTATTCAGATATTCTTCCACCTGTGGTGTCAAACAAATACGGACCTCTGGGATGGATTCCAACAATTACTTTAACAACTCATATAAGACAATTACCTTCAACATCAGTGGTTTATGCTGACTTTAAAGCTACTGACATTAATAAAGGATATTTTGAACAAGATTGTAATATATGGGATTTAGATGGAAATTTAGTTGCTTCGAGCCGTCAACTCACTAGAATACTAAAATCAGAAGAAAAATTATCATAAAATATTAATTAAAAGGATATCTAATGCAATTTAAAGGTACAAAGAACTACATATCTACTGAAGACTTGAGCATGGCTGTAAACGCTGCTAGAGCCTTGGAAAGGCCTTTATTAGTTAAAGGTGAACCAGGAACAGGTAAAACATTATTGGCTATTGAGGTAGCTAATGCTCTTGGCATGGATTTAATAGAGTGGCATATAAAATCAACTACAAAAGCTTCTCAAGGTTTGTACGAATATGATGCAGTTACAAGACTGAGAGATTCACAGTTAGGTGACGAAAGAGTAAAAGATATAGCGAACTATATCAAAAAAGGTAAGTTATGGGATGCCTTCACATCTGANAAACAAGTGGTTCTCTTAATAGATGAAATAGATAAAGCAGACATTGAATTCCCTAATGATTTGCTTCAAGAGCTAGATCGTATGGAATTTTTCTGTTACGAGACTGGGGAAACTATTAAAGCAAAACATCGCCCATTAATAATTATGACTTCAAATAATGAAAAAGAATTACCTGATGCATTTTTGAGGAGATGCTTTTTTCACTATATACAATTTCCTGATAGAGAAACAATGAACAAAATTGTTTCTGTTCACTATCCTAAAATAAAGAAAAAACTTGTAAGTGAGGCGCTTGAAATATTTTTTGATTTACGCAAAATTCCTGGACTTAAAAAGAAACCATCAACCTCTGAATTAATAGATTGGCTTAAATTATTACTTTCAGATGATATGCCAGATGAAATACTAAAAAATGCTGATTCGTCAAAAGCAATTCCTCCTTTGTATGGCGCACTTTTAAAGAATGAACAAGATGTTCAACTCCTTGAAAGGCTTGCATTTATGTCAAGAAGAGAATCAAACTCAAAATAGATGTTAATTAACTTATTTCAAACTATTAGATCTTCTGGTGTGCCTTGCACTGTAAGAGAGCTTTTAGATTTATTAGGAGCTCTTGAAAACCAATTAGTTTATGCAAATATCGATGACTTTTATTATCTTTCAAGAGCAACTTTAGTTAAAGACGAAAAATATTACGATAAATTTGATAAAGCCTTTGAAATATATTTTAAAGGTATAGAGCGCATGGAAGATGTTTTTCAAGCACTCATACCAGAAGATTGGTTAAGAAAAGCATTTGAAAAAGAACTTGACCCAGAAGAATTAAAAAAGATTAAATCTCTTGGCGGTTTAGAAAAGCTATTAGAGGAATTTAAAAAACGTCTAGAAGAGCAAAAGGAGCGACATGAGGGTGGTAACAAGTGGGTTGGAACTAATGGTACCTCACCATATGGTCATGGGGGTCAAAATCCTGAAGGTATTAGAATTGGTGGTCCTGGGGGACAAAAAAAAGCTGTAAAAATTTGGGAGCAACGCCAATATTCAAATCTTGATGATTCAGTAATTATAGGTACTAGAGATATCAAAATGGCATTAAGACGATTAAGAAAATTTGCTAGACAAGGAAATGATCTTGAGCTTGATATGGATGACACTATTAAATCAACAGCAAAAAATGCTGGTTATTTAGATATTAAAATGGTTCCAGAGAGACTTAATTCAGTGAAGGTTATAGTTATGTTTGATGTTGGTGGTTCGATGGATCCTTACGTAAAGTTATGTGAGGAATTATTTTCTGCTATTAAAACTGAATTTAAAAACTTAGAATATTTTTATTTTCATAATTCAATATATGAATCTGTTTGGAAAGATAATAGAAGAAGATCACAAGAACGATTTATGGTTCAAGATATTATCAATAAATTTTCATCAGACTATAAAGTTATTGTTGTTGGAGATGCAACAATGGCTCCATATGAAATAACGAACGCAGGTGGAAGTATTGAACATTGGAATGAAGAGCCCAGTCATGTTTGGATAAAGAGGTTATCTGATCATTTTGAAAATATGGCGTGGTTAAATCCTGTTCCTGATGATCACTGGGATTACACATCATCTATATGCATTCTTAGAGATTTATTTGAAAATAGAATGTATCCTTTAACCTTGAAAGGTTTAGAAGAGGGAATGGCGGAGCTATCAAAGTGAATAATGAAGTATCAAAACAAAGTGGAATTAAATGGGGCCCATTTACACTAAGAATTCCTTTTATACACATGAAGTTTCTTACAGGAGAATTTCTACAGGGTCTTATAATCGCTGGAGCAACAGCATTAGCTGGAGCACCAGTAGTAATGGCGCTTGGATTAAGTTTTGAACAGGCTGTTGCATGCTGTTTTATAGCAAGTATTTTGATTACATCTGGCCCAATTATATTTGGTGAACCATTAGCTCCAGGTTGGGTTACGCCAGCATTACCACTTGTAATAGCGTTTTTCATTTCAAAAGGATATTTCGATGGAGTATATAGGGAAGAAGCTTTTCATTATATGGCTGCAATGTGTATCGAGTTTACAATCATAATTTTATTTTTAGGTTTAACCGGATTAGGTAGAGTAATTGTTGAAAAAATTCCTAATGCTTTGAAATCAGGAATCATTTTAGGAGCTGCTCTTGCCGCCTTTTATCAAATCTTTTTTAGTGATTTTGAAAGGTATATTGGAGAAACTCCAGTAGCTATGTTAACAATATTGATAATTTGTACCATTACTACTTTTTCAGAACCCTATAAAAGAATTGCTGAGCATAACAAGATATTAAAGATAATTGGATCCCTAGGACTACTACCAGGATTTTTAATAGCAGCCTTTGTTGGATATATTGTTGGAGAAATAAATTTTGATATTCAGTCAGGATTCTTATTACCACCTATGAATGAGGTTTTTGAGTTAACTTCACCACTATCAATAGGAATGCCACCANTTGATTATTATCTTGAAGTTTTTCCACTCGTAATAATTGGATATTTATTGTTATTTGGAGATTTTGTTACAGGTATTGAAATTATTAATGATGCTCAAAAAAATAGACCTGATGAACAAATCAACATAGATATCAATAGGGCACATAACAGTGTGGGAATCAGAAACTTTATTGGTGCATGTGTAAATCCTTTTTTTCCAACTCAAGGAACTTTGTGGACAGGAATTCATGTAATCATTGTCGAAAGATGGAAACAGGGCAGTGGTGTTATGAAGTCTCTCTTTGATGGAATTGGTTCATATTATTTAATGGGNATACCATTATTATTTTTTGTNCTTCCCTTTATTACATTAATGAAACCACTAATGATATTNGCNCTTGGTGTTACATTGGTTNTAACTGGACTTGCGTGTTCTTATGTCGCTATTTCACTNGTNAANAAAAATAGNGAAATNGCAATATCTATAATAACNGCTCTTTTTGTTGCATTCGGAGANTTTAATGGTGTTGCAGCTCCATGGATNGGCTTNTTAATTGGACTCTTTNTAAGNTTAGTGCTTGTAGATAATTCGATAAANGAGAACNAGATTGGATAATTTTGCTCTAGAAATATCAGATTTAAGAAAAGTATATTCTGGAGGTACAGAGGCGCTAAAAGGTATTTCTCTAAAAGTAAAAGAGGGAGATTTTTACGCACTTCTTGGGCCCAACGGTGCAGGAAAGTCCACAACCATTGGCATTATTGGAACTTTAGTTACAAAAACGAGCGGAACTGTAAAAATATTTAACCATGATATTGATCAAAATGTTTCTATTGCAAAGTCAATCTTGGGAGTTGTATCTCAAGAATTAAATTTTTCTCAATTTGAAAAAGTAATTGATATTGTCACCACACAAGCAGGATTTTATGGAATACCAAAATCTNTAGCAAAACCAAAAGTAGAACTTATGTTAAAAAGATTGGGTCTTTGGGATAAGAGAGATGATCAAGCTAGAACTCTATCNGGAGGCTATAAGAGGAGATTAATGATTGCAAAAGCACTTATTCATGAACCCAAATTATTAATTCTTGATGAGCCAACAGCCGGAGTTGATATTGAATTAAGAAGGGAGATGTGGGATTTCTTAAAAGAAATTAATAATAACGGAACAACAATAATCTTAACAACTCACTATCTTGAAGAGGCTGAACAATTGTGCAGAAATATTGGAATTATTGATCATGGGGAGATAGTTGTTGATACCTCAATGAAGGATTTATTAAGAAAATTAGATGTTCAAGGCTTTGTTCTTGATCTAGAGGAGCCACTAAAAGATGCACCAAATATTGATGGATTCGAGATAAGATTAGAAGACCCACTTACACTTGTTACTGCTGTAAGTAAAAAAAGTTCTATTAATAACTTATTTAGTGAACTTAATAAGATTGGTATTAATGTCAAATCTATGCGTAACGAATCAAATAGGCTTGAAGAGTTATTTATTGAAATGATTAAGAAATAAAATGAAAGATATAAGTAATAAAACAATTTTAATTACATTATGGACTTTGACATCAAAGGAAATAAGAAGATTTATGAGAATATGGATTCAAACACTTGTCCCACCTGCTGTAACAATGTCATTATATTTTGTTATTTTTGGTTCATTGATTGGTCCTCGTATTGGTGAAATGGATGGTTTTGATTATGTCCAATTTATGATACCCGGTTTAATTATGATGTCAGTTATTACAAATTCATACGCAAATGTTGTATCTTCTTTTTACGGAGTTAAGTTCCAAAAATCTATTGAAGAATTATTGATATCACCTATGCCTCATTGGGTTATATTGCTTGGATTTATTCTAGGGGGAGTGTCAAGAGGAGTTTTTGTAGGAATAATTGTTTTTTGTGTAAGTTTGATATTTTATCCAGAATTTGAGATAGCAAACTTGGGCTTAACCTTATTAGTTCTTGTTTTAACAGCTATTTTGTTTTCATTAATGGGTTTTATAAATGCTGTATTTGCAGACAGTTTTGATGATATATCTGTAATTCCAACTTTCGTTTTAACTCCATTGATCTATCTGGGAGGCGTTTTTTATTCAATTAATATATTGCCCGAATTATGGAGACAANTATCAATGGCAAATCCAATGTTATATGTNGTAAATACTTTTAGAGAGGGAATGTTAGGAATAAGTGATGTATCAATTTCATTTTCATTAACAATGATTTCTATATTTATATTTGTTTTTACATCTCTATCTTTATATTTATTGCATAAAGGTATTGGAATTCGAGAATGAAGACTTCGTTTCTTGGAAAGAGTTCAAAAAGTATTAAAAAAAGCGGTATAAATCTTCTTGATAGTATTAGCAGAATAAAAGAAGACTTTAATTATGGAACAGACATATGGAATGTTTATGATTTTATGTACTTGAATAAAAATAAAATTCCTGCTCTAAATGTATTAGAAATATCTATACCTTCAGAGTCAGATTTTATAATTGAATCAAAATCTATGAAGCTGTATCTAAACAGTTTTTATAACAAATCTTTTAAGTCAAAGACCGAAATAATTAACAAAATTAAAAAAGATCTTGAAACTAANCTTAAAGCAAAAATAAAAATAAAATTTATTAANTCTTTTCATAAAGAGCCTAAATATATTGATTTAAATAATCTTAAGCTTAAGAAGACACCTANAAAAAAAATCATAAAATTCAATGGATTTAGATCTATATGTCCAGTAACTTCACAACCAGACTTTGCGAATATCTATATTTATTCTGATAAATCTATTTGTACCTCATGGCTTAAAAAGTATTTAATATCTTTTGCAAATCATGGCGGATTTCATGANCAATGNATTGAAATNATTTTTAAAACTTTAAAAAATGATTTCTCNATTAATCATTTAGAGGTTTGTGGTCGTTTTCAAAGAAGGGGAGGNATAGATATAAATCCTATAAGAGGCACACATAATAAAAAATTATTTGTAAATTTTAGAGAATTTAATCAATAATAACTTATTACATAAGGAGAAATTATGAAAAAAATATTGTTACTTGTTATTACTTTTTCAATATCAAATGTATTTGCAGAAATTTGGAAGGACTATGAGCCATCTGAAAGACAAATTCAATTAACTGTTATTGATGTNCAAGCAAACTATCTTGATAATTATTTAGTTAATTTAAAGAGAACATGGGTAAGATCTGTTGAAGTTCAAAAAGAACTTGGACATATAGTTGATTATGGTGTTTATGTTTCTGATGGAGCAAATAGTCCAAATGTTTGGTTAACCATTGAATACGAAAATATGGCTGCAATGGAACAAACTAAAGAGAAATATGACGCAGTTAATGCNGTGCTTGCTGAAAGATATGGTGATGATGAGGAAGAACTTGATAAGATTTCAAAAGGATATGAAGAAATCAGAAGAATGGTTGATAATCAGAGAATTAATCAANTAAANTTTAAAATGTAATCATATGCCCCCTTTGAAAAATAAGGGGGCCAAATTTGGCGGAAGGTGAGGGAATCGAACCCCCGCGCCGTTGCCGACGACACCTTTCCAAGGTGCTGCATTACCGCTCTGCCAACCTTCCGATTTAGAGAATAATTATACTTGTTTAAGCATATCTTTAAATGTATGATTTTGTTATGCCAAGCAATTATACAAAGAACCTAACAAGCATTTTAGAAATGCTTTGGAATATAGAAAAAGATCTAAATTTAGTTCCATATAACGAAACTGAAAAGAAAATTTATTATATTATTGCTTGGAAACTTTCCAATTGTGGTACATGTAATATAAGCGATGTTATTGATTCATCAGGATTTTCAAGATCTACTGTTTATAAAACTATAAAAAAATTTGAATCAGCAGATCTTGTTTTAGTTAAACAATCAGAAGGAGACAAAAGAGAATTTAATTTAATATTAGCTAATTAAAAACTTTTAAATCTTAATCATGCTCCATGCTATTAAAGTAACCATAACTGTATACGTATTTTCAATGTTCTGCTATTCAGTTTGGTACTTCCTTCAAGTACTTGATATTGCAAATATGAATCCAAACGATGAATGGGTTGGGAGTTTATGTTATTTGCCTCATGGTGCTAGAGTTTTAATGTTTTGTTTTTTTAGATATTACTCTCTACCAGGTTTATATTTAGCAGAAATAACAGGCCCTGCTCTCATTCACCACAATGACTATATGGATGGCTGGTCAACAGCTGCAGTTGCTTCATTATTTTCAGTTGTTGCTGCTGTTGAACTAGTTAAATGGACAAGAGCAACACCAGGATTCTTCTCTTTTTTCAAGGAGGTTAATTTTGAAAATTATAAATTTCTATATCTTGTAATAATAGTTTCATCTTTGTTAAATGGACTGTTGGTAAATTCAATCCTTTCAGTTATTAATTCAATAAACTCTATTAGTGTGATTACTGTTTTCAGGTTTGCAGTTGGCGATTTTCTTGGTGCAATTGCTGTAATAGCAGCATTATGGATTATTTTTAGAACACTTGTAGATACTCGCTTAATTGTTGATCCAAGGATAGAAGATAAATAATCTTGTATACTGTATAAATATACAGTATAATTAAACAATGAATAATTTAATTTACTTAAAAAAAGATCCAATTTTGATGGAACTAAACTCATCTGTAGACAAGAATTCTGCAAAAAAAATGCTAGCTTTTAAATTTTTTAATGGCGATGTAGGACTTTTGGAGGAATATCTTAGTGATAATACATATGAAACAGTTAACAATTCATATAATAACGATTTTACTGAACCAAAGTCCCAACTTGAGTTTTCTTTTTAGTATTAAATAAGACTTTATTTACCAACTATTGCGTATATAATTTATATAAGTGTCTTATTTAGTGATTTTTTAAGGGGATTGCTAAGTATGTTTATTACTACCCTGAACATGGAGGTGGTCCTATTAGTATTTATTTAACATCAGGAAACGGAGGATTTACCTTTTGACAGGGGTAATTTTTTAGTTTCCGGCTAACAATTGTAGTTAACGAGAGTTAGTTTATAACCCCCATTTCGATGGGGGTTTTTATTTGATTATGGAATTAAGGTACTGGGTAGTTTTAACTTTTCTTGGAGCAGTATGGGGTAGTGCTTTTATTTTTATAAAAGTTGCTGCACCTGAATTTGGTGCTATAGGATTGGTTCAAGCGAGATTAACAATTGCTTCATTGGTTTTTATACCTATTTTGTTAAGAAAAAAATATCTTATCTTACTCAAACCTGCATGGAAACATTCATTAGTCTTAGCTGTAACTAACAATGCTATCCCTTTTTCATTATTTTCTTATGGAAGTTTTGGGGCGGATTCAAATATTCTTGCAATATTGAATGCTACAACTGCATTTAACACTATGATAATAGCTCTATTATGGTTAGGAGAAAAAGTAACACTTAAACAAGTATTTGGTTTGGTTCTGGGATTTATTGGCGTGATAATCCTTGTTAACCCTGAATCATCTTCAACTTCAATAATATCTGCATTATTTTGTTTAATTGGAGCAGCTTGTTATTCATTCTCTACCGTCTTCATTCAAAAGTATTCAGAAAAAACAGACAAAATGGTTCTTATAGGTTGGTCTATTATCTTTAGTTGTTTTATTATGATCCCTTTTACANTGGTAAATCTTCCTCCGCAGATTCCATCTACTAATGCATTGTTATCAGCAACGTGGCTTGGTTCAATATCAACCGGATTAGCTTTCTTTGGTTATGTATATTTAATAGAAAAAATTGGAGCAGTAAAAACCTCAACTGTTGCTTATTTTCTTCCGGTTTTTGGTATTATTTGGGGAGCAGTATTTTTAAATGAAGTAATAACTGGTGGAATTATATTGGGGTGCGCAACAATATTAATAGGAGTATTTTTTGCAACATCAAATAAAAGAAATAATATAAGTGGAGAGATACATGCAAACTAAAACTCTTGAAGCACTTTTAATCGAAGCAAATGATCTTGTTAAACGTTTATCTTATGATGAATCTGTTGACTTAATTAACAATACACAAACAGTAATTATTGATGTTCGAGAAGAATCAGAAGTCTATAATCTTGGTCTCATTAAAAATGCTGTTCATATTCCAAGAGGATTATTAGAATTTAAACTTTCACCAAATTCCCCTAATAATCCTGTTTTAATTAGCGATAATACAAATATTCTAGTTTACTGTGCAGGTGGTTACAGATCAGCACTAGCGGCAAAATCTCTTTTAGATCTTGGATTTAAAAATGTATATAATTTAGGCGGATTTCAAGAATGGGTTGAATCAGGAGGCGAGATACAACCTAATGTATAATTAGCGTATAATGCACTTAAAAATTTGGGGAATATTATGAAAAAATTTGCGTTAAGTNTTGTTGTTATTTTTTCAACAANANATNTATATGCTCAACAAAATGTTGAGGAAGTNATTGTTACAGCAACNAAGACTGAGAAAACATTACAGGAAGTTCCTGTTGCAGTTTCAGTTGTTACNGCTGATACAATTGAAAAAGCNAACATTACNGANATTTATGATCTTAGATCAATTGTTCCTGCACTTGATTCTAGAAGATTTACAACACCTACTGAGGCTACNTATGTAATNAGAGGTTTTGGTAATGGGTCATACAANCCTGGTATTGAACCTTCAGTAGCTGTTTTTATTGATGGAGTATATCGTTCATCAATGCAGGCTCAGATAGCAGATTTACCAGCTATTGAGAGAATAGAAGTTTTAAGAGGTCCTCAAAGTACACTTTTTGGTAAAAATGCTACAGCTGGTGTAATTAATGTTGTAACAAAAAAACCATCATTTGATGAATCTGGTTATGTATCTACTTCAATTGGATCAAATAATATGAAAAAGTTTAAGTATTACAAAACTGGTCCATTAGATGATTCTAAGGCATACAGTTTCTATGCAAATCTCCATAAAGCTGACGGGCACTCAGATAACATAACAACAGGCAATACTTCAAATAATAGAGATAGATTTTCTGTTAGAGGTGAAATGTTATTTGATTTAGCAAATGAGGCATCATTGAGATTAACNGTTGATTATGATGAATATGATGAAATATGTTGTGCAGTTGGAAGTGCAAATTATGGTGCAGCTAACCAAGTGGCAGCCTTGCTTGGAGGAAAAGTAATTCCAAATGATCCATTTACAGAAAAGGTATTTTTTGATTTTGATCCAGTATCAGAAGGTGATAATTCAGGTATAACACTTCACTATACTAGAGAAGGAGATGGTACTACTTTAGAGAGCATTACCTCAATGAGAAATTCATATAATACAAATGTTCAAGACGTTGATTTTGATGCAGCTCCTATTGTTAATCCTAGTCCACAAACAAAAGAGTTGGACGCTGTAACTCAGGAATTTAGATTATATTCAAATGATAATGAAAAACTAAATTGGTTAGTTGGTGGTTATTATTATCAAGAAGATCTTGACTGGGACGAGTCTATTTATTTTGGACCATTGTGGAGAACATATGTTGAAGCTTTCATCCCTCCTGGAACTATTAGTGGAATTGCTGCAGCATTCGGTATTCCAGATGCTCTTTTATTTGCAAATGGNCAGGGTGGAACAGAAACTGCTACTCAAGATAACACTACAACTTCAATATTTGCACAAGTTGATATACAACTAACTGATAAATTAAGTGCAATTATTGGCGCAAGTTATATGGAGGATGAAAAAACAGTTGCGTATAGTCAAATAAATACTGATGTTCTTTCAAACCTAGACTTTGTTGGAGCTGGTACTTTAGGATTAATTGCAGCTGGTTTCCCACCTGCACAGGCTGCAGCTCTTGCTACAGATCCTAATTTTAATCCATTAATTGCGTTACAAGGTCTTCAACTTTTACCACAATTTACAAATTTCCCGAATGCAGCTCAAGACGGGAAAAGCTCAGATGATAATGTTGATTATACATTCAAGTTATCTTATGAAGTAAGTGACGCAGTAACAGTTTATGGTGGTGTATCAACTGGCTTTAAAGCATCTGCTTGGAATATATCTAGAAACTCAGACGCTGATGCTGCTGAAGTTGCTGCTTTAGCTGCAGCTGGAACTCCTGTAAGTCCAAATAGGTCAGTTGGTAGACGATACGCAGGTCCTGAAGAAGCTGAAGTAACAGAATTAGGCGCTAAAATATTATTACCTTCAGGTTACTTAAATATTGCTGTATTTGATCAAACCATTGATGGATTCCAATCAAATACATTCATAGGAACTGGGTTTGTTCTTGCTAACGCAGGTTCTCAATCAGCAGATGGATATGAATTTGACCTAGTATATTCTCCGCTTGAAAATCTCGATTTAATGATGAGTGGTGTATTTTTAGATCCAATATATGATTCATTTCCTGGCTCAGCTTTTGGAGACCTTTCAGGAACTACTCCATCCAATATTCCTGAAGATACTATATCGACTTCACTAACTTGGAATTGGGATATGAATGGCTGGAATGGATACACAAGGGTGTCTCATCTCTATTCCAGTGAAGCTATTTTACTAGAGAATCCTGTAGCACAAGCTATCATCGAATCTCAAGGTAATGGTTTTAGAAAAATGGATACTTTAAATTTCTCTGTTGGAGTTGAAAAAGATAATTTATCCATAAGCTTGTATGGACAAAATGTGAATGATGATGAATATTTAACAACTGCATTTGTAGCTGTTACAGATTTTACAAATACAACATATTTTGGTTATCCAAACAATTATGCAACTTATGGTTTAACTGTAAATTATCAGTTTTAACATAAAATTATTTGTTTTAAAGGGATTCGAATGAGTCCCTTTTTTATTGGCGCGCCCGGGAAGATTCGAACTCCCGACCCCTTGGTTCGAAGCCAAGTACTCTGTCCAACTGAGCTACAGGCGCAAAGATTGATATAGATTAATTCAATATACTCAAAGTATCAAAATATATATATAAATATTGTAAGAAAATGTTTCAAATCTTATAATCTAATCATCATTTTTCTATGGGGAAAATCAATGAAACATCTAAGAAATGCAATTCTAGTCATAATAGGTCTATATGTATTAACTTTGGGATTAGTTTATGTGGATGTATATGATAGTAGGCCAATAATTAGCTTATTTAAAAATATACAATCTGACTCTGCACTTGAAGTTGTTGATTTCTCTGTGGAAAAAAAAGATAGTTCTAAAACAAAACCAAAACCTAATAAGGATAGAAATCCTTATTATGGAGACCTGCATGTCCACACAAAATATTCTTTTGATGCCTATGTATTTGGTGTAACAGCATCCCCAGATGATGCATATAGATATGCAAAAGGAGAGGGTGTGAAACATCCTCTTGGCTATGAAATGAAACTTAGAGAGCCATTAGATTTCTATGCAGTAACAGATCACGGTTTTTATATGGGTATGATCCAAGCATATGCTGATACTTCAACAGATATCTCTCAAAATGAATTTGCTGAACCTTTTCATAATTTAAATAGATTAGATAATTTAACTGTTGAATCAGCGGGAGAAAGATCAAATATTTTTAGCTCTGTTCTTGGCGCAACAATTATTCAACCATATCCAGATTGGCATCCAAAATTATTAAAAGCATATCTAACTAGAAATACTCAAGGTGCCCTTCAATCATTTGATTACGATATACATAAATCTGCTTGGGCTGATGTTGCAAGATCAGCAAATGAGCATAATGATCCAGGGCATTTTACAACNTTTATTGGATATGAATTTACAACCTCGACAGATATCGAAGGTGGAAATTTACANAGAAATGTTATCTTTAATTCATCGAAAGCATCTATAAGNCCATGGACAAGAATAGATTCTATTAATCCAGAAGATCTATGGACATGGCAGGACAAATTAAGAGACAAGGGTGTTGATACTATTGCTATACCACATAATTCAAATGGTTCTAATGGCCAAATGTTTGAAATGGAATCATTTAAAGGTAATGCGCTTGATATAGAGTATGCAAAAAAGAGAATGAGAAATGAACCATTAGTTGAGATTACACAAGTAAAAGGGACTTCAGATACGCATCCATTATTATCACCAGATGATGAATGGGCTGATTTTGAAATTATGGATGTAAGGGTAGGTAGTCGACCTCCAACTTACAGCAAACCTTCAGGATCATATGTAAGAGAAGCATANTTAAATGGCCTTACNTTAGAATTCACTAAACAAGGCAATCCTTATAAATTTGGTTTAATAGGTTCTACAGATACTCATGTTGTAGCAGCCTCACTTGATGAATCTAATTTTTGGTCAAAGGTAGGGCTACTTGATGGTGATCCTGAAAATAGAGGTTCTGTTCCATTAAAAGAAGAGAATGTTGAAAGATTAGATGAATATATGAGAGCTTTCAANCAACCTGTCAGTAGAGTAAGTTTAGAACAGGGAGAATACGCAAATACAGGCTTTACTCAATGGGGTGCTTCAGGATTAGCTGCTGCATGGGCTGAAGAAAATACAAGAGAATCAATCTTTAATGCATTTAGAAGAAAAGAAACTTTTGCAACAACAGGAACAAGAATAGCTGTAAGATTTTTTGGTGGATATAATCTTTCATCAATTGATTTGAATTCAGAATCTCTTGTTAGTGAGGCATATCAAAAAGGTGTAACTATGGGTTCTGATCTTTTACATAATGAGAATAAAATTCCAGAATTTCTTGTTTGGGCACAAAGGGATAAAAATGGAGCCCCACTTCAAAGAATCCAAATTATAAAAGGTTGGATAGATAATAATAGTGGAAGGCCAAAAGAAAAGGTTTTTGATGTGGCCTGTTCTGATGGAATGCAGCCTGATCCAATAACTAACAGATGTCCTGACAATGGAGCTCGAGTAAATATTAATGATTGCTCAATTAGTACAAATGTTGGCTCATCTGAGTTAAAAACAGTTTGGAAAGATCCAGAATTTGCTCCTGATGATAAAACTTTTTATTACGTTCGTGTACTAGAAAATCCAACATGCAGATGGAGTACATGGGATGCAATTAAAGCAGGATATAAACCNAGAGAAGGTTTACATGAAACAATACAAGAAAGGGCTTGGTCTTCACCTATATGGTATATTCCTGAACAGTCTGATGTTGAAGTGGTTCCACTTGGAGGAACAATTCAATTAAGGAATATTGACTAGATTTATCCTATTAAATCAAATTGAAGTATAAATTATCTATATTTTTTATTATTGGATTAACTCTATATCTTATTGATATAGGGTTAAATTCTTACGATGAAAAAGAAATATATATAAGTGATCAAGAGATTATAAGTCTAGTAACTGCATGGAAATCTCAAGTTGGTAGAAATCCAAATGACGATGAAATAGCTCGTATTATAAATAATCTTGTAGAAGAAGAAATCTTGTATAGAGAGGCTCTAAAGTTAGGTTTAGACAGAGAGGATCGAATCATTAAAAGGAGACTAGCTCAAAAAATATCTTTTTTAAAACAAGAATCAATACCAGATTCACCTTCAAATGATGATTTAATTAGATACTTCAATGACAATAATGACAAATACTTTATTGATTCTAAGTATACTTTTAGTCACTATTTTTTTTCATCAGAAAATACCTCTTTGGAAAGATCATCACAAGCTTTTAAAGATTTATCAAACAGTATTCCTATTAATTCTGATCCTTTTTTCTTAGGCAAGAATTTTGTTGACGTTAGTATAAAAAAAATTAAAAGTGAATTCGGTAAAGATTTTAGTTCACACTTTATAAATGTTGAACTTAATCAATGGATTGGTCCAATTGAGTCACCATTTGGGCACCATATCATATATGTAACAAATTATACTGAAGGCTATCTTCCAAATATTACAAATGTTTTAAAACAAGTTGAAGTTGACTTTTTACAGACTCAAAGGGATGAGGCAATAAAAAATTACTTAAATCAAATTAGATCTGAATATAAAATTTATATAAATCCAGATTTACAAATTTAATGAAAAGTTTTCTTTTTGCTTTATTTTTTTTAGGATCATTAGATATAAATTCTCATGAATTTAATCCAGCTCATCTAGTTATAAAGCAATTAAATGATGATCTTTCATATGAAGCTGTATGGATGTATCCATATAAAAATATTGGCAGAAGGGCTGAAGTAATTTTCCCTGATAAATGTTCAGTTGAATCAAACGATCTTTTTTATCAAGGAAAATATATAAATGAGATCATATTTTTAGACTGTTTGTCGACTCTAAAGGGATCGTCTATCGAAATTATTAATCTTAGTGTATTAACAGATGCTTTAATAACAATAAACTTTAATGATGATACATTTCAGGGACTTGTAAATGTTCAAAATAATGTCCTTAATATTCCCATAGAGAGTAATTATTATCCATCCTCCTATTTACAGCTAGGTTTTTCTCATCTATTTGATGGCTTAGATCATATTTTATTTATATTTGGATTACTTTTTTGTATATCTGGATTAATAAATATAATAAAGACTATTACAGCCTTTACAATTGCCCATAGTATTACACTTGGCTTAACAGTTTTTGAACTAATATCTTTACCTCAAGGAACTATCGAAGCCTTAATTGCATTAACGATTGTATATTTAGCAACTGAGATAAACCGAAATAAAGATTCAATTAAAACACCATGGATAATGGCATTTGGTTTTGGTTTGCTTCATGGACTCGGTTTTGCTGGAGCTTTACTTGATATTGGTATAGCTAATAACAATATGCTTTTATCATTATTCTTTTTTAATATTGGTATTGAAATTGCGCAAATAGCTTTGATACCTATACCATTATTAATTTTATTTTTATCAAAAAAGTTTAATGTCACTGAAATCTCAAAAATTAGTGTAAGTATTTGTATAGGCGGAATGGGTTTCTATTGGTTTATAGATCGTGTGATTGGTATTTTTCTCTAACTAATTTTATAAATATTACTGATAGAAATTATTCTATTCCAATATTTATGTATTTTGACAAATGAAATAATGAAAAAATCTATGCCTAAAAAAACTAAAATTAGTTTAATCTAAAAGATAAAATATGTATCACCAATAAAGAAACCGCAAAAGAAAAAAGCAAGTGCCCATAGCGGTTCGTTTTTACAGAAGTCAATTAACCTTTCTATGTAATCGTTCATGTTAATAGTAATGCAATTTACATACCAATACATTTATAGAAGATTGGCGCGCCCGGAGAGATTCGAACTCCCGACCTCTTGGTTCGTAGCCAAGCACTCTAATCCAACTGAGCTACGGGCGCGATTACTAAACTTTGCGTGCTTCTTCTGGAAGCATTACAGGAATACCGTCTCTTATTGGATAAGCCAAACCAGATTCTTTACAAATTAATTCATTTGTACTTTCATCATATGACAGTGTTTTTTTTGAAACTGGACAAACTAATATATCTAGTAATGTTTTATCTATGGTTGTCATTGCAGGAAAGTATACATGATGAATGAATTTTTGTTTATATATGTTATCTTTAACCAAAATATATTCTCAATATTATGAATTCTCTTGAATTATTGGCTTTAAATAATTTNCCTTTAGTTGAACCAGGTGATGACTTGCCATCAATTATATTTGATTCCATTAAAAACAATAAATTGATAATTAATGACAANGANATTNTTGTTATAGCTCAAAAAATAGTATCAAAAGCTGAAAATAGATANGTAAATTTGAAAACAATAGAAATATCTGAGGANGCNAAAGATTTATCAAAAAAACTNAATAAAGATGAAGGATTAGTTCAAGCCATAATAAATGAATCAAATAGAATACTTTCTACAAAAAAAAATGTNATAATTGTTGAGCATAAATTNGGATTTATAAATATTAATGCAGGCATAGACCTTTCAAATGTACCTGATGAAAATCTTGCTCTCTTATTACCTAAAAATCCNAAAAAAAGTGCAAAAGATATTCAAAACAATTTATCAAAAAAATTAAATAAAAAAATATCAATAATAATTACTGACTCAATGACTAGACCTTATAGGTCAGGTGTAATCAATTTTGCATTAGCAAGTCATAACATCCAGAGTCTTGTCGATCTCAAAGGCAATAAAGATATTTATGGAAAAAAACTTAGAGGAACTGAAGTAGCTGTTGCTGATGAACTGGCATCTGCAGCAGGTTTATTAATGGGTCAAAGTAATGAAAAAAAGCCTGTTGTTTTAATCAAAGGTTTCAAACAAGATAGTTCTGAAACAAACGATGCATTTGATTTGATTGTGAATGAAAAAGAAGATCTATACAGGTAATATTTGAAATATATAATTAACAAATGAAATTAAGCGTAAACCTTAATAAAATTGCNCTTCTTAGAAACGCACGAGGCGAGAATTATCCTCAAATAGAATACTTTGCNAATAAGGCTATTGATCTTGGAGTTGATGGGTTAACACTTCATCCAAGACCCGATCATAGACACGCAACTAGTGATGACGTCATTAATATTTCTAAATTAACAAAGGCTAGGGGTGTTGAATTCAATATTGAAGGAAATCCATTCTCGAAACCAAATAAAGAATTCATTGGTTTTTGTGAATTGACTGAAATCATAAAGCCTGAACAAATAACCTTAGTTCCTGATGCTATTGATCAAATTACTTCTGATCATGGATGGTCTTCTGGTTCACATGATTCAGAATTAAAAAACTTGATACNTNTANTAAAAGAAAACTCAAATGATGCCCAANTTAGTTTATTTATTGATAATATTGAAGGTGTAGACTATGCGGCTGAAATGGGTGCTAATTTGATAGAAATTCATACCGGTGCTTTTGCTAAAGCTATAAATGATAAAAATTTATCTATAATAGACGAAATAAAAAAAATTATTGATCATGCTATAAGTTTAAATTTAAAAATCAATGCAGGTCATGATTTAAATCTAAATAACTTACATTATTTAGTTGAAATGGGTAATATTAATGAGGTATCTATTGGACATGCAATTATAGTAGATTCTCTTCATTATGGTTTTGAGGAAACAATATCGAAATATTTAGAAATTATTAGGAAATAAAATGGATATAGAAGAAAAACTTAAAGAACAAATTAAAGAGAATGACATATTGATTTATATGAAAGGTACTCCATATGAACCAAGATGTGGTTTTTCAGCNAGAACTGTTCAAACATTGATTGAATGCGAATCACAATTTAGTTATGTAGATGTATTAGAAAATGATGACGTCAGAGTAGCATTGCCCAAAGTTTCAGATTGGCCAACCTTCCCACAGGTATTTATTAAGGGAAATCTTGTAGGAGGTGCTGATATTATTGCTCAAATGCATGAAAATGGTGAGTTAAAAAAACTCATAGATTCAGTAGAGTCTTAAAAATCAAAATTATTAATAATTTTACAGAAAACTTCAGCTGTCACTTTAGTATCATATGCAGCAGAATGAGCTTCATCATTATCGTATTCAATTGATAACTTTTCGCATATTCTAGCAAGAACAGTTTGGCCTGTTGCAAGGACACCTAAAGAAACAGTGTCTATTACAGAAAACTTATGAAATGGAGTTTTTTTTATGTTATTCCTTATTACAGATGCATCTAGAAAAGATTTGTCAAAATGTGCATTATGACCAACTAATATAGCTCTTGAGCATTCATATTTATTTCTCGCTTTGTTAATAGTTTTAAATAAATCTTGAAGAGCATCCTTTTCAAGAACAGCTTTCCTTAATGGATGATCTAACTTAATTTTTGTAAATTCAAGTGATTCCTTTTCAACAATAGATCCTTCAAAAGGCTGAATATGATGTCTAAATGTTTCGCCAGGTACAAATTTATTCTCTTTTTCTTCAATGAGGGTAATGGCAATCTCTAAAATTGCATTCACTTCTGGATCAAAACCCCCAGTTTCAATATCTACAACTACAGGAAGATATTTTCTAAATCTATTTTTTAACACCAAGTTTTTCTTGTAATTTTGAATTTGAAGTTGTGTAACCAAAAGGGACTCTTTCTCCAGGATAGATCCTTTTATAGGCCTCTTGAACTGCTAATGTAGTTTCATGAAATCCAGATAAAATTAAATCAAGTTTTCCAGGATAGTCATTGATATCTCCAACAGCAAATATTCCTTCTTTTGAAGTTTGATAGTTTTCTGTATTTACTTNTATTTTTTTTCCGTTTAAATCAATATTCCAATCAAGTATTGGACCAAGTTTTTTATTGAGACCAAAAAGAAATAATAATTCATCTGCTTCATAAGACTCAATTTCATTAGTTTCAAAGTTTTTTAAAGTTATAGAATCTACTTTTTTATCTCCAATAATTGAATCAATAAGATATGGAGTAAGTAAATTAACCTTATTTTCTTTNACTAAATTTCTCATGAGCTCTTCAGTATGTTGTGCTCCTCTAAATGCATCTCTTCTGTGAACTAGGCTTATAGATTTTGCAATCTTAGATAATTCAACTGTCCAATCAAGTGCTGAATCACCGCCGCCAAATATAAAAATATTTTTATCTTTATATTTGTCAACAGACCTAACTGCATATTCAACACCATTTGTAAGAAACTTATCCGGATCTTCAATATTTGGAGGTCTCCTTGGCTCAAAAGATCCAGCTCCAGCTGCAATAAAAATATTTTTTGAAAAAAATTCTTTTTCTTCAGTTGTTTTAACCTTCCAAAAATTATCATCTTCATGATTAATTTCTTCAATTGAATCAACCCTTTCTGAAAGATGTAATTCATAGTCAAAAGGCTTAATTTGTTCTAANAGNGCGTCAACATGTTCTTGAGCAGTTTGAAATGGAACACCTGGAATATCGTATATTGGTTTTTCAGGATATAACTCAGCACATTGACCCCCAGGTTTATCAAGATTATCAATAAGCGTACAATTTAATCCAAGTAATCCAGCTTCAAAGACNGTAAATAATCCAACTGGACCTGCNCCNATTANAATTATGTCAGTTTTAACCATTATCTTACCTTCATCCCAGGTTTTGCACCTTCATCTGGTGAAACTAAATAAATACCTTCATCATTACTAGAGGCAAGCACCATTCCCTCAGATATTCCAAATTTCATTTTTCTCGGCTCTAAATTATTGACTAAAACAATATACTTATCAGTAAGNTCTTCAGGTTTGTAAGCACTTTTAATTCCAGCAAATACATTTCTTGTTCCTAAATCTCCAACATCTAAAGTTAGTTGAAGCAGCTTATCAGCTCCTTCAACGTCATCTGCCTTGATAATTTTAGCAACTCTTAAATCAACAGCTGAAAATTGATCAATATTAATTAAATTTACATTATCCATATTTTCTTCCTCAGGAATTATTATTTTTTCAAGTCTATTTAGCAATGGTTTGTAATCATTTATTTTTGTTATTGCTTCATCAACATTATTAATTGAAACTTTTTTAATATTTAAGAATTTAAATGCTTCATTGGTAATACTGGGTATGATTGGATGAAGATATAAAGATAAAATATAAAAAGCTTTTATTGCAGTTGAACTTATATCAACTGCTTCATCTATTTCTTTTTTCCATGGAGTTTGCTCATTTATATATTTATTAACATCATCAGCNAAATCCATAATAATTCTAACTAATTTTGAGTATTCTCTAGATTCATANAAGGACACAACTTCATCTTTTTTAGACGACTAAATTGTNAAGAATATTNTTATCAATANTTGTTGATAAGATATTATTATTNTTCTTTAAGAATGANGCAGATCTTGANGCAATGTTTAANTACTTGCCNACTAAATCAGAATTTATCCTTTGAACATAATCATCAAAGTTTAAATCTATATCCTCAACTTTGTTATTAAGTTTAGCTGCAAAGTAATATCTCAAAGTTTCAGGATTTGTAATCTCAGCAAATTCTTTTGCTAATATACCTGTACCTTTTGACTTAGACATTTTTTCACCATTTATGGTTAAAAAACCATGAACATTGATTCCACTTGGTAATTTGAGGTTTGCTGCACTCAATAACGCTGGCCAAAATAACCCATGAAAATAAGCAATATCTTTTCCAATAAAATGATAAATCTCATACTTAGAATTTTCTGACCATAAATCTTGCATATTCAATTTATTTTTTTCTGCCCAGTTAGAGATTGATGCTAAATAACCTATAGGTGCATCTACCCACACATAAAAGTATTTATTTTCTTCTCCAGGTATTTCAAAACCAAAATAGGGTGCATCTCGAGAAATATCCCATTTTTTTAAGTCATCATTTAGCCATTCGTTTAACTTATTTTTAATTGATTCCTGAAGATCTACATTTTTTAAAAAGTCTTTAAGCATTTTATTCTTTTGAGGTAGATCAAAAAATATATGCTCACTTTCTTTCTTAATTGGAGCTGTATTTGAGATAATTGATATTGGTTTTTTAACATCAAGTACGTTGTAGGAAGCTCCACATACACCACAATTGTCACCATTCTGATCTTCAGCACCACATTTTGGGCATGTTCCTTTTATAAATCTATCGGAAAGAAACATTTCTTCTTTTTCGTCATAGTATTGTTCAATATTTGCTTTAGAAATTAAATTATTATTTTT
>FUFK010040742.1_pt1 | contig 78603 bp, 62 predicted proteins | sample 1021851 | NCBI WGS metagenome assembly FUFK01 (sample SAMEA51879418, study PRJEB19060) | metagenome | reverse complement strand
AAAACACGCAGCAAGCGATCCAGTGGTACACCCGCGCCGCCGAGCAAGGCGTTGCTCCTGCTCAGCTCAATCTAGCGATTATGTATCTACGCGGTGAAGGTGTTCAGCCAAACATCCAGCAGGCGCGTAAATGGTTAGAAAAAGCAGCGATGCGCGGCGATAACCGTGCCAGCTACACGCTTGCGCTACTCGATGAGAAGCAAAAAAACCTAGTCGATGCGTATAAGTGGTATGACCTAGCGGCTCGTGATGGCATGCTAGACGAAAAAGTACGTAATAAAGCGCGCGGTAAAATCGGTCAGTTAGCGCTTAACTTATCCTCTTCTGATATCGCAAGCGCCCGTATCCAAGCGGATACTTGGTTTCAGAATAAATAAATCGGCGTCAATGAAGTAACTAAGCTTTAGCGCAGATATCGTTTACCAATAGATCCAGCCTTTGTGCTGGATTTTTTATGGCTATAAAATAAGCGCTCAGCATCACTTAAGGACTGACGCCAATAGATGAAATTTGCTACTATCTATCCTANTANTAGCGAATCTTTTGCTAACACATATTTTGTTAGCCCATACTTTATTCAAATACCGTTATGCAGGTGATCCCATTATGGCCAAAAATGCCTTACAAGCGCAGCTCCTAAAAGCAGGNNTNGTNGANGATAAAAAAGCCAAAAAAATAAGCAAACAAGCTCAGCACGCCAAGCGAACTGGCGACGCTGCGGCTACTGAAAGCAAAAAAGCCCTAGCCGCCGCGCAAGCTGAAAAGGCTGAAAAGGATCTCAAGCTCAATCAGCAAAAGCAGCAGCAGTTAGAAGAAAAAACCCTACGCGCCAATATCATTCAGATGATCAAGCAGCATCAAATCACGGAGACAGATGGCGAGGTCAGCTATCAGTTCGTCGATGACTCTAAGATTAAGAAGATTTACACCACGCAAAAGCTCTACGAGCAAATCGTCGCAGGTTTTGTGGTCATCGCGCGCTTAGAAGACGACTACGCACTACTGCCGCGACCGCTTGCTGATCGTATCAATGATAAGCTTGANGGCTTCATCGTAGTGTCGAATGATAAGTCTGAGAATGAGATGGAAGAAGATGATCCGTACGCGGCGTATGTGATTCCAGATGATTTGATGTGGTAGGNACTTATAATTCNAAANAGAGAATCCAGCTTANANGCTGGATTCTCTGTGTATGAAAGCAAAAGATTTATATAAAGTGAAAGCAGCTCAATNCTATTCACTTGATAAACTTATAGCCTCCTAAATCGAAGGAATGTTATGCAAACAGTTACCCCAACAATAAACCCATACCTCTTTGAAAAACAGTACGATGCTTTTATAAGGTTTGTAGGAGAAAAGTCAAATATACCTTTTGTATCTTTTGCTTCACATCCTTATACAGATCAACAAGAAGGATATAAGTATCAAATTTATAGAGTTGCTCGCAATAAGCTTTCGTTTCATACATGGAGAAAACATGATATTGGAAGTGGGAAAATTATATTGGCAACCATCGAGACAATTGAGTTTCCAGATAATAATTTAGTTCCATGGCAAAATCGCTATGGTGAACAAAATCGACCACATCAACCACTTTTTGAAGCAATTGGTAACTCTATTAAGACAGAGGAAGTTGAGAGCGCTTTATTTAACCTTTATCACTCATCAAATGACGAACAAATATTTGATGAATTGATTAAAATTTTTGGAAGGAACTATTCTCTTTTAGCTTATCTTTACTTTATTAAAGATAACTCGAAATACTTACCTATCGCACCTACTTATTTTGATAGAGCATTCTCATTATTAGGAATAGAGTTCAAAACTAGTCAACGTTGTTCTTGGGAAAACTACTTTATTTATTTGCAAATTATTAGTGATATCAAAATAATGCTAATTGAAAAACTCAAAAGTGAGGTTAGCTTATTAGATGCTCATTCGTTTGCTTGGATGCTTTCTGCACAAATGGAAAAAGAAGATAAGCTTGCTGATGTTAGTGAGTATTTAAGTCTTAGTAGTACAGAGAAGAACTCAGTTGTAAGATCACGTATAGGTCAAGGACTGTTTAGACAAAACCTTATTGAATATTGGTCTGCTTGTGCTGTCACTGGATGTAAGGAACTAAAACTATTAAGAGCATCTCATATCAAACCTTGGTCTGAATGCGGAGACATAGAACGTCTTAGCCTTTACAACGGCTTACTTCTATCACCAAATTTGGATGTGTGTTTTGATGCAGGTTTTATAAGTTTCGATGATTTAGGTCAAATACTAATTTCAAATAAAATCAGTGCCAATGACCTTCAGGCCTTATCTATCAACAAAGAAATGAAACTATCAAATATTTCTTCTGAGCATAAGAAGTATTTACAATATCATAGGAAACATATTTATAAACAAAGCTGAAAACATCAAATCCTTTATAAAAAGCTCAGTATTTTTCTGGGCTTTTTTGTTTTTATCTTATAATCAAAACATTTATTATTTCAGCTCCTATCAAGCTGAGCGACATAAACTATTCAAAACCCACACAAAATTTGCTACACTACGCNCGCNNTNANCAATNCCACAATCAGGTTAGTGTTANTGCTTANANTAGATANNTATCCTNAATGANNCAANGCACTAGGTTTACGTCCTAGCCCGCAGGAGACCCGTATGAGCACCAACAACCCCACTNCAACATCAGCACCCGCCTACGATAGCGAAACCAACAATATCGTTGTCGCGGCGCTTTATAAGTTTACTCGCTTCGATAATTATGAAGACTATCGCCAGCCCATTTTAGATACCATGCTGAGTAACGATGTCAAAGGCACATTGTTGATTGCCAGCGAGGGCATCAACGGGACGATTTCAGGCACACGCTCAGGCATCGACAATGTCTTAGAGTATTTGCGTAGTATCGAAGCGGTTGGCAGCTTTACCTTTAAAGAGTCTTATACCAACGAGCAGCCGTTTTATCGCACCAAAGTGAAGCTCAAAAAAGAGATCGTCACGATGGGCGTCGAAGATATTGACCCTTTGCAGTCGGTTGGGCGCTACGTCAAACCAAAAGACTGGAACGCGCTGATCTCTGATCCAGAAGTCATCCTCATCGATACCCGTAACGATTATGAAGTGCAAATCGGCACCTTTGAAAATGCCATTAACCCTAATACTGAGACCTTTCGCGAGTTTCCAGAATACGTGGCAAAAGAGCTCGATCCTACCAAGCATAAAAAGGTGGCGATGTTCTGCACTGGCGGTATCCGCTGCGAAAAATCCACCGCTTATATGCGCGAGCAAGGCTTTGAAGAGGTCTATCACTTAGAGGGCGGCATCTTAAAGTATTTAGAAGAAGTGCAAAAAGAAGACTCTATGTGGCAAGGCGACTGCTTCGTCTTTGATAATCGCGTCTCGGTCAATCACGACCTAGAAAAAGGCGATTATGAGCAATGCTTTGCTTGCCGGATGCCGATCACTGTTGATGACATGCAAAGCCCCGCCTATAGTAAAGGTGAGTCTTGCCCGCATTGTATCGGTAAAGCGACCGACGAGCAAAAAGCGCGTTTTCGCGAGCGTGAGCGGCAGATGCAATTAGCTAAGGCTCGCGGTGAAGCGCACATCGGTAGCGAAGTCAAAGAGGTGATGGAAAAACGTAAAATGGCAAAAGAAGAAGCACGTCGTCAGGCAGATGAGGCCAATAACGCAAAGTAGTTATATTGTATAGAAGATCGCCTTAGCCCAGCAGCGACCCTATAAAACTTTAATCGGCAATATAAAAAAGAGACTCACTTAGGAGTCTCTTTTTTGTCTTAAGCTATAGCCCGTGACTTAGAACAAGATACGCACACGGATCGTTTCTTCGACATCTTTGAGCTGATCAAGCGCTGCAGTTGAGTCGTTATAATCGACATCCATCACTAGATAACCGACATCGCCTTCGGTCATAAGGCTTTGCGCTAAGATATTGATACCCGCTTCGGCGAACAGACGGTTGATTTGCGAGAGGACGCCTGGTACGTTTTTGTGGATGTGTAATAGACGATGCGAGCCTTCTTTAAACGGTATTGACACTTCTGGGAAGTTGACTGCGGTCGCCGTATCACCTTGGTCTGAGTATTTTACAAACTTCTCAGCCACTTCTAGACCGATATTCTCTTGCGCCTCTTGCGTTGAGCCGCCGATATGCGGCGTTAAGATAACATTGTCGAACTTACGTAGTGGCGACTCGAACTCCTGATCAGCAGATTTTGGCTCTTTTGGGAATACATCAATCGCCGCGCCGAGCACTTTACCCGACTCGATAACTGCGGCTAGATCATCAATCTCCACACAAGTACCGCGAGCGGCATTGATAAAGTAGCTGCCCTCTTTCATCTGCGCGAACTGCTCAGCGCCCATCATATAGCGCGTGCTTGGTACGTCTGGTACATGCAAAGTGACGATATCAGCGGTAGAGAGTAGCTCCTCTAGGCTGCCGACTTGTACCGCGTTACCTAATGGCAGCTTAGTCATCACGTCATGATAAATGACTTTCATACCGAAGCTTTCAGCTAGTACGGATAGCTGCGAGCCGATAGAGCCGTAGCCGACGATACCGATGGTCTTACCGCGCACTTCGTGCGAGTTTTTGGCAGACTTGCCCCAGCCGCCGCGATGGACGGTCGCATTCTTCTCTGGAATACCGCGATACAGCATGATAGCTTCGGCTAATACCAGCTCAGCCACTGAGCGCGTATTGGAATAAGGGGCGTTGAAGACCGGAATACCCATCTCGCGTGCCGCTTCAAGATCGACTTGGTTGGTACCAATACAAAAACAGCCAATACCGATGAGTTTCTCGGCTTTTTCTAATACTTGACGCGTGAGCTGCGTACGCGAGCGAATACCGATGAAGTGCGCATCTTTGATTTTTTCGATCAGCTCCTCTTCATCAAGCGCGTGGCTTAAGTATTCGATATTGCTATAACCCGCTCCTTCGAGTACTTTTAAAGCGTTTTCATGCAAGCCTTCTAGTAATAGAAAACGAATTTTATCTTTTTGTAATGATAATGCCATACGAGATCTTTCCTATGATTTGTTAAGTGAGCAGTTGATTGATAAGTAGGGTGTGAGCCGTGTATCTGCTCGACTCTGTTTAAAGACAATATTACGCTACTGATATGCCTTTTTTAGCGTACTGCTTTTACAGACGCTGCGAAACTCATGCCAGTAGTTTGCCCTGACTCTAGTATCGGTCTAAAACTATCGCTTTTAAAACCATCACCGTTCAAACAAGTATCACCATTAAAAAAGTGAAAGCGACGCCCTCTTGTATTATCACTCACTTATGATGAATAAAAACAATGCGCTTATATTACACAAAATTGCCCAAGGATGTTAGGGAATAACAGGAATAAGTCGTCATCATTTTGGTTAATAGTGACTATTTGAGCCTTGCATCTGCTTAGATATAGCACCGTGATGTGCTAATATTAGACTTATCTCCTCCCCTTTATCTATTGCTACTGCTAAATCGCTGAGACTATTATGAATGACATCGTTACCGAAAACCAACCGGCCCATGAGCGCACTCACGCCGCAAAGCAAGCAGACATTAATGAGCCAAGCTTGCAGTCTGCTACTGATACTGCAGCGGTGCAAGCTATTTTACAAGCTCTGCTTCATAGCCATCAGTTTGAAGAGAGCCAAATCAAAACTGATAGCGAGAGCCTAGAGCATTGGGGTAAAGACTGGACTAAGCACTTCGCCCCAGCAGCCTCTGCCATCGTCTTCCCAAAATCGACCGAGCAAGTGCAAGCGATTGTATTATTAGCCAATAAGCATAACGTCGTCTTAACCCCAAGCGGTGGTCGTACTGGTCTCTCGGCGGGCGCAGTAGCCGCGAATGGCGAGATCGTCGTCAGCATGGATAAGATGAATCAGATTGGCACTTTTTATCCCGCTGATCGTATGGTTGAGATCGAAGCGGGTGTGGTCACCGAGCAGCTCCAGCAGTTCGCTGAATCCAAAGACTTGTACTACCCCGTTGACTTTGCTTCGGCAGGCTCGAGCCAAATGGGTGGTAATATCGGCACCAATGCCGGCGGTATCAAGGTGATCCGCTACGGTATGACCCGTCAATGGATTATGGGCTTAACGGTAGTGACAGGCAAAGGCGATATCTTGCACCTCAATCGCGGAATGATCAAAAACGCCACCGGTTATGACTTGCGTCAACTCTTTATTGGTTCTGAGGGCACGTTGGGTCTAGTCACTCAGGCGCAGATTAAACTGGATCGTCTGCCGCAGGACTTGAACGTCATGGTGCTGGGTATGGATACCTTCAATGACGTTATGAACGTACTCTCCGCCTTTCAAGCGAAGATTGATCTAACCGCCTTTGAGTTCTTTGATGATACCGCTATCGATAAGCTGATGGCGCACGGTCAAGTACAAGAGCCATTTGAATCGCGCACTAAGTTCTACACGCTACTTGAGTTCGAAGCACCTTATGAGCCCATTATGGATAAGGCGATGGCGATCTTTGAAGACTGTATGAATGAGGGCTGGGTCGTCGATGGGGTCATGAGTCAGAGCCTGGCGCAAGCGGCAGAGCTATGGAAGCTACGCGAGTATATCTCTGAGACCATCTCAGTATTCACCCCTTATAAGAACGACGTTTCGGTGTTGATCAGCTACGTGCCTGAGTTTATTGAAGAGATCGATGCGATCGTCAGCAGCAATTATCCTGACTTTGAAGTGTGCTGGTTTGGCCATATTGGCGATGGCAACTTACATCTTAATATCTTAAAGCCTGAGAATATGAGCAAAGACGACTTCTTCAAGGAGTGTCAGATCGTCAATAAATATGTGTTTGAGACGGTACAAAAATATGGCGGCTCGGTATCAGCAGAGCATGGCGTGGGTATGACTAAGAAGCCTTATCTCAACTATAGTCGCAGTGATACTGAGATTGATTATCTACGCGAAGTCAAAAAAGTCTTTGATCCCAATAATATTATGAATCGCGGTAAGATTTTTGATATGTAATAAGGCTATTGATTTCAAAATCGCAGTAAAAGACGACGCTAAACATTTAGTCTAGCGTCGTTTTTAGTTTTATGATTGAGGTGCTGACTTAAAAAGCTAAAAGGCTTAGCAGATAATCGCTGATTGGCTCGCCAGGTTTGTAATCAGTAATTGAGCAGCAGTAAGCCGACCACTAATAATACCGCCAAAAACCCTTGCACGACTAAGAAAGCTTGGTGCGGCGCGGCCACGTGCTTGATCATATTACCCATGGCATTATAAGTGATACCCGCAGCTTTGATGTGCGGCGGCGTCTGAAAATCTTTAATCACTTGCAAAAACTGCTCAGTACGCTGGCTACTCCAACCATGCGGCGCAAAAGGTAGGAATGGGGAGAGTTGCATCGCCTGCTGTTTGGTCGCAGGGGACCACAGCCANCGCTCCAAAAACAGTAAGCGCATACGCCAATCTGAAAAGATACGCTGATCAATGGTTTCGAGTAAGAGTATCTTGATGTTTTTATGACGATTATCCGCAAATATTCGCTGTTGTAGCGCTAGTACTTTCGCTTTTTCGCCTTCTAAACATTGCAAAAAATGGCTATTGCCATAACATAGCGTACCAGTAATACCTTGCTGCTCATTATAATCACACGCATGCGCTTCTACTTCATCAAATATCGAAGCTTTTAGGCGCGAATGGAGCGTCAAACTACTCACATAAACCAAACGAATCAAAGCGGTTTCTGCTGTTTTATCTAAAGCTTTAACCGTATCGGTATGGTTTAGAAGTAAGGTCATATGCAATCCTAATAGTGGTTTACCTGACTAGTANACCAAATAAATAAACTAAACTAGCGGTGACTGTCACGCTTACTAGGATTAACTAGTAACCTGTTGCGCAAATGTTATGATGACAAACACAGATTTTCGAGAGACAAAATAAAGGATAGATTCTAAATAGAAACTGGCAAGCAATTGTTATTNTTAATTATTGTATCATTCGTACTACGGATTTAATACTTTTTTTTATAAACCAAGAAAAACAGAAAACTGACTGATAAACAAGCCTAGTTAAAGGCGTAGCTTATGCATTTAAGCGAACAAATAGTTGTTTAAAAACCNATCAAACCATAGCAAATAAAGAAAGTTAATCACAGCCAACCTACGTTCAATGGCTAACACTACCAAAATAGGAACACCGATGAGCAAGATAGAAAAACTAGACGACTTTCATTTAACGATTGCCGAGATTAAGAAAAAAGACTATCCACAAGTCAAAGAGCTGATGGATCGCGTCTACGTCAACTTAGGCGGCGCTTGGTCAAAGACCACGATTCACACTCTAATCGATGCCTTTCCTGAAGGCCAAATTGCCTTATTTGACCATGATAAGCTGATCGGGATGGTGCTATCGATGCGCGTCGATTATGCCAAATTCTCAAACCCGCATACTTATGACGATCTTATCGGTCATAGAGAGATCATAAAAGACGATCCTNAGGGCGACGCTATCTACGGGTTGGATGCGCTTATCGATCCTGAGTATCGCGGTTATCGTTTGGGCCGACGCCTCTATGATGCGCGTAAAGAGCTGTGCCGGCAGATGAACTTTCGCTCTATCTTAGCTGGTGGCCGTATTCCTAAATATTATAACCATCAGGACTTGACGCCAGGCGAGTATATCGANGCTGTTGAATCACGTGAGATTCATGATCCGGCGCTCTCTTTTCAGCTGTCTAACGGCTTTATCGTCAAGCGTATTTTGACCGGCTACCTGCCTGATGATAAGCAGTCCAAAGGCTTTGCAACGCTCCTTGAGTGGGCTAACATCTACTATGAGCCCAAAGACTACAAGCCGAACACTCGCAAGTCTGAGGTGCGTATCGGCGGTATTCAGTGGCAGATGCGTGAGGTCGAGTCGCCTGAGGAGCTACTACAACAAGTCGAGTTCTTCGTTGATATCATGGCCGATTATAATTCTGACTTTGCTTGCCTGCCAGAATTCTTTAACGCGCCCTTGATGGGACTATGCGAGTCGACGGATCAAAACGTTGCTATTCGCTTTTTGGCAGATTATACCGAATGGTTTAAGAATGAAATCTCGCATTTAGCCGTCAGCTATAACGTCAACGTCATTACCGGCTCTATGCCGCTACTCGATGAAAACGATACCCTCTATAACGTCAGTTACTTATGTCGCCGTGATGGCACCGTTGAGGAGCAGCGCAAAATTCATATCACTCCCCACGAGCGTAGCGCTTGGGTGATTGAGGGCGGCGATGAGGTAAAAGTATTTGATACGGATGCCGGCCGCGTTGGTATTTTAGTCTGTTATGACGTTGAGTTCCCAGAGCTTGCGCGNCTCATGGCACTCGATGATATGGATATCTTATTTGTGCCGTTTTGGACAGACACTCAAAATGGCTACTTGCGNGTACGCCACTGCGCCCAAGCCCGCGCGATTGAAAACGAGTGCTATGTGATGATTTGCGGCTCAGTCGGTAACCTGCCACAAGTTGAGAGCCTAGATATTCAGTATGCGCAGTCGTCTATCTTCTCGCCCTCTGACTTTGCTTTTCCGCATGATGCCATCATGGCGGAGACTACCGCCAATACAGAGATGGTATTTTTCTCTGATTTAAATTTAGACAAGCTCATTCATGTGCGTAATGAAGGCTCTGTACATAATTTACTCGATCGCCGTGACGACTTATTTAGCCTAAAGTGGAAGCGTAAATCTAAAGTTTCTGCTAGTAAGTTAAGCAATGAAGAGCGCCGCGAAAACTCAGGCAGCGTACTATTAGGCGATCCGCTACAAAACCGCGCGCAAAANTCTTAAATGATGATCTATTAAACGCTCAAGTAAACACTTAACTTTTTATAAACGGCTGACCTTTCAGCCGTTTATTTTTATCTATAAAAAGCAAGTGATTTAAATTTTAGGCTCAGAGAAAGCAATATGACGACTGCTATCAAAAAAACAGAGTTAAAAGTAAAAAAAACGCCGAAGCAAAAGCTTTGGTCANTGCTAAANACTGCNCTACTCTATGGTCTCGTTTTTATTGTTATTTANACTGTTGTCAACTGGTGGCGACAGCCTATCATGCCAGCCAATCCGCAATTGCAGCTGACCGACTATCAAGGACAGACACTAGACTTAGCAGCGATGAGTCACAAGCAGCCTACGCTAGTGTATTTTTGGGGTACTTGGTGTCCGATATGTACTTATACCTCGCCCACTATCAACAAGCTTGCCGCTAGTGATAGCTATCCGGTAGTGACNGTGGCCATTAAGTCAGGCTCCAACCAACGGCTTGCAGAATATATGCAGCAAAATAATTTTGACTTCACCACTATNAACGACGAAGACGGCGCAATCTTCGCTAACTGGCAAGGACAAGTGACGCCCTCTTATGTGGTATTAAAAGACNGTGAGATGACGCAAGGGCTGACCGGTATTCAGCCGCTTTGGTCACTAAAATTAAGGCTNTGGTTATCNTCGATATTTTAACCAAAACTAACNAAGCANCTCATCTAACGCCTTATACTCATAATCTANCGCNTCAGCCACCGCCTTATAAGTGATATGACCTTGCGCTGTATTGACCCCTTTTGCAAAGGCAGCATCCTCCGCGCAAGCTTGCTTGACCCCTTTTTTGGCCAGCTTTTGGATATATGGTAAGGTGACATTCGATAGCGCCATCGTCGCTGTACGAGGCACCGCTCCTGGGATATTAGCTACCGCGTAATGGACGATACCGTGCTTAGTATAAGTCGGATCNTCATGCGTGGTNATGCGATCGGTAGTCTCAAAGACGCCGCCTTGATCGATAGCGATATCGATGANGACTCCNCCGTCGTCCATTGACTCGATCATCTCTTCTGTGACTAATTTAGGCGTAGCTGCGCCTGGAATCAGTACCGCACCGATCACTAAGTCACTAACCTCAACACTTTCGGCGATATTGACCTTATTAGATATGAGCGTCTGGACATTATTACCGAACATCTCAGATAGCTCTTTGAGCCGCTGTGGATCTAAGTCCAAGATGGTCACATCCGCGCGCAGGCCGATAGCGATTTTGGCCGCTTCCGTGCCTGAAACGCCGCCGCCAATGATCGTGACGCGGCCTTTTTGTACCCCTGGTACGCCGCCCAGTAATATTCCTTTGCCGCCATAGAACTTCTGCAAGAACTGCGCGCCGATTTGGGTGCTCATNCGNCCGGCAACCTCGCTCATCGGGGTCAGCAGCGGTAAGGAGTTATCAGCCAGTTGCACCGTTTCATAGGCTATCGCCGTGACTTTATTCTCAACGAGTGCTTGCGCCAGCTCCGGCTCATTNGCCAGATGCAAGTAAGTAAACAGTATCAGATCTTCGGTTAAATACTGAAACTCTTCTTGCTGNGGCTCTTTGACTTTAACGACCAATTGGGCGTCCCAAGCTTTGTTGGCGCTATTGACGATAGTCGCGCCTGCTTCNTCATAATCCTCATCGGTGAAGTGCGAACCCACGCCCGCATCACATTCGACAAACACTTTATGACCGTCGCTGACTAACACCATAACGGCGCTTGGCGGTAGACCNACCCGATTTTCGTTGTTTTTAATCTCTTTGGGGATACCTATTTTCATGACGACTCCTTTATATTTATCGTCATTTATACAATGTTTTTAGCCGATATTAGGGCGTGTTGGACATTCGACCATGGCACTGACAGCGACTATTTTTTAGGCGATTCGATGTTAAAAATAATAAGTTTAGTCATTCTAAGCGCTTATTTTTAACGATGAAGCGGCAAAAAAGAGTCCTGTCCCTGTTGTTGTCGTGAGGTCTGATGCTAAAATTGCCCCATACTGCGTTACAAATCTCGCTAAGGCATCTGCATTATCGTCGCTTTGTGCCTTGTCTGGAACAATTTTAGCGATCAGCAGTGCCTATTTGTCGAATGTTCAACACGCCCTATTATGTATTGGATTTATGTCCGTACTTTAAGTNAAACGCTTGTTAAGTACAGTTGTACACTGCTTATCGCTATTACGCAACTAAAATGACACGNGCAGTACAAGCCCCTTTTTACCCCAGTAGAATTAACATATAATAGCTGCCATTCTTAACATAATCTGACGCTAACTTATTTAAGTTCAGGCATTATTTAGGGTAAAGTGCTCTTTCATCTAAGCCCTATTTAACCTTAGCTATTCGCCCCCATACATTATTTNCTTGGACTGCTAAACTATTTAACTTAAAAATTGTTTAATTTAAAAACTATTTGATTGAAAAACCGCTTAACTCAATAAACTACTTAACCTGATAAAAGATACCTTCCTATGACTGACAAAGCTACTGACACCCCTAGCCACGATTACAAAGACACTCTCAATCTAGCTGACACGCCTTTTGCGATGCGCGCTAACTTGGCCAAACGCGAGCCGGATTGGTTAGCGGCTTGGGAAGCGGACGATGTCTACGGTAAGATTCGTCAGGCGCGTACTGGCGCGACTAAGTACATTTTGCACGACGGCCCTCCTTATGCGAACGGTCAGATTCACTTAGGTCATGCGGTCAATAAAGTCATTAAGGACATGATTGTTAAGTCGAAGACGCTTTCAGGATTTGACGCGCCTTATGTGCCGGGTTGGGACTGTCATGGCTTGCCTATTGAGCAAAAGGTGGAAGCCAAAGTCGGTAAGGTCGGCAAAAAAGTCTCGGCAACTGAGTTTCGTGGTCTCTGCCGTGAATATGCAGCGACCCAAATCGAGCTACAAAAAGCTGATTTTAAGCGTTTAGGTATCTTTGGCGATTGGGACAACCCTTATCTGACCATGAACTTTCATCAGGAAGCCAATATCGTCCGTGCGCTAGGTAAAATCTACGAAAACGGCCATGTCACTCGCGGTATGAAGCCGGTCAACTGGTGCTTGGACTGTACCTCAGCATTAGCAGAGGCGGAAGTGGAATATCAAGATAAGGTCTCTGATGCGATTTATGTCAGCTTCGATGTGCTTGATACTGACAAGCTAACCGCTTTGGCAAAAATAGAGGGTACTATCTCAGTCGTTATCTGGACGACGACGCCTTGGACACTGCCTGCTAACCAAGCTATCTCAGTGCACCCTGAGCATGACTATTCGGTTGTAGCCACTGAGAAAGGCAATCTACTACTCGCTCATGATTTGGTCGAGACTGCGTTAACTGAGCTTAAGTTAGACAGCCAAGGTATCTTAGTGACCGTTTCAGGTAAGGAGCTTGAAGGCTTGCGCGCGCAGCATCCGCTAATTGCAGATCGTCAAGTGCCTATTATCTTAGGCGATCACGTGACCACTGACAGCGGTACTGGCCTAGTACACACCGCGCCAGGTCATGGTCTCGACGATTATATCGTGGGTCTAAAATATAACTTGCCTGTTGAGAACCCTGTTGGCGGTAATGGTGTCTATCTAGAGAGCGCGGCGGTATTTGCCGGCGAGCATATCTATAAAGCCAATCCAAAAATCATTGCCGCTTTGCATGATAATGGTCATTTGGTAAACCATACTAAGATCGAGCACAGCTATCCGCACTGCTGGCGTCATAAGTCGCCTATTATCTTCCGTGCCACGCCGCAGTGGTTTATTAATATGGAAAAAGAAGGCTTACGCGAGCGCGCGCTCAAAGACATCCCTGATGTTAAGTGGACGCCTGCTTGGGGTCAGAACCGTATCGAGTCGATGATGACCGGTCGCCCGGACTGGTGCATCTCGCGTCAGCGGACTTGGGGCGTGCCGATTACCTTCTTTATGCATAAACAGACCGGCGAGCTGCATCCGAACACCTTAGAGCTAATGGAAACTGCCGCGCAAAATATCGCGGAAGGCGGCGTGGAAGCGTGGTTTGATGCCAGCTGTGAAGACTACTTAGGGGATGAGGCGGCCGATTATGATAAGTCTACTGATACGCTAGATGTCTGGTTTGATTCAGGAACCACTCATTATGCCGTGCTTGAGCAGCGTGATGAGCTGACCAATCCTGCCGATATGTATCTAGAAGGCTCCGATCAGCATCGCGGTTGGTTCCAGACGTCACTGCTCACGTCAGAAGCAATGTACGAGCGTCCGCCGTTTCAGCAAGTATTGACGCACGGTTTTGTGGTCGATGAAAATGGCCGTAAGATGAGTAAGTCTCTTGGCAACATCATCACCCCGCAAGATGAGATCAATAAAACCGGCGCTGATATGCTGCGTCTTTGGATTGCCTCTAGCGACTATCGCTATGAGATGAGCGCAGGCAAGACGGTATTTAAAGGCGCAATTGATATGTACCGCCGCATTCGTAATACCCTGCGCTTCTTACTGGCGAATACCGATGATTTCGATCCGGCTAATGACAGCATCGATATCAACGAATTAGTCAGTCTTGATAAATTCATCATCGAGCGCGCGCAGGCTGTACAAGCGCAAATCGTCAGTGCTTATGATGCAATGGACTTTCACCAAGTCACCCAGCATATCACTGCTTTTTGCTCGCAGGACTTGGGCAGCTTTTATTTAGATATCATCAAAGATCGCCAGTACACCACTCAAAAGGATGGTCAGCCGCGCCGCTCGGCGCAGACCGCGATCTACCATATCGCTCAAGCCTTAATACGCTGGATTACCCCTATCTTGTCGTTTACCGCGCAAGAAGCTTGGGAAGTCTTGAACAGCAAAGATGCGCAGGCCAATAGCTATGTCTTCACTGAAGAGTGGTACGAGTTCCCAGCGCTTGAGCTGAGCACGATCAGTAGTGAGGACTGGCACCATATCATGCGCGCCAAAGATATGGTGAATAAGAACATCGAAGTCGCGCGCAGCAACAAGCTACTGAATGCCAATCTAGCCGCTGATGCCACTTTGTACGCTGATGGCGCTATGTATGACAGCTTAGCCAAATTAAGCGATGAGCTGCGTTTTGTGCTGATTACCAGTAGCGCCACCTTGAAGCCTATCAGCGCAGCGCCTGCTGATCATCAAACTAAAGATAACGAGGAAGACATCGCAGCAGCGGATTTAAGAGTTACCATTGACGTCGCCGATGGGACGAAGTGCGTGCGCTGTTGGCACATCCGTAGCGACGTCGGCACTGACAGCGAGCATCCAGAGCTGTGCGCGCGCTGCGTAACTAACGTGGTAGGCAGCGGTGAGGTGCGTCACTATGCTTGATACGCCTGAGCGTCCTACTAACGAAGTCGATCATTCGCCAAGACCTGCTCACGTTACGACAGGCAACTCGGTAACGCCTAGAAGCCGGCTGACCAAAACCCCAAAAGTGCTGGCAAATGGCAGTCAAGCCTTTGTTTGGTACTTACTGTCGATAGTGATTATCATTGTCGATCAGTGGACCAAATGGCTCGCGAAAACTAAGCTGAATTTTTTGGAGCCGATACCGGTCATTGAGCCATTCTTGAATTGGACATTGGCCTATAACTACGGCGCAGCGTTCAGCTTTTTGGCCGATGCAGGCGGCTGGCAAAAGTGGTTTTTTTCAGGCTTAGCGCTCGTGATTGCGTTGTTCTTAGTCGTATATTTAATTAGAGCGCCGCGTAATGCTAAGCTGTTATCGCTAGGGCTCGCTATGGTGCTCGGCGGTGCGATTGGTAATCTAATCGACCGCGTGCGACTTGGCAAAGTGGTCGATTTTATTCATGTGCATTATGCTGATGTTTGGCATTATCCGATTTTTAATATCGCGGATATTGCGATTTGTATTGGCGTGGCTATCATTGTTATTGACATGATATTTTTGGAAGGTAAGCGCGAAGGCAAATCTAAAGGTTAGCTTTTGATACTGCTATTTTAATTGAATGAAAAAAGGGCTTACGATCATGTAAGCCCTTTTTTGCTTTGGGTTTAGTGTAGTGAGATGAATCTTGATGGTGCTCAGGATGCACTCTATTTCCAAACAACAACCCTACTCTCCTACTTNTTAGGAAAGTTCTCTCGCGCNGANAANCTTTTAACGTATGCTTTCGCTTGCTCAGGTAACGCCACCCCCAACATTTTTAGCCAATTAAATAGATGATGATANTAGATATCAGCTAAGCTAAAGCGATCACCTGCTATATACTCTTGGCTATCCAACCAACTCGTGGCAATCGGTAGCGCGTTTTGAATATTGGTTATGCACTTCTCAGCGGTGCCCTCAGGCCAGTTCTCATAATTGTCTAATACTTTTATCTTCGTTAATATCCACACATAACTTTCAAGCTCTATCATGCCAAACGAGATGACCTGACGCAGTTTATAGTTCTTCTCGGCATAGTTATCATCGTTATGGCTAGGCGTTAGCGGTCTATCAGGATGCAAGTCATTGAGNTATTCGATAATCGCTAACGATTCAGTGAAATGCTTACCGTCATGGGTCATCGTTGGCACTTTGCCAAACGGGTTAATCGCTAAAAACTCAGGGCTTCGCTGCTCAAATTTATAAGCGTTTAATTCTTTGGTTTCATAGTCTAGGCCAAGCTCTTGTAGTGCCCAGATTACAGTTTCTGCGCGGCTAGGATGGGTGTATTTATAGAGTGTAATCACTAAAACGTCCTTTTTTATAGTTGGTTAAAAATATAATTTAAAAACTTTTATATTCATATCAGATACATCTAAACGATAGCAAATCACTTAGACTATTAATATAGAATTTATGGATTAATGATAAGGACGCTACCATGACGAATGCTCAGACCAAGCCACTTTTGCAAAAGCAAGTCTCTGTCTCTGATAGCTCTAGCTCTACTGCTAGTTCTGCTACTCGCACGNTTACTTTGTCCGTATTACAAGCGGATATTACTACGCTAAAAATTGATGCTATTGTCAATGCGGCCAATTCGAGTTTGCTCGGTGGCGGCGGCGTGGATGGCGCGATACATCGAGGCGCAGGGCCGGAGCTGCTCGCTTATTGTCGCACCTTGAACGGCTGCGCCACTGGCGAGGCAAAAATAAGCCCAGCGTTTGATCTACCCTGTGACTATGTCATTCATACAGTAGGGCCAGTTTGGCATGGCGGTAATGATAATGAAGAGNCGCTACTGACGAGCTGCTATCAAAACGCGTTAGAGTTAGCTGCTGAACACAAGGTNGCTAGCCTTGCTTTNCCGTCCATCAGTACTGGCGTTTATGGTTACCCAATAAACAAAGCNACTAAAGTGGCGGTAAATACGGTGAGAAGCTATATACAAAACAAGCTAGACAATTCTGTGAGTTTGTCAATTGATGAAGTGATTTTTTGCTGCTTCTCAGACAGCGATGCCGAATGTTATAAACAAATATTAGCCTCAATATAGCTCACGCTTATTCAGTCGACCGATAAAAAAGCCACTATGAGTAGTGGCTATTATAAATAGTGAATAGTGAGTAGAAAGTAGCAAGCAATAATGATTATCAGTAATACCTTCGGTTGAGCATACACTCTGAGAGTATCTCAGTGCTGTAAGCATGCCTTAATCATTTGCGTGAGTCTGCTCAAACTCAGCGTGCTCCACTTGATATAAAGCGCCCAAAAGTAATATTAAAAATCTATAGCAACGCTTGCAAGTACTCTAAACCGCCGCCGGCCATAATAAATAATAACCCACCAAGATTAATCACTACCGTCAGATAAAAACTAAGGCGAAAATCAGGCTTTTGTGACTTGTGACGCAAGTAGGTCTGCGCGACCATCGCCCCAACCCAGCCGCCGAGCACGCTTAGTAGATGCAAAGTCGATTCAGGCGTACGCCACGCGCCGCTTTGCGCAGCCGCTTTGTCCTTGGCGTAAGTGAGATAAGTAATAACGCCTAACAACACATACCAAGCCAAGACCAGCCAGCTCAAATCACCCATCACTACTAATAATACTAAGACTGCATAGAATGCCACGCCTAAAAGTAGCCTCTTCTTTTGCCCTGCTTCAAAGTCTGCTTGTTGGCTTTTCTTTGCGTTACGCTGACGGATTTGANTGTTCTTATCTGCCATTTGTTGCTGCACAAAACTGAGCTCNTGTACTTGCTTGGCTTGCAAGCGTCCTTGTTTATCTTGTCCAATACTAAAGACCACTGGCTCATAGATGACAGGTCGACGCGGCGCTTTNAACTCGCTGACATGAAAGAACAGTGACTCCCCAGCTTCGGTCTCAATAAAGCCAAAGCCTTTNTCATCTTGCCACTTTGTAATTCGGCCTTGTTGTCTATTTGCCATGTTTGCGATACTCTCTTATTTGACTAGGATTAAAACTTTTATAATCGGTCACTTTTTATAATCAGTAACTCTCTACAGTTAACCTTTATTTTAGCGCCTTTACGTTACACTATTTACGCTTACATAGGGCAGTATTTCGCTTATCATTTCTTAATCTATCACCTGAATCTATTCACTGATAACAGCACTCTACTTTTAACTAAAACTGGTTTTTTATTATGACTGACTCTCAAACCTCATCACAATTTATCAATCCGAACGAAGACACCCGTATCACTCATGGCAGCTTAGTCAAGCTGCATTTTGAGGTGTCATTAGAAAATGGTACGGTCATTGACTCGACCTTTAATCGTGATCAGCCGGTCAGTTTGACTGTCGGCGATGAAAGCCTGTTGCCGGGTTTTGAGCAAGTGCTGATGAATCTGCGGGCAGGCGACACCCGTACCGCGCACTTAGAGCCTGAGCAAGCTTTTGGCGACTGGAATCCAGATAATGTACAGCACTTTAGTCGTCCGCAGTTTGCTTTAGTCGCGGACAATCCTGAGATTGGTATGATGGTGGAGTTTGAGGATAAAGGTAAAAACACTTTGCCCGGTACCATTAGCGCGATTAATGACGATGAGATCGAGGTCGATTTTAACCATCCCCTAGCCGGGCANGACGTGCTNTTTAAAGTCAAAATCTTTAAGGTGACGCCGCCGGGTGTGACTGGCATTCAGCTGAGTTAATCACACAAGCAACTCAAAACAATAATCAATAATCAATAATCAATAATCAATAATAATCAGGATGCAACCATGCAATATGAAGTGCTGCCACAAATCGATGAAAAGGTATCGAAAATTTGTCTAGGAACGATGACTTGGGGACAACAAAACAATGAGCGCGAAGGCCATGANCAAATGGACTTAGCCCTTAGCNAAGGAGTGAACTTTTGGGACTGTGCAGAGATGTACCCCTCACCGCCTGACAAAGATAAACAAGGCGATACCGAGCGCATTATCGGTACTTGGTTTGCAAAGACACAGCAGCGCGATAAAGTTATCTTGGCCAGTAAAATGTCGCCGATGAGCTTTTTGCGAGACGGTAATAGCCGCTATAATGCCAAGCATATTAGTAGCGCTATTGACGGTAATCTGCAGCGTTTACAAACCGACTATATTGATGTCTATCAGCTGCATTGGCCTGAGCGGCAGTCGAACTTCTTTGGTCAACGCGGTTATGACAGCGAGATGTCAGCGCAATCGCTTGATGACTTAACGCCGTTTTTAGAGACCATTCAAGCGCTCAATGATGAGATCAAAAAAGGCCGCATTCGTGCTTATGGACTCTCAAACGATACTGCTTGGGGACTGATGCGCTACTTATGGGAAGCGGACAAAAACGGTCTCATCGCGCCTATCACGGTGCAGAATCCTTATAGCTTGCTCAATCGACTTTATGAGGTGGGCATGGCTGAGATTGCCCATCGCGAGAATGTCGGTTTGCTCGCCTACTCGCCCCTAGGCTTTGGGGTACTCTCTGGTAAATATTTGGGTGGCAAAAAACCAGCTGGCGCGCGGCTGACGATGTATGATAGATTCCAAAGATATATTAATGAGCAAGCGCTAGCAGCCACTGAGCAATACGCTAAGATTGCCAGCGATGCCGGACTAGATATGGCGCAGATGGCGCTCGCTTTTGTGAACTCGCGGCCCTTTGTCACAAGCAACATCATTGGTGCCACGAGCATCGAGCAGCTCAAATCAAACATCGATAGNGTNAATCTAACTTTAAGCGATGACGTATTAGCCGCTATCGAAGCGGTNCACACCCAGCAGCCGAATCCATCTCCTTAGTNCAGCTAACTAAAGCTGCTAGATTCTAAGGCTGCTAAATTCTAAAGCTATGACGTTTACGCAAAAAGGCGCTAATCGATATGATTAGCGCCTTTGTCATTCACTTATATCGGCTCTTAGCTTAATACTCGTGCATGTAGTTCTGCGAGCCCTTCTTGCATGTGCTGTTGCAACAGATCTGTCAGCTCACTTTTGCTACGGCCTTGTGGGTCGATCGCTTCAAGCGGCAAAACATAAGCGGTGACGTTCTTAGTATCGAGTACTTTTTTTAGACTCTGCTTCATGGTCAGCTTGCCATAATAAGGCAATTCTTGACTTAAGCTGCCGTCTTTATTGACATAGGCAATCACCATCGCTCGTACCGGCACATCAGCGTCGATAGCCGCTTGCAAGAGCTTACCATGAATGCGCTTAATCTTGGAGCCATCGGTGGTAGTGGCTTCTGGAAAGAAAATAACTGAAAACCCTTGGCGCAAAAACTCAGCGATTTGCGCTGCTACTGAGCCGGCATCGCCCGAGCCGCGCTGAATAAACACGGTACCAGCCGCATAAGCAAGCTTACCGAATATCGGCCACTCGCCTATCTCCGCTTTAGATAAAAAGAAAGCCGGACTGACCGTACCAACCACCGGAATATCCATCCATGACACATGATTGGATACCCAAAGCCCATGATACTGCTGTACCGGCTCAACTTCGACAACCTTTATACCAAAAGAGCCGACCATCTTGCGGCAAAACGCTTGGATATAACGCGGTAGTTTTTCGCGCGGCGGGTTCTTAAAAGCGCCTATACGCTGTGCAGCTCGTAGACCACCTGCCATAGTGGTAGTCATACCAACAATTTGCTTACTGCGGCTGAATTGTTTTTTTAATGAAAAGCCTGGCTTAGAATGGCTCATCTGTATCCCTCATCATTGAATGTCTGTAAAAATGGCGTAAGTATAGCAAAATTCTCATAGTCAGTGACGATTTGTTCACTGAGCTTGAATGAGGGTTCTCGTTATTCACTATCTACTATAAACCTATCTTTTGTAAACCCAGTAACATAAAACTGGCGTCACTATGACAATTAGGCTTTAATAACCAGTAATAAGACCGCATATAGACTATTATCTGAACGCGATTATCCGCCTAATTATAGCCGATAATAGCGATTTATTTCCCCCATTTATAGGTGAAAATTTTTGGAATATTTTGAAAGATATGAAGGTGGCGAGCGTGCTGTTTTAGTGCACTTAGACATTCGTCAAATCCAAGATCCCGATGATTTAAGCGAGTTTGAGCTACTTGTTGACTCCGCTGGCGCTCAGCGCGTGGAGCTAGTGACAGGCTCACGCTTAAAGCCAGATGCTAAGTACTTCGTCGGCTCTGGTAAAGCTCAAGAGATTGCTGAGTTGGTCAGTGCCAATGATGCTGATATTGTGATTTTTAATCATAGCCTCTCCCCCTCGCAAGAGCGTAACTTAGAAGCTTTAACGAAATGCCGCGTGCTTGACCGCACTGGCCTTATTTTGGATATATTTGCACAGCGTGCGCGTACTTACGAAGGTAAGCTGCAGGTAGAGCTGGCNCAGTTGAACCACTTATCCACTAGACTAGTACGTGGTTGGACGCATTTGGAGCGACAAAAAGGCGGTATCGGACTAAGAGGTCCTGGTGAAACGCAGCTTGAGACCGATCGTCGTCTACTACAAACGCGGGTCAATCAGCTCAAATCTAAGCTTGAAAAAGTACGTCAAACTCGCGCGCAAGGCCGTGCTCGCCGGCAAAAATCCGACGTCCCGACGATATCACTAGTCGGCTACACGAACGCAGGCAAATCTACCTTATTTAACCGCTTAGTCGATGAAAACATCTATGCCGCAGATAAGCTATTTGCGACTCTAGATCCGACTTTGCGCCGTTTAGATTGGCAAGGTGTCGGCCGTGTGGTCTTAGTTGATACGGTAGGCTTCGTGCGTCATCTACCGCATGAGCTTGTCGAATCCTTCCACGCNACTTTGGAGGAAACTTTAGAGGCAGATCTATTGTTGCACGTGATTGATTCTTCTAGCGANGANATGCACGAGCAGATTGCAGCGGTCAAAGAGGTGCTAGCAGAGATTGATAATGATGTGCCAGTACTCAACGTCTATAATAANATNGACTTAACGGGCGAGCCTGCGCGCATAGGTTATGCCAACGAAGGTGAGCCAAACCGCGTTTATGTCTCCTCAAAAGACAATTTAGGCATCGAAGAGCTCACACTTGCGGTACAACAGCTGATGACGGGTACTTTGACAACCTTTAATCTCACTTTGCCCTACCATGCTGGACACTTTAAAAACACCTTGTATGAGCTTGGGGTTATCTTAGAAGAAAGCTATGATGATAGCGGCCACGAGTGCTTGACCATTCGTCTGCCAAGCGAGCGTCTCAAGCAGCTACTAGGGGAAGCAAACCTGCAGCCTATGGAGGTGCTACCGTTAGCGCAAGCAACTTTGCTGATGCCTATTCTTGAGCCTTTTGAGCAAAACAATGAGGAATATTTGCAGCCGTCTGAGGATGAGTCATTAGTAGCGGAAGACTTAACCTACGAGCAGATCTTTGAGACAGATNATGAGTCTAGCGATCATACNGCTATAGATGACAACCCAAGTCCGCAAGCGTNAGAGTTAACATNAAGNTTTTAGAACCAGCAAGATAGCTGCTGTAAAGTNTGTATTAAGCAATGAGTATATTGGCTATTTTTAGGCTGATGTGCTCATTTTTTATTGTTTGTCTGTCCTGGCTCTTTTGCTATTATCACCGCGCATGAGTTTTTGTTGTAAATACACCGGCCCTTAAGGTTTATTAGTCGCTCACTTCTCTATATAATCGAGCGCATTGGTTGTCCCTCAACTAAAGTTTTTTACCTTTATTTCTTTTAAAATGATAGAGTAAAACTTTTACGCAATCCACCCAAAAGCCTAGCCATAGCTATTTGCGATGCTGTTTATCGATAGTTTTCGTCAGTACTTTTTATCAATAGCNTGGCGCTTGNTTTTATTCTATCTAGACTCTGTAGTTGCCGTCTTGGCAAGGATAGCTTATGAATGCCCTTACCCAAACCAAACTGCCTTTGTGGTTAGCCTTACTTTTGACGCTCGCCATGGTGGTCATAGTGCGCGAATCGGCGCTACTCCTGTGTCAGTGGGCCGGTATCGAAAAAGCCGCCAACATTGTAGGCCTCGTGGCGATGTTCGTCATTTTAGTCGTTTGGCGCTTGCTCAAAGGCTTACCGGAATGGATCACCAGAGCCAGTAACTTATTGTTAGTCGATAGCGGTTTTGCTTTTTTGCCGGTATCAGCAGGCGCTGGTATTTTATTGTTTGAGTTAGGTGATGAATTTTGGGGCGTCATGCTGACAATGGCTATTAGTACTTTGATACCGCTTTGGGGTCTAGCGATTCTAGCCAACCGCTGGTTGAGCTCTAGCGCTGACAATAAGAGCAGTACAGGCCTGACAACACCCAAAGTTAGCGATAAGTCTGAGTAGCCTGCGCGGCGGAGAATTAAGATGATGTTTAGCAGTGTATTTATGGCGACTCTAGCCGCTATTTTATTGACCTTAGTCGCGCACGTGATCGCGCGTATCTTGGCCAAAAAGATCTCATGGCTGCCTATGGTCATTACCGCTTTGGTATTAGTACTGCTGTTTTTATTTATTACGCAGTGGGATTACGAGCATTATTATAGCGTTGCCAAACCAGTGTTTGATCGCTTGCTTGGCTATGTCACGGTACTGTTGGCTATCCCTTTAGCCGCCATGAATTTTAAAGGTTTGCCGGTTAAGCGCTTATCTATCATTGTCCTTATCGCAAGTGTGATCGGCNCGCTGTTACCGATGTCGTTAGCTTATCTGTTTTCACTCAGTCACGACACTTTGTTGTCCTTTGCTACGCGTTCTGTCACTACCCCTATTGGCTTGAGCGTGGCGGACTTAATCAGTGCACCGCTTGCGATGGCCAACTTAATTATTATTGTTTCTGGACTGCTGGGCGGTGCCGTCGCTAGATTTTTATTTAAAAAAGTAGATGACGACAGAGCCAAAGGTTTAGCCTTAGGACTGGCCGCTCACGCGTTCGGCACAGTAGAAGCTTGGCAAATCAGCCCTACCGCTGGGCGCTATGCTGCCTTCGGTCTTGCGGTAAATGGCTTATTGACGGCTGTTTGGGTTCCTATATTTATCAGTGCTTTTAACATCTAAATTTTACCAAATAAATAATTTTGACTAAAAACCTATAGCTATCAATACAATAGGGCTAAGCAATATTTTGTGTTATAGTAAGTAACTATTATATTTTGTATTTATTACTAGTGGTTTGGTTACTATTGTAACTTTACAGAACTGTAACCTTATAGAATTTACTAATAATGCGAATCGCTATAAATGCTTTGTCTGGCTAATACATCAGTTATTGATACCATNGTTGAAGCTATGGTTAAAGCTACTGTTGAAGCTATCGTTTCGTCATTAACCGATAAAGAGTGATTTTCTTATGCCGAATACTGCCCCTTTATTGAGTCGCTGCTGGTCATCTATCTTGCTGACCTCTATCGCCCTATCCGCTGTTACCGTGACGGCACACGCTGGTAATATGTACATCTATAAGGATCAAGCGGGCCAAGTCCTCTTGACCAATGTCAGTCCGAGCGGTAATTTTGATAAATTTACCAAAAAAGTCAAAGTCACTTACTACAAAGATGCCAAGGTGCATGAAAGCAATCGCGATAACACCTATAATAACTATGGCACTAGTACCGCTAGTAAGAGCAGTAGTCGTAATGCTTATGATAGCTACATTCGCGCTTCTGCGACGCGTCATGGCGTCGATCCTGGCTTGATGAAAGCGATGATGCATACTGAATCTGCATTTAACCCCAATGCGCGCTCACCAGTGGGAGCACAAGGTCTCATGCAGCTTATGCCAGCCACTGCCCGCCGCTTCAACGTCCGTAATGCTTGGAACCCTGCAGAGAACATTGAAGGCTCAGCGAAGTATATCGCTTGGCTGATGAAGCGCTTTAATAATAACGTGGAGTTTGCTGTAGCAGGCTATAATGCTGGCGAAGGCAATGTCGATAAATATAATGGTATTCCGCCCTTTAAAGAGACGCGCAATTATGTCAAACGGGTGATGAGCCGCTATCATAGTCTATATAAAAATGATGCTGGCGTCGTGGGTAGTGCCATGATTGCTAGTAATGCTGATAGCAATAGTGGTCTACAAAAAGTAAGCTATGGTACGAGTAGTAATGCTCATAGCGCAAGCTACGTTAACTCTGCTTTTGAGGCGTTACGTTAAGCACTTGTCTATCGTTATGGTTTATAAGTATCAGTATCTAATAGCCCATATCAACGCAAAAAGCCCATTACTTAAGTAATGGGCTTTTTTGTATTTACTGACTTTAGAGTAACAACATACTCAANGCTTACTTGCTAGCCGCTTGTGCAGCAGCAACTTCAGCAGCGAAATCTTCTTGTTTTTTCTCGATGCCTTCGCCAACTTCTAGACGTTTGAAACCTAGTACTTTTACGCCCTCAGCTTTTAGTACATCGCCGACTTTTTTGTCATTGTCCATGACGTATGGCTGACGTAGTAAAGTCACTTCGTCTAGGTACTTACGTAGGCCACCTTCGATCATTTTTTCAACGATGTTGTCAGGCTTGCCAGACTCTTTAGCTTTGGCTTCGATGATATCTTTTTCACGAGCCAATACATCAGCAGACACGTCTTCNTCATTAACTGCTACTGGGTTGAATGCAGCAATATGCATCGCTAGGTTTTTACCCGTCTCTTCGTTACCGCCTTCAAAAGACACAACAACGCCGATGCGTAGGCCATGACGATATGACGCTAGGTTGTCGCCTTCTAAAGTCTCTACACGGCGAATTTGAATGTTCTCACCGATTTTTTGTACTAAAGAAACGCGAGCTTCTTCAACGCTTTGGCCATCACCATAAGGTAGTTCAGAGATAGCAGCAACGTCAGTGACGTTGTTTTCGAGCGCAAGATTAGCCACTTTTTCTGCAAATGCAGTGAAGCTATCATCTTTTGCCACGAAGTCAGTCTGACAGTTTACTTCTAAAAGATAGGCTTGCTTATCGTTTTGCGCGATGACAATAGCGCCGTCAGCTGCGATATTACCTGCTTTTTTAGCCGCTTTTGCTTGACCTGACTTACGTAGGTTATCAATAGCAACTTCGACATCACCATTGGCTTCTTGCAGGGCTTTTTTACATTCCATCATGCCAAGACCAGTACGGTCGCGCAATTCTTTTACCATTTTGGCAGATACTTTTACTTCTGACATAAGAGTTACCTTTTATTATGTATGTGAGTATTGATATGTATGGGGTACACGATACTTATATGTCTCAAGATATATCTGTGAGAGATATTTGCACGTATCTGAACACATTGAATCTTCGTCCAGCAAGTCAGTAACGTGTCAATAACAGATTAATAAACTAATAAGAAGGCATGACGAGTAAAACTTCATCATGCCTATTTTGAGCTGGTTTGAGCTTATATTTACAAGCTCAGCTTATACGCTATTAATAGCTTTATATGGGTGCCAAGCACTATAAATCAAGGCTTGCCATATCTTAGGGCTATTTATAGATCAGCTTGTGCTTCCGCTGGGTTCTTAGTAGCCGGCGCTTCCCTCGCCCANGCTNCATCGGTAGCATTGGNTTCAGCTGGTGCTTCTTGCTCAGCAGGAGCTTGCTGGTCAGCTTTACCGCCTGCTTGCGTTTGAGCATATTCTTTACCCGCGATAACCGCATCGGCTACTGCTGTGACATATAGAGTCACGGCACGGATAGCATCATCGTTAGCAGGGATGATGTAATCAACATTATCTGGGTTAGAGTTGGTATCAACGATACCGATAACTGGGATACCTAGGTTTTTGGCTTCTTTGATCGCGATCGCTTCATGATCGACGTCAACAACAAAGATAGCGTCAGGTAAGCCGCCCATGTCTTTGACACCGCCTAGTGAGCGCTCTAGTTTTTCCATATCGCGAGTACGCTCTAGCGCTTCACGCTTAGTTAGCTTAGCAAACGTACCGTCTTCGCTTTGCTTCTCAAGATCTTTTAGACGGTTGATTGACTGGCGTAGGGTTTTCCAGTTAGTCAACATACCGCCAAGCCAGCGATGGTCAACATAAGGCATGCCAGCACGCTGTGCTTGCTCACGAATAACGCCACTTGCCGCGCGCTTGGTACCTACGAATAGGACTTTGTTTTTCTTAGCGGCTAGGTTGTTGACGTAGTTTAGTGCTTCGTTAAATGATTTAACGGTGTGCTCTAAGTTGATGATGTGAATCTTGTTACGAGCACCGAAAATATAAGGACCCATTTTTGGGTTCCAAAAACGTGTTTGGTGACCAAAGTGAGCGCCTGCTTGTAGAAGGTCGCGCATTGATACTTGAGTTGGGTTGTCTATAGCCATGATATTATCCTTGGTTGGGTTATGCCTCCATCTTACAAAAACGACCTATCTAGCGACACGCATTTGCTAAAGCGTTATTAAATAATCAAAATTATAAAAAAAGCACTCAGACAAATTAATCAAATCGCCAGACACCCAGTCATCTTTTATCGTAAGATGTGTGTCATTGGTTGGTTTAAAGAATGCGCCACTTGCGAGGGACAGTTAAACTAAAATATTAAAACTACCCTGCAATAAATAGCTGCGCTGTATTTTATCATAAAAGCAAGGGTAAGCTCTAGCACTTTGTTGCTTGATACTTTGATTGATAGCGCTTTTTTATAGCTTACAGAATGTACTAAAAGCCCTAAGCAAGCGTTGATCAAACTCACTCCAAATCATCAAGGTTAAGATTGNGATCGATTTGCCAAATCAAGAATGCGCCAAGGCTCATCAGCGAAAACATCGCGATACCTATTTTTAATACGGGGTTAACGGGGAATAAGTTTAATAACAAGCCGCCAAAGATACCGACTGAAAACATCAGTGAGCCTTGCATAGCACTTGCCATACCAGCACGGGTTTTTTGAAAGGCTAAAGCGATAGCAGAAGCATTCGGCTGGGTCAATCCTAGTCCTGCAATACAGAAAAAGATGCATCCTAACACCAGCGGCAACCAAGCATCAGTACCGAAAATTANCCCGATTATAAATAATGCAGCAGCAGAGATGACCTGCATCATCGTCCCAAAACGCAGGATACTTAGAATNCGAAATCGGTTAGTGAGCCACTGGTTTAGCTGAGTCAAGCCCACAAAACCTGCCGCGTTCATACCAAAGAGCCAGCCAAAATGAGTCGCCGATACGCCATAAGTATCCATGATAAGCTCGGAAGCTGAGCTGATATAGACGAACATCGCGCCCATTAATAAGCCGCCGCCTATGGCAGGATAGTTGAACCTTGGATCTTTTAGTAAGTCCCAATATTGACTCAGCACTTCTTTGGCTGGGCGAGCATTGCGATTTTCTTCGCTTAAGGTCTCAAAGAAGAAAAACTTGGTGAGTAGTAGATTGAGCATGCCAAAAGCAGCCAAAAACCAAAAAATAGAATGCCAATCAAAAAACTGTAGGAATAAAGCGCCAAGCGAAGGCGCTAAAATTGGTGCCAGACCCATCACTAATATCATGATAGAAAAAGCCTTTGCGGTTTGCTTNGCTGTCAGCCTGTCACGAATTGCCGCTCGCGTCACTACAGCGCCAACACAAGCGCCAAGCGCTTGCACAGTACGGCCTGCAAATAAGACATATTCACTNCTTGTCGTAGCACAAACTATGGATGCGACAACGTAGAGCGCCATGCCAAAATAGAGCGGCTTGACGCGGCCGACGCGATCACTCAGTGGCCCATAGATCAGCTGACCAAAAACCAAACCAACAAAATATGCCGGTACGGAGTTGGCCATANAAGCGGTCGATACACCAAAGTCATCTGCCATAGCAGGCAGTGCGGGCAAATACATATCAATAGATAACGGCCCTATCGCCACAATAAGCCCTAGCATCATAATCCAAGCTACCGGTAGCTCTGATGAGCGTACTCTAGTAGCGGCGGCTTTTTGACGAGCAGCCTTTTTGTCATTTGTGACATTGGGTTTTGGAGCAGACATAGTACGTACCGTTTATGATTATGGTGTGAAAGACAGGTTTATAAGGTTAAGGATAGTATTTACCAGTAAACACTATAGTCAATCAATATTAAAAGTGGTACAAGGCAGACGAGTGCAAGTACTACAGTAGTAGGCTAAACGAGTCTAACGCTGTAACACTTTAATAGTGGTTCGACTATATTACGCAAACAAAGCAGCAGACAATCCTATATCGGACTGTCTGCTGCTTTTTCAATGGAGTGATAACGCTTAAAGTAACCGATTACATAATCTTTACGATAGTAAGCTCAGTATAAAAAAAATACAGCGGAACTAGGATGAATGTTACGCAGCCTCTGTCAGCGTAGACACAGCACTCTAAGAAAACCTCTATTCGTTTCACGCTAAGCTATTTTCTTAGCTACGAGCCTAAACGGTTAGCGGAATTGACGTTTAGCGAACACCGTGCTCGCTTGTTTGGCTTTTCTAAGCGCAAGTTTGCGATTACGACCAAGCATCAGCTTCATTTGCCACATTTTTTCTTTATACAGCACTAGTGCTGGCTGGTGATGCATGGCATTGATAACACGTTTGCTTGCCAGCACCGCATCAGGGGAGCGCTCTACTAGCTCTTCGGCTAGCTTTTGCGCGTGCTCAAGAGGCGTCTCAGTACAATGACTGACTAGGCCCAGCTCTTTACCTTCAGTGGCATCCACGATACGCGCAGTCATCGCCATCTCTTTGAGTACGTCTTCACGCACGACACCAAGCGCGGACTGAGTCAAGCCCATATCCGGCACTAAACCCCATTTTGCCTCCATAATCGATAGCTTACAATCAGGGTGGCTGATGCGTACATCACAAGCCAGTGCCAGTTGCATGCCAGCACCGATGCAGTGGCCTTCTAGTACTGCAATCACTGGGACAGGCAGATCACGCCATACCAAACAGACACGCTGAAACAGGCTTTGTTTCGGCTTAATCAGCTCCCACATCGCATATAGCTGGTTTTTTGGATTATTCAAATCCCCTAGGTCGATACCGGCGCAAAAAGTACCTTCGCTACCCTTTAATATTACCGCTCTTAGGCTTTTGTCTTTGCTAATATGGCCTGCAACACGAATGAGCTCATCCACCATCTGAAAGCTCAGAGCGTTTTTTTTCTGCGGGCGACTCAAAGTGACAGTGGCTATGTTTTGACTGACACTGACGTGTAGCGTTTGGTATTCATAAGCGGCGATGGCGTGCATGTTAGTCCCTTAAATAGTGGTCGACAAAGTGAACCTTAAAGTGAAAGTTAAAATGAATTTTCATCATAGCAGTGTTATCTCAAAGCTACCCTAGCAATAACTGACTATCCATTCAAATCATCTTCCAGTTCATATCGTTTTCGCTTAGACGGTGATAATTGAGCTCAGAATAAGGCGATAAATCTAGCTTTTGTAGATTATTGAGCGCGGTCATTAAGTCTTCATAATAAGGCTGTAGCATGGCAAACTGTGCAGGTGTGGTATGTTGTACGTTTAACAAGCACTTATCTTCTAGGTTTTGACTGGCAAGACGCAGCTGCGGGACGCCAGTATAGCGACTAGCTCCTAGGATACGGTGAGCAATCTGCGCAAGCATATGACGATCTTTTGCTTGCCAAGCTTGAGCGAGCGCTTCTCTTTCATCAGCGATAGTATCGAGCATCATGATGATAAGCTTCGCTGCCAGATCTGGCTTATTCGCTGAACGGGTCAATGCATCTTGCCAGTCCAAAATATCAGATCTGACAGTGGCGTTTGTCGTAGAGGGCTGCTCTAGAGGTAGTAGCTGCCGATCCGTTGCATAGCTTTGATTTGGTTGCAAATGAACATCAGGCTCTAAAGGACTTTGTGATAGTTTTCTTTGATCGAGATAGTTATAACGAGCTTGAGTGCTATTACGCCCATAGCCTTGAGCTGCCTGAGTATCCGGTAGGTTGTCACGTAGCGTATCGTGTACATTATCACGCAGATAATTATCGCGAATTTTCTTTAGCGATAGCGGACGCAGCATTTTTTTATTGTTTTTCTTGGGGTGTAGCTGGGTTTGTTTACCCTCATTATTGTCTTGATCGCTTACCTTTAACTGAGTGTCATTGGCATTATTGGCACTCAAATCGGCCAAACTCGAATCCGCTATATTAGTGTGCGCCAGCTGAGTACTCGTCGCCATATGCTTGGTTGCGGCGCGCCCTAGCCATTTTTGTAGCACTTGTAGTAACTGCGGCTGGCTAATAGGCTTACCGACATAATCATCTATACCACTAGCAATAAGGCGGTCGCGCTCATCAGATAGGCCGTGAGCCGTCAGCGCGATAATAGGAATATGACTGTCTGCTGCTTCTATTTTTCGGATCTGTTCGGTAGCCTCTCTTCCTGACATTCGCGGCATTTGGATATCCATAAATATCAGATCGATGTCATGATGAGTGGTCGTTGCTTTTTCTGTTGCGGTTTTTTCAGTGCTTGACTTCAATAAAGATGGCGCATTACTGAGCTGCTCGCGCGCTTCTGCTTTTGAGCGCTGAGTCTTACTCGATAAGCTTTGAGTGGCACTTTTGTTATTGGCTTTGGCTTGCCTAGCCTGCTGTTTACTGATCAGCTCTATCGCTTCAAAGCCACTATTGGCAGTGATGACATGGATACCAAGCTCGCTTAAAAGCGCGTCCAATACCAAAAGGTTAGGCAGATGGTCATCGACAGCGAGTACCGTGATTCCCTGCCAGCGCGGCTCTTGCACTTGTACTAACGCTTTTTTATTTTGAGTGTCTAAAATAGCGTAGAGCTGGCGCTTATCCAATGGCTCATACAAGATATCGGCATGATAGCGATTTAGTAGGGCTTGNTCAGCCGCCACTTGGTAGCCAAATACTGCCAGCTTACCTTGATAATGTAGCCTGATTTGCTTGAGTAGCGCCATCATATCATCTTGGTTATCGTTATCAACGATCACCCAATCCCAATAGTTATCTTGCTCTTTTAGCGATTCAAGCACCCCTGGCAAGGAGTTGGCTTGAGTCAGCTTGATAGGAAGATTCTGTAGGCTGGCTTTGAGCACTTGTAGGGAGGCGGTATGATTAATCCACACCAACATATGAAACTCGTCGCCCGCTCCCGCTAGCGGTGCAAGCATAGGTAGCGAAATGGTGTTTCCGCTTGCCGCCTCTAACACATCAACGTGGGTTGGCATTCTAAACCAAAAAGTCGCGCCCTTATTAGCGATATTTTCTTGTGCATTATCATAAAAACCAATGTCACCGCCCATCAGCCGAGTCAGCTGTTTTGAGATAACAAGCCCAAGTCCAGTACCACCATACTGCCGAGTGATAGAAGGGTCACCTTGGCTAAAGCTTTGGAACAGCATATTTTGGTCGGCCTCTGAGATACCTTTACCACTATCTTGCACACTAATCATTAGGTAGTTATCTTGATAGTCGTCCAAGCTGACGCGCACGACCACATCGCCATTATCAGTAAACTTAATGGCATTACCTACTATATTGGTCAGTACTTGCTTGAGTCTTAGAGCGTCCCCTACGATCTGCATAGGCACATCATTATAGAACAATACCGCCATCCGCAAGCCTTTTTCAGCGGCGACAGGAGACAACATATCGACCACATCATAAATAGTGCTGTAGAGATCAAACTCGTGACGATCAAGCACCAGCTTACCTGCTTCTATTTTGGAGAAATCAAGCACGTCGTTGACCAGCGCTAATAGATGCGCCGAGGACTTGCGAATAGTCTGCACATATAGATCTTGCTCAGTATTAAGCTCGCCATGACGAGCAAGTAGATTAATAAAGCCGTCAATACTGTTGAGCGGGGTGCGCAGCTCATGGCTGATATTTGCCAAAAATGCCGACTTGGCTTGACTGGTGGATATGGCAGCGTCACGGGCATTACGAATCGAGATGTTTTGCATTTCCATCTCATCAAAGGCTAGGCGCAAATCATCTTCGGTCTGTTCGGCGTGGTTTCTTANTTCCTGAAAGCTGCTATGTAAGCGGCGCAAGGTTCTGACTAGATCTTGCTGTAGCAAATTTAACTCGCCGTTAGACTCGGTCAAGATAGGCTTATATAAATTATCAACGGTGGTACGCTGCAGCTGTAGTCGCAGCTCATAAATAGGGGCTATCCAGCGCTTGGCATAGATATTGAGGCTAAGCAGTAATATCAAAATAGTAAGTAAACCAGTAATCGCTAAGGCCATAGCGATACGGTAACGCGCCAAATATAGCGGCTCATTATCCATATCGATGAGCAGCCACAGCCTTTGATCGGCAGAATCGCTTAGAGGTAATCCATAAGCGGTGCCTATGGCGGTAGGCTGCTGCATCATAACGCTCTTGGCAGGATTAATCTGCGGCCACTGTTCTTCTACGCCGTAACCGACACTTGCTAAGACTTGATTACTCTCATCGATAATAGCGATACGCTGCACNTGCTGCTCTGACTGTATATTGCTCAGCTTTTCTTGTATAGCAGCGAGCGTTGTTTGAGTTTCTAGCGAGTTGGTTTGCGTAGCCGCTAAACCCTGAGACTGCTCTAGTAACTTTGGCGCAATCTCAGNGATAGTCGGCTTATAGCGAATGAGCACCGCCTCAGCTAAGGCTTGCTGCTCAGAGTTAGAGGCGCGCATGGTCTCATAAAANACNAATATGCCGCCGACTGCGGCTAGGATNCATATGGGTAAAAACACCAGTAGNATCAACTGACCGTAAGCGCTACTCGTATCAAAGCGTTTTTTATATGCCATGCTAAAAATAAACTCCAACGACTCTATAGGTCACTTCAAAGGAATGGATCGAATGGTTGCTAGGACAATTGAGATAATAAATTCCATTTTAGCAGTATTCTTAGCGTCTCTGTGAATCAATCCTCCTGCTCCTTAATTTGCCCCTTAATTCTCATTTGGTCACAAGTAATTAATGATGCGCTAAGCGTAGCCAAAAACAAAATGATATAATAAGGCCAGTTTTTATTCACGCTACATTTTATTAGCTTTGCTATAGCGTTTTGGCGATTAGCCACAGCCAGTAGCAAGCTCATTATTCACTATACCTTTGCCTTCACACTAGCCAATAATATGAGCTAAAACACTTCACAATAGCGCTCATTGCAACATTAACTTTTATGATAATAGGATGCCCCATGTCGTCTACCGCCAACGCTAATTTTATTACTCAAGTCACACAGCTTGCCGATTGCGTGGGTCAGACACCGCTGGTCAGGTTGCAGCGTTTACCTGCGCAAGAAGAGGTGACTGACAGCACCCAACTGCTTGCCAAGCTTGAAGGCAATAACCCAGCAGGCTCGGTAAAAGACCGCCCTGCCTTTAATATGATCTATCAAGCAGAACAGCGCGGCGACATAAAGCCTGGTGATATGCTCATCGAAGCCACTAGCGGCAATACTGGCATTGCCTTGGCGATGGTTGCGGCTATGCGCGGCTATCCGATTACCCTATTGATGCCTACCAATTCAACCCAAGAGCGTAAAGACGCCATGGCGGCCTACGGCGCTGTGTTGATTGAAGTCGATGAAGGTATGGAAGCGGCACGCGATATGGCTTTACAAATGCAAGCTGATGGCAAAGGTATAGTGCTAGACCAGTTCAACAACCCGGATAACAGTCAAGCGCATTATCTCACGACTGGCCCTGAATTATGGCAGCAAACGGGCGGTAAAATTACCCACTTTATTAGCTCTATGGGTACCACCGGCACCATCACTGGCGTCAGTCAATATCTAAAAGAGCAAAATCCTGATATCCAAATCATCGGTCTACAGCCAGATGAAGAAGCGTCTATCGCTGGTATTCGTCGTTGGCCAGCTGCTTATATGCCGGGCATCTATAATGCTGACTTGGTCGATGAGGTTATGGATGTCGATCAAAAAATCGCTGAAGTCTATATGCGTAAGCTTGCCAAGCTCGAGGGCATCTTTGCTGGTGTGTCCTCAGGAGCTGCAGCTTGGGCTGCTGTGCAAGTTGCCAAAGCCAATCCGGATGCGGTGATAGCCTTTATCGTTTGCGACCGCGGCGATCGATATTTATCAACTGGGTTATATAACGTTAATGATGCTGATGATAGTGCTTCAGCTTAAGAGTGTTTATAGCATCGCCTGTTATAGCCGACCAATTATAGCGCTAAGCGCAATTATAAGTGCCATCAGGACTATTTATGAGCCAAGCCCTACCCGCTAATCCCGTCTTAGTATTCGATATCGAAACCATCGCTGATACTGAGGCGGCCCGTCGTATCTATCCACAATTGGCGAGTCTCAACGATGCTGATACTTTAAGTGCGCTGACGGCTATTCGCACCCAAGAAGCCGGGCATGATTTTATGCGCCTGCCCTTACAGCGTATCGTCTGTATCTCCGCTTTATATATCAAAGACGGTCAATTCTCTTTATTTTCCTTAACAGCGGATAGTTTCAGTGAGAAAGAGATACTAGCAAAGTTTTTCCGCGCCTTTAACGATTTAGAGAAGCTACCACAGCTGATCAGCTGGAATGGCTCAGGTTTTGATATTCCTGTGCTTATTTATCGGGCTATGCAATATGACCTCTCAGCGCCTTGGTTATTTGAAGAGGGCGAGCGTATCAAAAACATGCGCTTCAACAATTATGTCAATCGCTTCCAAACTCGGCATTTGGATCTGATGGATCGNTTTAGTCAGTATGGCGCCTCTCGACGTGAAGCGATGGATGTGGTCGCTAGTCTCTACGGTCTGCCGGGCAAGACGGATGTCGATGGTAGTATGGTTGGGGAGCTGGTCAGTAATGAGGAATGGCAGACGCTATCGATATATTGCGAGTCCGATGTGATGAACACTTGGCTGATATACTTGCGCTGGCTGCGCTTGACTGGACAGCTCTCCTCCACAGGGTTTATAGAGTGGCAACAGCAAAGCCGCGATTATCTGACCGGCTTTACGCAAGCCGATGGGCGCATGCGTCATCAAAGCTTTCTTGATGAGTGGTCATTACCTTCTTAGTGACGCTAAGTAAAAGTGATGCTAACTAAGATATCAGCTATCGGCCGTATTTATTAGTCTCATATTTATTAACCCAGTACACCCATTTTCAATTTTTACTTATTTTTATCATTTATTGCTAAGGCAGGTTTATGCAGCCCACCGACGATCAAAACACTAAGAACAATGTTAATAGCAGTGATGCTACTGCTCAGACTCGCTCTAATAAAAGAGACAGCAAAGAGATTATCACCCCGCCTAATAAAAAGAAATCGAAACCGTCCTCAAAGACTCGTCGGCGCTTAAAAGATGCACCGCCAGTACCTTTTACTATCGACGGTCTTTCTCATGATGGTCGCGGTGTAGCCATCTATGGTAATGGCTTTGGCGCAGATAAGGGTCACCTTGAAGATAAGCATGGCAAAAAAGTCTTTGTCAGCTTTGCTTTGCCAGGAGAGAGCNCCTTAGTCAAGCTGACCAATAGCCGAGCCAGCTTTGAGGAAGGCGATGCTATAGAGGTTACTGCCAACCCCAATCCAGAGCGCGCAGTGCCACCTTGCCCGCACTTTGGCGTCTGCGGCGGCTGTAACTTGCAGCATTGGCAACCAGATAGTCAGATCAGCTTTAAACAGTCCGTGCTGGCTGAGATGCTCGAGCATCAAGCTGATGTGCAGCCGGAGCAGTGGTTAGAGCCGGTGGTTGGCGATAGATTAGGATATCGTACGAAGGCTCGTCTTGGCGTGCGCTATGTCGCCAAAAAAGAAACCGCGCTAGTCGGCTTCCGTGAGCGTTCAAGTAACTTTTTGGCTGAGCTAAACGAGTGTCATATTTTAGATCCGCGTATCGGTTTTGAGATTGAGAATTTAAAGACGCTAATCAGTACGCTCGAAAGCCGTGACAAGATTGCCCAGCTTGAGCTGGCGATGGGTGAGTATATTCCTGAGCTACCCGATGGTACACAGCCGGTAGCACTGATTGTCCGTCATCTAGAGCCCTTATCAGATGCCGATATCGATAAGCTAAAAGCCTTTTTTGCCGCGCGCAATTGGCAGTTATATCTACAATCTAAAGGCGTCGATAGCATTCAGCGTATCGCTTTAACCCCAGATGACGATATGAGCGAGCAGTTTGGCCGTTTATATTACCAGTTGCCTGAATATGACTTAACTTATGAGTTTATTCCGACCGATTTTACCCAAGTCAATCTATCGGTAAACAGAAAAATGACGAAGCTGGCTTGTGATCTATTAGAGCTCAAAGCTGGCGAGCGCGTGCTAGATCTGTTTAGTGGCTTAGGTAATTTTAGCTTACCATTAGCGCGTTTGGTCGGCGAGACAGGCTTGGTGATTGGCGTGGAAGGCAGCGCGGAGATGACGTTACGAGCCGCTACTAATGCCAAGCGCAACGGTCTTGATAACACGGAGTTTTATAGTCAAGACTTGACCCAAGATTGCACAACTGAGCCATGGGCCAACCAAGGCTTTGATGCGCTGCTTATCGATCCGCCGCGTTCAGGCGCTTGGGAGATTATGCAGTATCTACCTAAGTTCAATGCCCAGCGCATCGTTTATGTCTCCTGTAATCCGGCGACGCTTGCCCGCGATACTAAGGCATTGCTTGAGCAAGGGTATCGACTGACTCATGCAGGGGTTATGGATATGTTCTGTCACACCGGTCATGTGGAATCGATTGCTAGGTTTGAAAAAGTATCTGCGTAATCACTTGTTTTGCTAAGTCTATTAAAGCGCCCGGGTTATATTCTATGGCGTAAAGATTATGTTTACGAGTAGCAATATTACAGAGCTCAACTTGAGTTATAGCAGCAAACTGCGATAATAGTCATGACAGCTATCATAAAATTGCTAAGGTTTTGCAACAGCTATTTATTTAATTATCATTTAGTCTATATTCAAGCACTCTTGAATGATTTGCTTTAACTGCCACTTAACTAAATGCTAGTAACTGATGCTAGTAACTGGAATAAAAGAGTTTGGCAGCCCTAAGCCTTATAGTTTGATTTTTTAGTATTTTTATAAAAGTTATTCTGTAGAACCTACCACCCAAACTTATTACTTGAGCTTATAACTAAAGCGTCATAGCACAAACTAGGATGACTCACCGCTTTATAACCGCTGCTATTTTGGCGGCTGTCTTGGCTTAAGTTTTATAGGTATTGATGATCATTTTTATGATGGATTACCAATATCGCTGTCAACAATCTTTAATAGCTAAAAGGAGCCAGCTNTGGTCAAGATTNGAGAAGGATTGCCCTTAGTAGATGGTCAAACTACCCAAGAAGATAGTGCGAGCTTGGCGGCGCAATTGGTTGCCAACCAACGCTCTCANCAGTCTGCTAATAGCTATGCGCAAATTCCTTTCGATATCAAGCAGCAATTGNCCACTCATAAGCTGCATACCACATTTGATCGCTCAGCCGCGCTTGCTTATCATACTCACGACCCAAAACTAGCTGATTACGCTGCGGACTCCTACACTCCGACAGATTTTCCAGATTTAGACCAAGCCAACATTGATGTACCGGCGTGGCTAGATAATGTCGCCGAACGTATCGGCCAAGACTCAGTTCCTAATTTGGCGGCAGCTTGTGAGTTTATTCGCAGCCGTATGAATACCAGTGAGTCTGAGCGCTCAGGAGCTTATGTCACTGGCATCGGTATGAGTGATATTCTCACTTATCTCTATCAGGACGAAGACGCNTTAGTCGCTGCGATGCTCTATCGAAGCGCGCGTAAATCTCTGATTTCGCTGGCTGAGATTGAGCAAAACTTTGGCGCTGATATTCGCATGTTAGTCAAAGATACATTAGCGATGGGTAAGCTGTCCGCTATTATTGAAAATAACAAACGCTTAGAAGACCACTTTATTAATAAACAGCGCGACCAGCTCTCTAATNTCTATAGCATGCTGATCTCGGTCACTAACGATGTGCGAGTAGTGCTGATTAAGCTTGCTGAGCGTACCTTTGCAATGCGTGAGCTCTCTTTTTCTAGNGCTGAGCGCCAACAACGCGTGGCTCGTGAAGTCATGACGATTTATGCGCCGCTCTCGCATCGATTAGGGATTGCTCAGCTTAAGTGGGAGCTTGAAGACTTAGCGTTTCGTTATCTTGCCCCTGATCGCTATAAAGAAATTGCCAAGCTATTATCTGAGAAACGTAGCGAGCGCGAAGCTTATATTCAGCGGGTAGAGAGCAAGCTTAATCAAGCACTCATCGATGCTGATATCGTAGGCGAGGTTTCAGGTCGGGTCAAACACATCTATTCTATTTATCGTAAAATGAAGCTCAAAAGCTTATCTTTTGATCAGCTCTATGATATTCGTGCGCTGCGTGTCTTAGTCCAAAACCCTGCAGATTGCTACCACGTCTTAGGCTTAGTACACGGCTTGTGGCGTTATATCCCTGAGCAGTTTGATGACTATATTACCAACCCTAAGCCCAATGGTTATCGCTCCCTACATACCGCTGTCATCGCAGAGAATAAATCGCTTGAGATACAGATTCGTACTAACGAGATGCATTTTGAAGCTGAGCTTGGCATGTGCGCGCACGTTAACTACAAAGAAGGGCTGAAGAATAAAAAGGACAACTATCTCAACCAAAAAATTAGCTCGCTACGTCAGCTATTATCCATCAATAACGAAGCGCGTAATCAAGCTCAAGGCGATAATGAGAGCGACGTAGAGTATGATCTAAATGACTTTGATGAAGATGAACAAGCCATTGATTTTGATGAGCTTGAGCGCATCTACGTCTTTAGCCGTGATGGCGACATTATAGAGCTGCCTAAGAATGCCACTGTGCTTGATTTTGCTTATTATGTGCATACTCAAGTCGGTAATCGCGCGCAAGCGGCTCGGGTCAATCAGCGTTATGTGCCCCTCACCTATCAGCTCAAAACTGGCGAGCAAGTGGAGATTATTACCAAAGCTTCGCGCGAGCCTAATCGCGACTGGCTAGTTGCTTCTTTGGGTTATATTCATACTAGCCGTGCCCGCTCCAAGCTNCGTCAATGGTTTAATAAGCAAGACCGCGATAAAAACCTTGAGATTGGTCGACATATGCTCAGCCGTGAGCTTGAGCGCTTATCGGTGCATCCAAACAGTATCGATCTGAATGACTACACTCAGTTTTTTCATGNCAATACTCCTGACGATATTATCGTCGGCTTAGTCACCGGTGAGATTGGTCTGAATCAGCTGACAGGACATATCTCCAGGCAGCTACATTTAGAGCCTGAAAAGCAAAAAGCTGAGTTCACTCCTACTATCGACCCAAAAACCACGGGCAAAGCGGATGCCTATAAGATTTATATCGAAGGTTTGGATAATATCGAGATCAATTTGGCAGGCTGCTGTCATCCGATACAAGGGGAACCTATCTCAGGATATATCACCTTATCACGCGGCGTCAGCATTCATAATCGTGGCTGTCCTGAATATGAACGTCTAATAGAGCGCGATCCTGAGCGCGCTGTTAGTGCAGCTTGGAGAGCAAAATCCGGGCGTTATCAGCCTGTAGACATTCACATCGAGGCGTATGATCGCCGTGGCTTACTACGCGACTTGACTCAAGTCATCGATAAAGAAAGCGTCAATATCCGTCAAGTGGACACCACAAGTAACGATGATAATATTGCTTTTTTGAAGTTCCATGTTGAGGTAGCAGGATTGGCGCATTTATCTAAACTGTTAGCCAAACTTGAACAACAGCCTGGCATATTGCACGCACGCCGAGCGGTTGCGCCTTAATACAGCACTGCTTTAGCACTGATAATTACTCAAAACCATTCCTTTAAAGGTCATGATATAAACGCTTATGCCTGAATTACCCGAAGTCGAAACGACCAAGACTAGTCTTNCGCCTTTACTTAATAAGACTGTAAAGACAGTACAAGTGTTCCAGCCTAAACTGCGCTGGCAGATGCCTGATGACTTGCAAACCTTGGCCGGTTACCGCTTACAGAATGTTGAACGCCGTGCAAAATACTTGATTTTAAGCTTTGTACCATCAGCGCAGTTATCACAAAGTACGNAGTNAAATAGCGATAGCCGTAAGCTGATTATTCATTTAGGCATGTCAGGGAGTTTGCAGCAGCACGCTTATGGTACTGAAAAACGTAAGCACGACCATTTGATACTCACCTTTAGNGATGAAGATAATACCCTTAGTCAATTACATTATCACGACCCAAGACGTTTTGGCGCGGTACTTTGGTATGCCGATTATAAAACCAAACTACTCGATCACCTCGGGCTTGAGCCGCTATCTGATGATTTTAATACCGACTATCTATATCAGGTCATTCAACGTAGCAGTAGTGATAACAGTGCCAGTAAAAATGACATAGATAAGAAAAAGATAACGAACAAAAAACCTATCACGCGACCGATTAAATCAGTCATTATGGAGCAGCAAGTCGTAGTGGGCGTCGGTAATATTTATGCTGCCGAAAGCCTTTTTTTATCGGCGATTCATCCCGCTACTCCTGCTAACAGCCTATCTTATGAGCAGATAGCGCTACTGGTTGAACANATTAAAGCAATTTTAGATAAAGCCATTACGCTTGGCGGCTCTACTCTACGCGATTTCACGGTAGCTAGTGGCCAAACAGGCTACTTTCAACAAACCTTAAATGTTTATGGACGACAAGGCGAAGATTGTCCGAACTGCGCCGCTACTCTTGATAATATCAAGCTCAATGGACGCGCGAGTGTCTTTTGCCCTGAGTGTCAACCGCTACCAAAGCCAAATCGTTAGCTACATGACTCACTAAAGCTTTATAAAAAGTAGTCAAGACAAAAGTGATTCATTAAGCCGTTAATGATAAAGCCAAGGGTGCAGCGCATGGATTTATATTGCTAATCGCCCAACATCTTGGTTTAATAGTAGCTATGTTTAATAGTAGTTGTGCTCAATAATACTAACGTTTAGCAATAGCCTTAGCCTCTATCTTCCACCCTTATTTTAGGATGACATCATGACTGTCAAAACTCGCTTTCAACATGCTGTTAAGTCCAAGCTTTTAACCGCTCTTACTAGTATCAGCCTTGTAGTTATCACTATGAATCCAGCCTCAGCGGCAATCGAGATTGACGAGACAGATTTTGGTCCTTCATATGACACTATGGTAGTCGATACGGTAGTAGGTAAGCCGTTGCAACTAGTCGCCGCCGTTACTGGTACAGCCGCCTATTTAGTTAGCCTGCCTTTCGCCGTCGTCGGTGGTAATGCGGATCAGTCGCAGCAAAAACTATTTGTGGAGCCTTGGGAGGCCATGAGCCGCTGTTTGGGCTGTACCGTCGCCGAGGATAACTACTACAAGTCGCAAGCAGTCGATGATAATACGGTGCGCATCGTAGTCGATCAGCCTTCAGAGATCTTGATTAATACTAANGACTACGTCGTAGTAACTCCTTAGTAGCNNTAATACGTNAGTAATAGCAANACCNTAATAATAGTANCGNNNNAANNTCAATNCANAGTTAATNNNTATTCGCTGACTACTCTTATCTATTATAAATTTTTGACATAAAAAAAGGCTAACACGAGGTTAGCCTTTTTGCATTGTGACACTAAGTCAAATCAAGGTTTATGCGTTCTTTTTACGACCGTGACGCTTACGCTCACTTTCAGTCAAATAACGCTTACGGATACGGATAGCTTTTGGTGTCACCTCGACCAACTCATCATCTTGAATAAATTCAAGCGCTTGCTCAAGGGTGAACTTAACCGCTGGCGTCAAGGTCAACGCCTCGTCCGTACCACTAGCACGAACGTTAGTCAGCTGCTTAGCTGTCGTAGGGTTCACAGCCATATCATCNTTACGNGAGTTTAGACCGACGATCATGCCTTCATAAACTTCAAGCTGAGGCTCTGCAAATAACTTACCACGCTTTTGTAGATTAAACAGAGCGAAGCCTAAACAGGTACCATTAGCCATTGAAACCAACACACCGTTAGTACGACCACCGACATCACCGATCTTTTGTGGACCATAATGTGAGAAGCTTGAGGTCATGATACCACTACCTGAGGTCAGTGTTAAAAACTCAGAACGGAAGCCAATTAGACCGCGAGCAGGTATAGTCGCTTCAATACGCATACGACCTTTACCATCAAGCTCCATATTGGTCATCTCGCCTTTACGCAAGCCAACTTGCTCCATGATAGCNCCNTGNTGCTCTTCTTCNATATCGAANACGACGTTTTCATAAGGCTCTTGTAGTTTGCCATCGACTTCTTTGACGATAACTTCTGGGCCAGATACACCCATCTCAAACCCTTCNCGGCGCATATTTTCNATCAATACTGACAAATGCAGTTCACCACGACCAGAGACTTTAAATTTATCTGGAGATTCAGTATCTTCCACGCGCAGAGCAACGTTATGAATCAGTTCACGCTCTAGACGCTCCCGGATATTACGAGAAGTCACAAACTTACCATCACGGCCTGCAAATGGTGAGTTATTCACTTGGAAGTTCATCGAAACGGTTGGCTCATCCACAGTCAATGCTGGTAGTGCTTCGACATGATTTGGATCACAGATAGTATCAGAGATATTTAGTGCATCAATACCCGTAATACAAATAATATCACCCGCTTGCGCATTCTCCACTTCAATACGATCGAGGCCATGGTAGCCCATAATTTTTAAGATACGGCCGTTACGTGTCTTACCATGCTTATCAATGACAGTAACTGGTGTATTGGTAGACACTTTACCACGNTGNATACGGCCAATACCGATAACACCTACGAAGCTGTTGTAATCGAGGCTAGATATTTGCATACGAAATGGTGCGTCAGCATCCACTTGTGGCGGCTGTACTACATCAACNATGGTTTTAAACAACGGCGTCATATCTTCAGCCAGATCATCAGCATCCAGACCAGCAATACCGTTTAACGCTGAGGCATATACCACCGGGAAATCCAACTGCTCATCAGTTGCGCCAAGGTTATCAAAAAGATCAAAGATCTGGTCCATAACCCAATCAGGNCGNGNNCCNGGNCGGTCGATTTTATTNATAACGACAATAGGTTTTAGGCCTTGTTCAAANGCNTTTTGCGTGACGAAGCGAGTTTGCGGCATAGGACCGTCAACAGCGTCAACGACTAACAATACACAATCGACCATCGACATGACGCGCTCAACTTCNCCACCAAAGTCGGCGTGACCNGGGGTGTCGACAATGTTAATACGATATTCAGTATCATCAGAGTTATCTGTCCATCTGATCGCTGTGTTTTTAGCTAAAATGGTGATGCCACGTTCTTGCTCAATATCACCAGAGTCCATCGCACGTTCGGCAATGTTAGCACGATCGCCAAAAGTACCTGATTGATGTAATAACTTATCAACCAAAGTNGTTTTACCGTGGTCAACGTGGGCAATAATTGCAATATTACGCAAGTGTTTAATATCGTTCGCCATATAAAATGCTCGTTTTGTCTTAAGAAAATACAGTAGCCATCTATGCTACTGGATAAATTTTATTTACCAATTTAGCAAAAGCTTTACGAAGATAGTAGTCAATCGTCATTTGCGTACGATTAATTAGGAGGCATAGACGCCGTAATTTTCGATTTAGGGCACTAAATAATACATTTAGCGCCATAAAGATCTTTTTGGCGTAAGGCTTACCGCGTAAAGTGCTGATAGTGACAAATCTATTGCTAAATAGCAGCAATAATAGGGGACTTGTCCATTTGCAAAATGTTTGGGCGGATAGTATAACATTAATGCAAATACTTTTTTGCATTAAGTTATTTATATCATTACTTTTTATNCAACGAAAAAAGCCACCTTTAAAGGTGGCTTTTTTTTATAACAATTAAGATATCAAATTGCTACTTACTGAACAACCATGTCTTTAGTTTGTTCTACAGTCATTGTTTTGTCACCAGTGATGATGGCATAAACACGACGGTTCATAGCGCGACCTTCTTCAGTATCGTTATCAGCGATAGGACGGTCGTAACCGTAGCCTACTGTTGATAAACGGTTTGGTGCGATACCGAACTCGTTAGTCAACATAGACTTAACTGCTACAGCGCGGGCTTCAGATAGACGTTGGTTATAACGTGCTGATGGACCAGTTTTTGAAGCATGACCTTCAATACGTGCAGTTGAGTTTGGATACTCACGCATCTTCTCAGCTACTTTAGCAATTTCAGGCTGGTATTGTGCTTTGATGTTAGACTTATCGTTATCGAAGAATACACGTAGCTCCATTTTCAACTCATCAGTAATATCTACTGGGACTGGGCAACCACGTTCGTCAACGACGACGTTCATTGGTGTACCTGGGCAAGCGTCTAGTGAATCAACAACACCATCACCGTCAGAGTCTACATCTTCTTCTACAACGACTACTGGCGGTACATAAACGTCAGGCTCTACCACTGGTGGTACTGCTACGGTAGGCTTCAAGTGACCACCTAGTACAACTTCTAGACCAGCTAAGGCCATGCCTTCCCACCAGTTGTTATCGAAGTTATGGATAGCACGAGCTTCACCGCGTAAGCTTAGTGCGTCATTGATGCGGTACATAGCACCTAGACCTAAGTTACCGATAGTGTCTTTAGTACCTGAAACTTTGTTACCGTCTTCGTCTTCGATTTCNATGTCAGATTGACCGGCACCAACTAGCATGTATGGCTTGAATGCATTTTCAGTGTAGCCACTGAATTCTTCAAAACCAACTAAGAAGTTACCAGAGATCATTTCTTGCTCTGCATCGTAAGAATCGCCAAGATCGTTACCACCAGCATCTGTAGTAATAGCGTCAGTGTTAGACACACCGTACTCTACTTGGAACTGAGTAGAAGGCGTTAGCTCGATACCTAAAGCGGCACCAGTGTATAGACCGTCTTCTTTATAGTAACTATTACCATTGCCACTATAATCTTTTAGTAAATCAGCTTGGTCATCATCAGCGCCTTCGCTGTAGTGATAGCCTAATAGCACCGGGCTGATAGTAACACCAGCGTTAGCCGCTAGTGGAGCAGCTGTTACAGCGAACAGAGCTAGAGCGATTTTATTCAATTTCATGAGCTTCCTCCAAAGGATAATTTAAGTGGATAAAACAAGTCATACCACTTCCTAAGATATGTTAACTACACACCTATCACGAATGTGTCATTATACAACAAAAGTAATTAGGAAGTAGCTTAGCGATTATTAATTCAGTTTACAACTTTTTTTATCAGGCAGCTACACATTATTACATGATAATAGGGTAACTAAAACAAACTTNNGATACATTCCTGATATTAACTGACATAACCACAATCTTTTTGTTTTTGACNNTAGACTTATGGTTACTAAACCTACCTAAATAATATCAACTTCTTTATTTGTTGTATCTGAGCATTCTAATACATCCTTGTAGNTTTCTCTATTCATAAAACGCTCANTTCACTAATTGAAACATTTTTTGACAGTTNGGCTATATTCTGCTTATATGTACTAGTAAACATTATTTCACTTGCTAGCACTAATAATCCTATTAGGATTGGACTTATTATTTATCCAATAATAGATAGTGCTATCACTAAAGATAAATACAGTGCGTAAATATAATCTATGTCAGTAGTGCGCTGTAGGCTTTACTCATTTATTTAAGATTTACTGTAGACCGCATTCCCCTATTAATTAGCAATTAGCTCAGGGCGGTAAGAAATCATGTACTCTTTAAATCATCCATTACTAACATATTCGTTTATATTAATATTAATTTTAGTATTATTTATCTTTTTCATTCTAAGTTACACTATCGAGCNACGCTCATGCCAGATTCAAAGGAATCAGGGTTTTACCTTAGTAGAGCTTATCGTAACTGTCTGTGTTTTAGCGATAATAGCCATCATTGCTGCGCCATCTATATTAACTCAGTTAGCCAATATGGAGTCCAAGCGCATCAGATACGACATAAGCTCTATGTTAGCTACTGCAAAAGCGGAGAGCTATTTAAGACGTCAAAATCTAATTGTTTGTTTATCGGATTCAGCAGGACGTTGTCATAAAAATAGCAATAAAGCGATGTTACTATTCTTTGANCACAACGATAATCAGCANTTCGATATTTCTACAGATGAGCTATTAGAGCAACAGCGCTTGTCTCCTAGGTATGCGCAGCTGCATCTGCGAGCAGGTAATCGGCACTATATTAAGTTTTGGGGCGATAGCGGTAGGCCTCGAGGATTTTTTGGTCATATCAAATACTGTCCTACCTCCAGCTACAATCAAAGTAAGTATCAAATATCTTTTAACCAAGGCGGTATTGTGAAATACAAACCTGACGCCGCTCATCCAACTNGCTGTTAGTCATTTTTTTAAGTTTCTAAACAGAAGAGAAGTTATTGATAACGCTGTTGCTGCTGCCACAACAGACGGCTTTGTAGCGGCTGATAATCGAGTAGCTGATCGATAAGTTGACGATGTAAGCGCGACCATGAGNTCAAAGTTGAGCTTTCGATACCGAGCTGAGTCATTGACAGTATTTCTTGACCACGAAACAAAGNNGCTGCTGAGGAAGAAAGGTCTGCTGACTCCTCTGCTACCACTGGTACAAANCCAGTATCAGCTAAGAATCGATANNTAGTCTCTGCCTCGATAGCTTCTAAGTTACTATCCTGCGTTAAGCTCAGTGCAAAGCCTAACTCTTTAAANAAGTGCTGCTCGAATTGACGTAGACACAAGCGCAGCTCATCGGCTGTTAATGGCTGTTTGAGCAAATTTAAACTATCTTGATAATGTTGCCATAGCACTGGCATAGGATCTTCGCTAGGAAGTAGCTTCCATAATATCTCGTTGAGATATAAAGCCGCGTATTGCTGTTGACCGCGGATTTGACCATAGTGTGGGTTATGAGCAGCTGGCGATGTTACTGCTGATGACTGGTTTGTTGCGGGAGTAGGCTCATCATTTAATAGGCGATCGAGCTGACTGANNGTNATTTGGNTAAAAGTCTTAAGATCNCGCTTACCGGTAGCAAACAGCTGTAGTGGTGCAAATAGCGGCGCGCCTTTTTTGCCAATACCATGTACGACGCCATGCTGCTGAGAAAAAAGGTAGTAGATCGCGCGTTTTTCTTGGTAGGAGCGCTGATGTAATAAATAACCGACTAATGCTTCATTGCGCATCTATTATTACCTCAGCGTCAATTAGAGTGTTACTTGAGTGACAGCTTTTATTAATACCCTANGCTATTTAGAGCACGTTCATCATCTGACCAACCGCGTTTGACTTTAACCCAAAGCGTGAGCATGACTTTTTTGTCAAACAGCAGCTCCATATCTTTGCGAGCGTCTATACCCACTTGTTTAATNCGCTGACCTTTCTCGCCAATGACAATGGCTTTTTGACCACTACGCTCGACAAAGATAGTTGCATCAATAAAAGTCATAGCTTTGCGAGGACGCCCGGTTTTAGGGTCTTTATGCGCCGCTTCATCTTTAAAGCCATCAATTTGTACCGTCAGATCATAGGGTACTTCATCTCCGGCGCTACGCATAATTTTTTCGCGGATAATTTCACTAGCTAAGAAACGCTCTGAGCGATCGGTGATTTGCTCCAGATCGTAAATAGGATCTGCAACGGGCAAATGCGAAGCAATAACTTCTTGCAGGCGGTCTAGGTTTTGGCTCTTCAAAGCAGAAACCGGTACGATATCGGCAAAATCGAAGCTTTCATTGAACGTTTCGATTAACGGTAATATCACGCNCTTATCTTTTAGCGTGTCGGCCTTATTGATAATCAAAACGATTTTTAGGTCAGTCTCACCCAGCTTTTGTAGAGTCAATAAATCATCTTCACGCCATTGATCTGAGTCTACTACAAACAGTACCAAATCCACATCGACTAAGGCTGATAATGCCGCNTTATTCATGCGCTCATTGATCGCGCGCACCTCATTGTGATGAATGCCTGGGGTATCCACGAACACCGCCTGCATCTCATTGGTACTCAAAATACCATGAATACGGTGGCGCGTCGTCTGCGGTTTACGTGAGGTAATAGAGAGCTTTTGACCCAAAAGATGGTTCATCAGCGTCGACTTACCTACGTTTGGACGTCCGACAATAGCCACATAACCGGCTTTGAAGTTCTCTGCAATGTCGTTGTGACTATTCGCTGAAAAGAAACTATCGATTGCGTCGTCATTATCAGTAGTGTTTGGTGTCTCGGCACTGTTGTCAGCATCATTAGCTGTTTGTGATTGCACAGTCGCTAACGACTCGCCTATCTTTCTACTGTTTTTAGGCGTGTTAATTTCGGTNTTTGGCTCAGTTTCGTTATTTTGGCTCATATTATTGGCTTTGTCTTTAAGGTTAAAGTAATGACTTTTATAGTAAAAGAATTGATACTTTAAGGATAGTTATAAAAGGATAAGAGTAAAGAGTAAGGCTTATCTTAAGGGCGTTTTTTTATCGCTTTGGGGAGTTTGTGCAACTGATTAATCATCAGCTCAGCTGCTTTTTGTTCGGCGATACGGCGACTCTCGCCAGACTCAGTCACATCAGGGCACTGACTGATATTTACCTGACAGCGAACAACAAAAATCTGATGCGGAGCGTTACCGCGAGTTTCTATTAATTCATAAACCGGAAGCTCGAACTGCTTAGATTGTAGCCATTCTTGCAGNCGGCTTTTGGCGTCTTTTAGCACTTTTTGTTCATTGACGTTTTCTATCAGCTCACCATACCAATCTAGCACGCAATTACGGGTAATATTAATATCTTGACTATCGAGATATATCGCGCCGATTAACGACTCTACTGCGTCGGCTAAAATAGAAGCACGGTTACGACCGCCGCCCTTACGCTCGCCAACACCGAGTATNAGATGATTCGACAGCTCNAGGTTTTGCGCTATGATGACCAGCGACTCTTGGCGAACCAAAGTCGCGCGCATACGTGTCAGGCGTCCTTCGTTTTGCGTAGGATAACGATGGTATAGAGCTTCACCTACGATCATTCCGAGCAGCGCATCCCCTAAGAACTCTAAGCGCTCGTAGTTTGTTTTACTATCAAAAGAGCGATGAGTCAAAGCCAGCTTAGGTAAGCTTGGATCATTAAAAACATATCCAAGCTTGCGCATCAGCACTTCTAAGCCCTGAATAAAACTTGGGGTTAATGTTAGCGCGTCAGTAACGGTGCTTGTTTTATGACTAGCAGGCACGGGCTTTGCTTTATGCTGCGGCGGATTTGATTTCATGCGTGGCTTTTGGCTATCCTTTTATCGTATTAATATAGCAGCTTAATGAGTATTTATTCTGCTGACGTCCCATCGATATCGCCTTCAAAGCGATTGACGATATCAACGTTTGCAAAAAAGTTATTGGTTTCTTGGTAATTTTTATAAATCGCCAATTGTCCTGNTTTTTTATTCGTAAAGGTAAAAATATCTTGGGCTACAGTATCGTAGTAAGCGTTGATATTCAGTTGTCTATTGACGCGTTCAATATACTGAGTCGATGTCTCGTTATTAGCATTCGCTTCTTTTAACTGAGCCGCTAATAGCTTCGTCAATTGATANTCGCCCACTTGCGCAGGCGCAATAGCTAAGGTTAGCTTACCTGCTATGACGATAATGATTAATAATAAAATTATACTAGTCACACTGCCGCGCTGTGCAGATAAACTGTTTTGCTTCATCCTTACGCTTCCTATATAAAATGGGTAAGCTGAGTAAGCTGGTATCGTTAGTCGATGGAGCCATTGCGATCAAACGTTGGCATACTTAGACCGGGCGGCTTATGCATCCAAATATAAACAGCTTTTCCGGCTAAGTTCTCATCAGGAACAAATCCCCAAAAACGGCCATCTAAGCTGCGGTCACGATTGTCACCCATGACAAAATATTCATTTTCAGGAACCGTGATACGCCACTGATTCCCAGCCGAGCTCACTACCTCTGACGCTTGCTGCTGTAAAAAAGGCGCATATTGTGAGCTGTTCATNCCTTTNANATAGCGAACCAGATGCTCATGCTCGCCTTGCGTCTCTTTAAAATACTGCGCTTGCTCTTCTTCTAACTGCCCCATTCTCNTCGCTTCGGCGTCAGTTAGNACTTCNCCTGGCGCAANCTGACCTGCTGNATACAGCTGTGAGGTCAATTCNGGATTNGCAGCAAAGTCGACAGACTCTGTTTTTACCTCTGTACCATTGATAGNAAGAGTACCATTGTCATAACTGACNGTATCACCCGGCAGGCCAATAACGCGCTTGATATAATGCACACTTGGNTTTTCAGGATAACGAAANACAGCAACATCGCCNTGCTCAGGNTCACCTGTATCAATAACTTTACTATAAGTTAAAGGCAAGCGCACGCCATAAGCAAACTTATTTACCGCAATGAAATCGCCAGTATATAGCGTCGGCACCATAGAAGAGGATGGAATATTAAAAGGCTCAATCAAAAAAGAGCGTACAATTAAGACCACTGCCAGTACTGGAAAAAAGTCATAGGCCCAGCGCACTAGTAGGTTTTCTTCGCCGGGACCACGCGTTTTTCGTTGCTTCAAAGCCAGTTTATCTAATAGCCAAATCAGCCCTAAACCTAGCGTTAGTGGCACTAAAATTAAGTTAAAATCAAAATCCATCAAAGTGCCCTTCAGCTATCAAAAAATGACTCATTTTGCCACATTCACTTTATCGCTTCGTTTAAAACCGTAACTATTCTGATATCAAACCATCGGTAGTCGTAATGATTTATTAACTATCGACCTGCAATACTGCTAAGAAGGCTTCTTGTGGTATCTCCACATTACCTACTTGCTTCATGCGTTTTTTACCTGCTTTTTGCTTAGATAACAGCTTTTTCTTACGCGAAACATCACCGCCGTAACACTTAGCCAAGACGTCTTTACGCATCGCTTTGACCGTGCTACGACCAATAATCTGACTGCCAATCGCGGCCTGAATTGCGACATCGAACATCTGGCGCGGGATCAGCTCTTTCATCTTACCCACTAGCTGATTACCACGGAAACGCGCTTGATCTTGATGCACAATCATCGCTAGGGCGTCGACTTTATCGCCGTTAATCAGNACATCAACCTTGACCAGTTTATCGACTTGATAGCGCTCAAAGTTATAATCTAAGGATGCAAAGCCGCGTGAGACTGACTTGAGTCGATCAAAGAAATCCATGACCACCTCGGCCATTGGAATATCAAAAATAAGCTGTACTTGCTTACCCATAAAGCGCATATCGACCTGTACACCGCGGCGCTCAATACATAGGGTCATAACGTTACCCAGATAGTCTTGCGGCACTAATATCTGACAGCGCGCTATCGGCTCACGAAACTCTTCGATATTGTTGGGCTCAGGGAGTTTTGATGGATTATCAACGTAGATCACCTCGCCATCTTTCTTTTCTATCTCATAGATAACCGAAGGCGCAGTGGTGATTAGATCCAAGTCATATTCGCGCTCAAGACGCTCTTGGATAATCTCCATGTGCAGCATACCCAAAAAGCCGCAGCGAAAACCAAACCCTAGCGCATCAGAAGTGTCTGGCTCAAAAAACAGTGACGCATCATTGATTTGCAGTTTTTTCAGCGCTTCGCGGAACTTTTCAAAATCGTTAGAATCTACCGGAAACATCCCTGAATAGACCTGCGGAGTGATTTGCTTAAACCCTGGAATACGATCAACATCAGGCGTTTTTTCGTGAGTGATAGTGTCCCCTACTGGCGCGCCAGCGATATCTTTGATCCCAGCGATGATAAAGCCAACTTCACCCGCCTCTAAAATACCAGTATCTAAAGGCTTAGGTGTAAAGACACCAATTGAGCTGACCGGATGCGATTCTTGGGTCGATTTGATATAAATCTTATCGCCCTTACGCACGGTACCTTCACGGACTCTCACTAAAGACACAACACCCAAATAGCTATCAAACCAAGAGTCAATAATGAGCGCTTGTAGCGGGGCGTCGCGATCGCCTGTCGGTGCTGGGATACGCTCAACTAGCGCCTCTAATAACGCCTCCACGCCTAAGCCTGACTTGGCAGAAACGCGAGGGGCATCGATTGCCTCTATGCCGATGATATCTTCAATCTCTTGAATGACGCGCTCAGGCTCCACTTGCGGTAGATCAATCTTGTTAAGGACAGCCATGACTTCTAGGCCCTGATCGACTGCGGTATAACAGTTGGCAACCGACTGCGCCTCAACGCCTTGCGCCGCGTCAACGACTAACAGCGCGCCTTCACAAGCCGCTAGTGAGCGCGATACTTCATAAGAAAAATCGACGTGACCTGGCGTATCGATAAAGTTTAGCTGATAACGCTCACCATTAGGATGGTCATAATATAGCGTGACCGACTGCGCTTTAATGGTGATACCGCGCTCACGCTCGATGTCCATAGAGTCAAGCACTTGCGCCTGCATCTCACGATCTTGCAGCGCGCCGCACATCTGAATAAAACGATCAGCAAGGGTCGACTTGCCATGATCAATGTGGGCAATGATAGAAAAATTACGAATATTGGCTAATGCAGTCACAAAGCGCCTACTAAATAAAGGATGATTGGATCGTAGTTGTTAGTTGCAAAATCGCGTCTCTAGCATTTATTACAACGTACTTATACGTGCAGGTATTCTAGCAGTTTTTGGCTCTAAAGTAAGGCGATTTTATTTGACAAGATTGGTACATAACAAAAAACGAGCGTTTTTGATGGAGTCATTCTCGATTGAGTATAAACATTGATTATAAATAAAGAAAGGCCTGATACCATTAACAAACGGCGCAACACGATTTGTCGACTCTATGCTTGAGGTAAAATTTCAGGCAAAAAAAAACCAACCGCTAAGGATTGGCTTTTTTGAATATGGTGGCGATGAAGAGACTTGAACTCTTGACCTCACGATTATGAGTCGTGCGCTCTAACCAGCTGAGCTACATCGCCATTTAAGGCTCGGTATAATACCGATAGCATCGACTTGCGTCAACCCCAATCTGACATTTTTTGCAAAAAAACTGCTTTAACTGCTGAAATAAAATAGCAAACCGAATAAGCAAAATAGGTTTGGCAGACCGATAAGCCGGGTTCTGTCGTGGACAATCATTCCTCTAGGCGTATCATCGCTAATACGCTCAAGCAACCTACCCGCATCGAACGCGGGCCGCGCCATACCGATGCCTATTTGGTCTTGCTACGCGTGGAGTTTACCTTGCCGTGAGATGTTGCCATTCACGCGGTGCGCTCTTACCGCACCCTTTCACCCTTACCTCACATGCTGATGTGAGGCGGTCTACTCTCTGCTGCACTGGTCGTCAGATTACTCTGCCCAGCCGTTAGCTGGCACGCTGCCCTATGTAGCCCGGACTTTCCTCCCCTGCAATTCTATCTATTAAAAATAACAAACAGTATGCAGCGGCGATTGCCTAGTCTACCAAGCGCGCTAGTATAGCAAAACTAACGCCTGTATGGGAATGTCTTTTCAGCTTATTTTTAGAATGACTTTAATGACCTTAAAAGCATTTTAAACACTTAGATAAACGCTGTTGGCAAGGCTATGTCAGCATCATCTGAATGTTCATTTGCTTGTTTGGCCAAAACCAGCCAGTGCGCTTTGGGATAATAGCGCGCCAAATACGCCTGCAAAAAATCAATGGTACTATTTGCAATCTCAGCATCCGTTTGCTCAGCATCATCATGGATATGATTGTAAATCACACTATGGATCATTAAGCCGCGCGATTTTATGGCTTCTAAGCTTAGTAACGTATGATTGATGCTGCCCAGTCGGCCAGAGGTGACCAAGACGATAGGATAGCCTTGCTNNGCNATATAATCCAAGGTTAATAGTTGCTCATTTATCGGTACCAGTAGCCCGCCTGCCCCTTCAAGCAACACCATCTCATAATCGGCTTGTAGTGCTTTGGTGGCATCAGTAATCACATTGATGTTAAGAGGCTGATTGGCCAATGCTGCGGACAGATGCGGTGACGCAGGCTTCTCATAGCGATAAGGACAGGTGGTAAAGTCCAGATCGCATGGCTGTAATGGCATCTGCATCAATTGACGGTGACTTAAAATATCATCCGCAATGCCTAGCTCGCCATCTGCTTGTTTACTGATGCCTGTTTGCACCAATTTTTGCGTGATAACGTTCACACCCTGCTGCATCAACGCTTTGGCAAGTAGACCCGTGGCATAGGTTTTGCCGATATCGGTATCAATGCCGGANACAAATAGCACGCTCATGGTTAACCTCGATGTTCTAAATATTTACGTACTACTTTTAGCAGCGCTTGGCATAAGGTGGTCAGCTCATCATCAGTAATAATGTAAGGCGGCATGNTGTATACCAACTTACCAAAGGGTCTGACCCAGATGCCATGATCAATCAATAAAGACTGAAAAATGGGCATATCAACAGCGTCTTCTAACTCAATCACTGCCACTGCCCCCAAACAACGTACCTCGGCAACACCTGCCAGCTGCGCAGCTGGCGTCAGGGCTTGCTCCATCGTACGTTGCATATTGGCAGTACGCGTTTCGATATCATAAGACAGGATCAAATCAATCGATGCACAGGCGACCGCACAGGCGAGCGGATTACCCATAAAAGTCGGGCCATGCATCAGCGCTGGATAGTCGCTATTGTGAATGGTATCGGCAATATGACGAGTACAGAGCGTTGCAGCAAAAGTCATATAGCCACCCGTCANNGCNTTNCCAATGGTCATGATGTCAGGGGTAATGCTGGCATGCTCACAGGCAAATAACTTTCCACTACGCCCAAACCCCGTAGCAATCTCATCCGCTATCAAGAGTACATTGTACTTATCACAAAGTGCGCGTAATAGCCGCAAATATTCAGGGCTATAAAAACGCATACCACCTGCGCCCTGAATAATTGGCTCAATGATAAAACCTGCCAGCTGCTCACCATACTCTACAAAAAACTGAGCTAATGACTCACGATCATCTGCCGTCAATGCGNGATCAAAGCCAAGTGGCGGTGCTGAGACAAAATGCTGCATCGGTAGCTGCTTGCCATACAGACTGTGCATCCCATTGACAGGATCACAGACACTCATGGCGTGCCACGTATCACCGTAATAGCCTGAATGGGTCGAGGCAAACTGTTGCTTGTTTGGGCGCTTNGCAGCTACTTGATATTGCAGNGCCATTTTTAGTGCCACTTCTACGGCGATACTGCCACTGTCAGCATAAAAAATCGCATCGAGACCAGANGGCACAATATCGAGTAGCTTTTTGCCCAGATCGATCGCTGGCTGATGGGTCAAGCCACCAAACATCACATGCGCCATTTTACCCAGCTGCTGAGTCAGTGCGTCATTTAGCTTAGGATGATTGTAGCCATGGACGCTCGCCCACCATGACGACATACCATCGATCAGGCGCGTGCCGTCTTCAGTAATGATATAAATCCCTTCAGCGCGATCGATAACGATATTGGAATAGGTGGGTGGTAAGCTGGCATATGGATGCCATAAGTGCCGTTGATCAAACTCATTCGTTGCTTGGATAGCTGTGGCGGTCGTGGTTTTTTTGGTCATCGTATCGTCCCTAAAGCGTTGTAAACCCAAACGTCATCAATCGCTTATCAATATTTATTGACCCGTAATACGCTTGTATTTGGCCAATAAGTCACTTTCAGTCTCAACATGATCTGGATCTTTGGGAATACAATCCACCGGGCATATCACCACGCACTGCGGCTCATCAAAGTGACCGACGCATTCGGTGCATAAGTCAGGATCAATGACATAAATATCATCGCCCTCGGAGATGGCCTCATTTGGGCAAGCCGGCTCGCAGACATCACAGTTGATGCATTCATCAGTGATTAATAACGCCATGACCTACCCCTTTATGATTTTGTGGTTACCGTTTTAAAAATACGCTTCGTTAGTGATAAAAGCCAATACTTGCTAATCTATTCAGTCTGAATCGCCANCTTATCGATAAAGGCCTGCGAGACGCATTCTGGTACAAACTTTCTGACATCGCCGCCAAGCTTAGCGATTTCGCGAATCATAGTCGATGAGATAAATGAATAGTTCTGAGAGGGGGTCAAAAACACTGCCTCAAAATTTTCATCGAGCTCGCGGTTCATATTGGCCAGTTGAAACTCATATTCAAAATCTGACATCGCGCGCAAGCCGCGCAAAACAGCAGTGGCTCCCTTTTCGCGCATAAAGTCCACCAGNAGACCCTCAAACCCAACGACAGAGACTTGCGGNAGATCCGCAAATACNGTTTCNACNAANCNNACCCGCTCCTCAAAACTAAATAGCGGCTTTTTATGATGGCCTGAAGCCACAGCAATGACCACTTCATCAAATAATTTAGTCGCGCGTTTGACCAAATCGACGTGACCGGTGGTAATGGGATCAAAGGTGCCAGGATAGAGGATTTTGGTATGTAGCTTAGAAGCTTTAGGTGTAGATGATGGGTTCATAGCAAGGCTAATATNNTCGTTGATAGTATGCGTATCCTAGCAAATTTAGCAGTGATTGAACACTCAGTTTATTCGCTTTTGCGAGCTTAGACTACAGAGCTTAGACTACAATAGTAACGACTACATTTGTCCTAAGCTCGCTTTACCCTTTTTAACTATCGATTTGTTACAATACTCGCTCGACTCATCCGTTTTATAACCACAAGCTAATGATGACATTAGTGGGTTAGGATGAGGAACAGTAAGACTAAAGCGTTAAGTTCAAGTCAGCACGTTTAAAACAGCAACTTAACGTTTTGAGGGAGAAATTATGTCAAAAAAATCTAAAAAACCGGACAACCAAATTGCCAGTAATAAAAAAGCGCGGCACGAGTATTTTATTGAAGAGACTTTTGAGGCAGGATTGTCACTGCAAGGCTGGGAGGTCAAGTCCATTCGCGCCGGCAAAATGACCATTACCGAAGCTTATATTATCTTTCGTAATAATGAGGCTTTTTTGTTTGGTGCCCATATTCAGCCGTTAATCTCCAGCTCTACGCACGTCAACCCTGACACTACGCGCACGCGTAAGCTACTACTTAATCGCCGCGAGATCGATAAGCTTTACGGCGCAGTTAATCAAAAAGGCTATGCTTGCGTGCCCTTATCCTGCTACTGGAAGCGCTCGATGGTGAAGTGTCAGATCGGACTTGCCGTTGGTAAAAAGCAGCATGATAAACGTAAAACCTTAAAAGATCGCGACTGGGAGCGTGATAAGCAGCGCGGCTTTAAACAGCATTTGGGTTAAGTCATTTATAGTGGTTTAATACAAAAAGGACGACTTTTATAAGCCGTCCTTTTTTTAGTTTTATTAATTTTAAATGTTATGCGGTTTTAATTTTTAGCGAAGCCTTTTTTGCTTGACTGGCTTTACGCAATTGACGAAAACCATGAATAATTAAAAACGCAATGCCTAACCAGATCAGCCCATAACTATAGAGCATCGCTGACTCAAACGGATTACCCAGCACCGTAATCGCTAAGATAAATAGCAGCGCCGGCTCTAGGTAGCTCATCATGCCGTACACATTGACTGGTAGCATTTGACTGGCATCGACGTTGGTTTTCATCGCCAGCACGCTTAAGATACCTAGTCCTATTAGCATCATAATAAAGAAGCTAGAGCCGCCAACTAAGCTCAAACTACTTGGCGCTATAAAGCATAAATACCCTAAAGCAAACGGTGCAAAAATAGTCAAATCAACCAGTAAGCCCGTTATCGCACCAATGCCTTGCAGACGGCGAATAATATAATACAGCGGATAAGTACCGCACACCCAAAGTGTTGCCCAAGACACGCTTTGGGTCCGTACAATCTCACTGCCAACGCCAAGCGCAGCAAAGCCTACCGCCAACCATTGTAAGCGGCTAAGCTTTTCACCGAATAGTACACAACCNAACACCACCATCATCAATGGNAACAGGAAATAACCCATCGCCGTTTGTACGCCTTGNCCATTGATGGGTGCCCACATAAATAGCCAAAACTGGCTCAAAAATATCGGCGTTGGTAGTAGCAGCCATGCCCACTGCTTGGCTGCTCTTAGCTGTTTTAACTTANCNATATGNNNGCTTANNCGNCCGCTAANCANTAANTAGCCTACGAGNGCCGCCCACATCGCTAGCATGCGCCANATAAAAACCTGCGTACCCGATAATGGCGCTAAAAAGTGACTATAAGCATAAAGTACACCAAATAATACATTAGACAATACCGCTAATGCCGCGCCTATAATCAACGTGCGCTGCTTAGCGCTGCCTGAAGCCCAAATCGCAGGTACAGGCAAGCGTGAGACAGTGCTTGTGAATGCCGATGATAAAGTAGTGGTTGACATAGACGCTCCAAAATTGAACTAGATTTTATGCCACAGCATCTTGTTGTTATTAAGCTGAGGGAAGCTAGTTTACGCGAGCGCTTTGATATATTATCTCTATATTTAACTATTTATGAATTTATTTATCGTAATATCGCAGTATTATTCATTATTTATCACAATTTAGGGTTGTTACTGATGATCCTTATTGACTAATGAACCCTGCCTAATTAAGNAGNCTACTANTATGACGCACACTCTTGATCAAACCGACAAAGCCATACTAAATCTACTACAAGACGATGCGACTTTACCGCTAAAAACCATTGCCGAAAAAGTACACGTGTCTACTGCAACCGCACAGCGACGCGTACAGGCGCTAATAGATAATGAGGTAATTAGCAAACAGGTTGCTATCGTCAATCCAAACAAGGTGGGATACGGCCTGACAGCAATAGTGATGATCCAGATGCTACGCTCGAATAACTCGATGCAGCACCGATTTGAGCGCCTAATGAGCAGCCAGCCCCGGGTGATGAGCTGTTACGAAGTATCAGGGGATGCGGATTTTATGCTGATGGTCAATGCCAAAAATATGCAAGATTACCATCAATTTACCCGTGATTTGCTGACGCATGATAATAATGTGCGTAGTTTTAGCAGTCAGTTTGTGATGAACTTCACCAAAAGTGGTACGAAGATATTATTGGATTAATCTTACACTATCAATCACTTATCGGTGACTGAATATCACATCCTGAGTACGATTCATGTTAAGATGAGCGCCTTTAAATGAGCGGCTCACTAAAACTGATAGTAGCGGCTACATGCAAAACACATTTTTTTGATTAAGGTCTGTCCATGTCTGCCGATACCATTGCCCATACCGCCTTTAAACAAGGCACTAAACCGTTATATGACTACGATAAGCACTGGGCGAGCTGCTATGAGCCGGCGCCTTATCTGCCGATGAGCCGAGCCGAGATGGACGCGCTGGGCTGGGATGCTTGCGATGTTATCATCGTATCGGGCGATGCGTATGTCGATCATCCAAGCTTCGGTATGGCAATCATCGGGCGTTTGCTTGAGTCGCAAGGCTTTCGCGTCGGTATCATCGCCCAGCCTGATTGGAAGAGCAAAGACGCCTTTATGGAGCTTGGCAAACCTGTCTACGCTTATGGTGTCACCGCCGGCAATATGGATAGCATGATCAACCGCTACACTGCTGATCGCAAGATACGTAGCGATGACGCTTACTCGCCGGGCAATGTAGCGAACAAACGCCCGGACCGCGCCGCTATCGTCTATAGTCAACGCTGCCGTGAAGCTTATCCTGATGTGCCCATTATCTTAGGCGGCATCGAAGGCAGCNTACGCCGTATCGCCCATTATGANTATTGGTCGGATAAAGTNCGTCGTAGTATTTTGCTCGATAGCCGCGCTGATGTCTTACTCTACGGGAACGCTGAGCGCGCTATCGTCGACGTGGTGCATGGTTTATCCAAAGGCTATACCTTTGAGCAAATGAGCAGCCTTCGCGGTACAGCTTTCTTGTTGACTCCAAGCCGTCGCCACTGGCAAGCGCATATGACAGAGGTCGCCAGTAACGATGTCGATACCGTTGGCCGTGTCGATCCAATTATCAACCCTTATGTGATGACTGAAGACGTTGATAGCTGCAAAATTGAGCAAGAAAAGCCTAGCGATTCGCCCGTTGGCCAAGCGATGACTGGTATGTCTGCCCAATACGCAGGATTTGTCGCAGAGCCTGTCACTAATAAAGTTCTGAACGCTGAGCAAGTCGATACGGATACGCAAGTGGTGCAAATGCGCGGTATGGAGGCTGAAGATAATAAAGAATATAAGCCAAAAACTGCTCTTAAACATAAGCTAAAAATGCCGCCACGTGAGCAAACTGTCATTCGCTTGCCCGACTACGATCATGTCAAATCAGATCCGGTGCTCTACGCGCATGCCAGCCGTATTCTACATCTCGAGACTAACCCGGGTAACGCGCGGGCGCTAGTGCAGCGTCATAGTAGCGGCGCGGGTAACTCCTTCACTTCTATCGATGTCTGGCTCAATCCACCGCCAATTCCGCTATCGACCGAAGAGATGGATTATGTCTTTGACTTGCCTTATGCGCGCCTGCCGCATCCGAGCTACGGCGATGCGCGTATCCCTGCTTATGACATGATTAAGTTTTCGGTCAATATCATGCGCGGCTGTTTCGGCGGTTGTACTTTTTGCTCAATCACCGAGCACGAAGGTCGTATTATTCAAAACCGCTCTGAGGACTCTATCCTACGTGAAGTCGAAGCCATTCGTGATACCGCGCCAAACTTCACAGGCGTCATCTCCGACCTTGGCGGCCCGACGGCCAATATGTATCGCCTTAACTGTAAAGATGAAACCATCGAAAAGCACTGCCGTAAGCCCTCTTGCGTCTATCCAGACGTCTGCGAAAACCTGCTTACTGATCATAGTAATTTGACTCAGCTATACCGTAAAGCGCGTGATATCAAAGGCGTGAAGAAGATCCTGATTGCATCCGGTCTACGTTATGATCTGGCGGTAAAAGATCCTGAATACGTCAAAGAGCTGGTCAGCCATCACGTTGGTGGTTATCTGAAGATTGCCCCAGAGCATTCAGAAGAAGGCGTACTGTCCAAGATGATGAAGCCGGGCATGGGCTCATACGATAAGTTCAAAGCGATGTTTGAGCAATACAGTCAAGAGGCCGGTAAAGAGCAGTATCTAATACCTTATTTTATCGCCGCGCATCCCGGTACTAAAGACGAAGACATGATGAATCTGGCGCTATGGCTNAAANGNNANGNCTACCGCGCCGATCAAGTNCAAGCCTTTTANCCAAGCCCNATGGCAACAGCGACGACGATGTATCACACTCACAAAGACCCGCTACATAAAGTCAGCCGCGTGGGCGGGGATATGGATATCGTCAAATCAGGTAAGCAGCGTAAATTGCATAAAGCCTTTTTGCGTTATCATGATCCTAAAAACTGGGCAATACTNCGTAAAGCGCTNCAAGATATGGGCCGTAGCGATCTTATCGGTAAAAACCGTGGCTGCCTTATCCCGCCATATAATGCGCATCTAGAAGGCCGCGATGCGGCGCAGGACAGCTATCAATCGGCGCGTAAGAAAAATAGCCGCNTTGGTAATGACTCAGCTAAGCGTCAGAACCGTAATAAAAATAGTACTAATAAAGCTCAAGCCAACAACCGCTCCAAAAAGAGAGTCAGCAAAGGTAACTTTCAGACTCAGCATACGGGCTTACCGCCGCGTAAGACTAAATAATGTGAGATAGAAAAGTGTAAATAGCACGAAGCACTATAAAAAGGCGCTTGTTGGCTTAAGTCAGCAAGCGCTTTTTTTAGTTAAATTTCATAATTACATTAGTCAATATTTAAGAAATGAAGTTATAAGGTAGTGAACAATTCCTAACACTCTAGAGTAGATGCATTGGTTACCATAAATGTTATGCACCTACAGTGCTAGAACCCCTAATAATAAAGTAATATATTTTGGAGATGTTTATGAATACTATGATGAAACTCACCGCTACCCTACCTGCCGTTGCTCTACTAGCAGCCTGCTCTACCACTACCCCTACCGCTCCTACTACTCCAGCCACTCCGACAAATAGTACGAGTGATATGGCTTACGATCGTATGGCGCCTGCCCCTTATACTTGTACTGATGATAGCCAAATCCTAGCAAAGCAGTCCATTAATAAAAATCAGGCGACGATCAGTGCCACTGTTCCTAAACTGAACTGGTCACAACAAGAAGTGATCTTAGTCGGCGGCGTCAATGGCGACACGGCAAGCTATATTAATGACTCTAACCCAGATATCATCTATGCTTGGCACATGAAAGGTGATGAAGCTATATTGGCTACGAAATGGGCAAATGGTAAAGAGTACCAAGTCAACTGTAAGATGGGTCGTTAATAGTATTGCGTCAATCAAGCAGTGATAGTGATTGAGCTTTAACTAAAACTATATTTGTATTGATTAGCAATACGTTAAACAGTCATCGAGTGATGGCTGTTTTTTTATAGCCGATTAAGTGGTGAACGCTCATAAAAGCTGTCAAAATATTAGCAATGCTAATTGCCTATAATTCATGCTCAAATAAGCTGTTTATAAAAAAGGAAGAGTGATGAGAGTTCATCTATTACGTCTAACGCTAGCATCTACGCTTAGCATAGCCGTACTAACGAGTTGTGATACTAGTAACCAAGATAGCGTCGCTACTTCTGCTAATACTGAGGCAAATGTCTCTGTAGAGGTCGATAATGCGACTACTGCAAATAAAACCTCGTCAGTAGTTACCGATATTGACTGGTCAAAAGTAGCTAGCGGTGAGCCTGTCGCAGATCGTAGCAACTACGACTACCCCTTTGCTATCGATAGTCAAAACGTCAAAGACTACGCGGACTACTTCAACGTCGATAAGGCGACAGCGCAGCACAGTCTCACCGTCGGCATGGCAAGTAATGAGGCCGTATCAAAAGTCCTTAACCAACTAGAAAGCACATACACCTCGCACGAGCTTACCGATGGCGAAACGGTTGAGCTTATCGTTCATACGACTCCTGAGGTCACTGCTAGCCGATACGAGTATGTGTTCGCCGATGACTTTGCTAAAGGTTTGGTATTGCCGATTAAGATTGTACCGGATGGGAAAAAAAGTGAGGCTATGGTTAATCCGCATGAGGATTAGATAGTTGGTTAGCGTGGTACTCTAAATTTAAATTTTAGGTGGCAAAAGTTGAGCGGATTATAGTATTTAGTCACATATAAACCTACAACCTCCGATCTATTTACAACTCGTGCCCACATACAATTGATGTTAAAATCTATCTTTTATTTATACATAGGGCGCTTTATTTTATGCAGACTGTCGAAGAGCTGGCACAAGGTGCTTGTAACTATTGGCCAACGCAGTTGGTAGAAGAAGCGGCGGACAAAAGCACATTGATTCCGCTGCTTGAAACGCAAGATATTTTTATCAATGTTTTAAAGTTTGCTGATGCCACCCCCTACGCTTGGCAGCAAGCACTGGCTCAAAATAAAAAGCTGTCTGCCAATTTATTTTTGAAGCATTTGATGGTAATAACCGATATTGGCGGCGAACGCTTACAGCGCTATGGCAAAGACTTTGCTCAGCTGTTTCCTACAGGTCAGCTACAATTTACCGCTGATGATGTGATTCATACTTATGTATTTAGCACTCCTAAAAAACGGGTTTGGAACAATAAAAAGCTTAGAGTAGAAAAGACGCTATTACTTGAAAACAGGCAAACCTTTGATCATGATATGCTCGATGTATGCATGTTATTGATTTGGGGCGCGAATACGACAGACCCTGCCAATTTGCCAGATGAAATCTTAGAAAAAGCAATTATTGGCAGTATGATTGGTGATGCCGATAAGCTAGAAAAATATATCAAAGAGCGCTATTTGTTTGTCAGTCGTCAAATTGGTGGATCGACCGCTAATGACTTAGGGTACATTTGTGAAGGTTATATTAAAGATAAGCTACAAGCCATGTTGCCTGACGACTACACTTTTGACGGTCATACTCTAAGAAACATGACATTAAACAACGATCAACTCACCAAATTTGATTTGGTCATTTCTAATGCTAAAACGGATCGCTCTATAGGTATAGAAATTAGCTTTCAAGTCACTACCAATTCTGTTATTGAAAGAAAGTCACAAAATGCCAATAACAGGCAGTCTATAGCACATTCGCATGGGCATAAAGTAGGTTATATTATCGATGGCTCAGGGAACTTTCAAAGAAAAAGCGCCGTGCAAAACATTTTAAATTATAGTGATTTCACCGCTAATTTTTCTGATGCAAGTTTATCAAAGATGGCTAACTATATAAAAGACAACGTTTGATGATTACATTTATTGATTTATTCGCTGGAACGGGTGGTATCCGTCTGGGGTTTGAACAAGCACTGAATAAAAATGGTATCAAAACCAAATGCGTGCTTAGTGCAGAAATAGATAAAGAAGCTTGCAAAACTTACGAGCAAAACTTCGGTGAAAATCCATATTGTGATATTACTCAATTGTCTGACGTAAAAGATTTTGACGTATTATTAGCAGGATTTCCTTGCCAAGCTTTTTCTTCTGCAGGTAAGCGATTAGGTTTTGAAGACACAAGAGGCACATTGTTTTTTGATGTGGCACGCTTGATTGCCACCAAACAGCCTTCTATGTGTGTTTTAGAAAATGTCAGGGGTCTTGTCAGTCATAATAAAGGCAAAACTTTTGAAACTATTAAAAATGTACTGAGTGACTTAGGGTATCAATTTGAATATAGACTATTAAACTCTAGTAATTATGGTGTGGCACAAAATCGGGTGCGTATCTATATTGTCGCCGTTAAAGACGCCAAACCTATCCTGACATTAGCAAATGATGTTGGCGCCGTAGACTCACATGCTTTCAAACAAAGTCTGACCACTATGGATTTGTTTGAAAGTATTCAGCCTGTATTGGTTAAAGATATTTTAGAGTCAAACCCCAACGAGTATTACGATTGTTCTGACACATTTATTTCTCAACTAACTCAGGTTTTGGATGGTGATTTAGATAGATTACATGGCATACGCCTTATTGATAGCCGTGGTGGCAACTCTATACATTCATGGGATTTAGGATTGCGCGGACAATGCACTCCCCATGAAATTGATTTTATGAATTTGTTAATCGCTAATCGCCGAAAAAATATTTTTGGTACGCATCAAGATGGCAAAGCATTGAGCAAAGAACAAATTGCTACTTTTTATCCCTATGACGATATAAACACGGTCATTGAGTCTTTATTGGATAAACGCTATATTAAAGAAAAAGAGGGTCTATACAATTTAGTCGCAGGTAATATGTCTTTTGAGGTGTTCAAATTCCTTGATCCTGATAGCGTATCAATTACATTAACAGCCTCTGATTCTAACAGGCTAGGGGTTTATTATAATGGGCGCGTACGGCGTTTGACACCTAGAGAATGCGCCAGATTACAAGGTTTTCCAGATTCTTACGTCTTGCATCCAAAAGACAGTTTTGCATACAAACAATTAGGTAACGCTGTAAGTGTGCCTGTTATAAAAGCGTTGGTTACAGATGTTTTAATTCATAACCCTAGTTTATTTGAATAAACTAGGGTCTTGTTTTTGCTAACTTTGCTCGTTTGCACTACTCCCCAACCATCGCCAAAAACTCATCCTCACCCACAACCTTGACCCCCAGTTTTTCCGCTTTAGTCAATTTTGAGCCGGCCTTTTCTCCCGCTAATAGCGCGGTAGTTTTGGCGGAGACACTGCCCACCACTTTTGCGCCGAGGGCTTGCAGTTTTGCTTTGGCTTCATCACGCGCCATGCTCGCAAGCGCGCCGGTGATGACCCAAGTTTGCCCATCTAAAGGTAACCTGTCGGACGCTACTTGTTCGACGGTATCCCAATGCACGCCAGCAGCGCGCAGCTTTTCAATAACTTCAACATTGTGCGGGGCGCGGAAAAATTCATAAATCAGCTCGGCGGTAATCGTACCAACGTCTGGCGTGGCGATAAGGGCATCCATATCGGCGCTCATTAAGCTATCCAAATCACCAAATTGCTGCGCGAAGTTTTGCGCGGTCGTCTCACCCACGCCGCGAATGCCAAGGGCATAGATAAAACGTGGCAAGGTCGTTTTTTTACTGGCCTCAACAGCTTCGATGATGTTTTGTACTGATTTTTCGCCGAGTTTTTCAAAGGTAATCATCTCATCCTGATGCTTATGCAACTGATAAATATCGGCGACGGTTTTGATAAGTCCCTGCTCAAAAAAGCTGATCAGCCAGCGTTCACCCAAACCATCAATATCCATGGCGCGGCGTGAGACAAAATGAATCAGCGCTTCGGTCTGCTGCGCCGGGCAAAACAGACCGCCCGTACAGCGCGCTAAGGCTTCGCCCTCGGGTAGCACTACGGGTGAGTCGCAAACCGGGCAAGTGGAAGGTAGCTCGACAGGCTGAGAGTCGTCTGGGCGTTGCTCTTCCCAAACACGGGTGACTTTGGGTATCACATCGCCTGCACGATGCACACTGACCATATCGCCTGCGCGCACATCCAAGCGCTGAATTTCGCCAAAGTTATGCAANGTGACGTTACTGACGGTGACGCCGCCGACTTTGACCGGCTCTAGTTTGCCGACTGGGGTAATCTGTCCGGTACGCCCGACTTGCCATTCGATAGTATGCAGGCGGGTCATCACGGTTTCAGCAGGGAATTTATAAGCGGTCGCCCAGCGTGGTTCTCTAGATAAAAACCCTAATTGCTGCTGCAGAGCAAGGCTGTTGACTTTAATCACTGTTCCGTCAATCTCAAACGGTAGTTTTTCGCGTTTTTCAATCACTGACTCGTAGTACGCTTGCGCCTCGCGAGGGTTCGCAACCACGCGCACTGCGCTGACGGTAAAGCCAATATCACCAAGCCAAGCGAGTGCACCCGATTGCGTGTCGATACGCTCAGGCAAGCCTTGATTGACCGAATAGCCATAGAACGCTAACGGGCGACTGGCCGCTACCGCAGGGTCGAGCTGACGCAAACTTCCTGCTGCGGCATTGCGTGGATTGGCGAAGGTTTTTTCACCATTTTCCTCTGCTAGACGATTGAGGCGCTCAAAGCCGGCTTTTGGCATTAACACCTCGCCGCGTACTTCTAGCAATTCGATATCTTTGGCATCTGCCAGCCACAAAGGCAGATTACGAATAGTTTTGACATTTTGGGTGATATCCTCGCCCGTTTGTCCATCGCCGCGAGTGACCGCTTGTACATACTGGCCATACTCGTATTTTAGCGACACGGCCAAGCCATCGAGCTTCATCTCCATCTCATACTCAGGGTTTTGCTGTGCCACGCTTAGACGATCATTGACGCGGCGCATAAAGTCGCTGAGATCATCATAATCAAAGACATTGCCAAGCGATAACATAGGAAGGTCATGGGTGACTTGCGTAAAGGCCGATAGCGGCACATCACCGACTTGATTGATCGGGCTATCAGGCTGCACCAAATCTGGATACTCTTCTTCAAGCTCGATAAGAGACAGGCGCAGCTGATCGTACTCGCTATCCTCAATCATAGGATTATCAAGGACGTAATAGGCATTATTATGCGTTTTTAGCGCTGCAATCAAGGTGCGCATTTTGCTAATGACATCGCTATCATGGGTCGCATGGGTCGCATGGTTTTTAGAGTTATAAGTGTTATTAGAGTTGCCAGAGTCAGTCATAGTCGGTATCTATAGTGGTTATTGAGCGATTGATAATAGCAACTATCATAACAATTTAGGGGGCGCTTTACAGTAAAGACTGGCATAAAAAAACGCCACTTTTACTTAATAAAAATGACGTTAAATGAAAGGTTATTTGGCTATTTTAGCTGTCGTAATCGCGGACTTGATTGCGTAGCTGCTGCTTATAATCTGGCGTAATCGGTTCGTTATTTTCGTCTAGCATTATCGCATCAAGNTCGCTTGCCATCATATAGGCAATACTCATCATGCTATCAAAACTACGCACCGCTTGCGGATGTGGCAGCGATAAAAACAGCACCACGCCGCTATAGACATTGGTCGCCACGCTATGCGGATCAAAAGGTGCGATACCATTATCAGTGATACCCATCATGCTAAACCAAAGCATACCGGTGCCGTCTTTTTGCTCATAACGATGGAACATATTCATCGCGCCAAAGCGCAAGCCGTACTTATCCACTAAGGTTAATAAATCACTGCCGCGAATAATCACATTCGGGCGCTCACGGCTTTGCTGCGGCAAAATAGTAATATTGATGTTGTCTTTGGCATTGATCAGCGGCCCGTTTTGCGCCTCATCAATAGGCGTCAATAAGTGCTGGTCGAGCACAGGGCTGTTGTCCGTGAAGCTCGGCTCCTCGGCAGTATCAATCACGGGCATCAGGCTATCGGTCGCTGACATCAGGCTTGAAAAAGCATCCGGCTCGCTTTGAATGTCAGAGTTATTGTCTTGGGCGAATTGCGCAAACTCTTCGTCATCTGCGCGCTGCTGTTCTGCTTGCCAGCGGGCATACTCAGGATTGGTTTCATTATCATTAATATCAGCCGTCGTACCACGATTTTGTGTCAGCTGCGCATCAACCTCAGTATGGTTTTGTGTCAACGGCTCTTCTTCAACCACAGCACTCAGATACTCTCTATTAGGAGCAATCGTTGTCTCACCGGCGATAGTATCATCGAAGTCTGGCTCATCAACGACATTGCGCTCATAACGCGGAATGATAGGGATACCGTTTTTATCATAATTAACGGCGGCCGCATCAGTATCTTGTNGGCGCTTGAAACTACGAATGACCATAAACAGTCCTGCTAGCACAATCAAAGCGGCAATGGCGATCAACACAAACTGGATAGCGGTCATAAGAGAATACATCCTAATAATAATATAGCTAACAATATAGGTAATGATAAAAGTAATCAGAGCATATACAGCAGTTTAAACGCTATCAGTCTAGCACGGCTACATAAAAGCGTCATCACCTTGTAACGGTTTGACACTTGNTACTCATCATTGCACGTGCCGTTCAGTAGATGATAGCGGGTAAAAAGCGTGTAGAAAGCGAATAGAAACTTGCCATAAATATAACGGCTTTGATTTTACCCTAAATTATAAAGTTTGTTTATCAAAACTTAACTCGTGATATAGTAAATCCTAAATAAAAAGAGTAAAAGAGTACAGGCATTGTAATGTGCTACTGGTATAAATTTTCCTTGCGTGCTGCGTTCCCAGAGGCTGCGCAAAATTCATTCCAGTAGCACTGCATTTCTTTTATAGTGGATCGACTATAGTTAACTTTCGATGTACTTTTCGGCTTCATCAAGTGAGACGCTCACTAAAGTAGAAACACCTGCGCTAGGCATAGTGATACCTTTTAGCTCGTCGGCAATCTGCATCGAGAGCTTATTATGGCTAATGAAGATAAACTGTAAATCATCCGCCAACTCATGAATCAAGCTAGTAAAACGAGCAACATTAGCATCGTCAAGCGGCGCATCGACTTCATCGAGCACGCAAAACGGCGCCGGATGCTGTTTAAATATGGCAAAAATTAGGCTCAGCGCAGTCAAGGTNTTTTCGCCGCCTGAGAGTACAGCGAGACGGCTATTGCGCTTGCCTTTTGGCTGCGCCATTAACGTCAACCCTGCGCGCCAATGTTCAGATTTATCAGCGCTGATATCAGATTGGGTATCCGTAGGCATATCCTGCAAATCTAGCGTTAGACTGGCTTGCCCGCCGCCAAATACTTTGGCGAACAGTTTAGATAACTCACCATTGACCGACTCTAAGGTTTGCATAAATAGCGTCTTAGTCGTCTCATCAATCGAAGCAATAGCATCCGTCAAAGTCTGCATACTAGCGGCAATATCTTCGGTCTGCTGTGCAAGCGGCTCTAAGCGTTCATTAACCTCAGCCAGCTCTGCCACTGCTGCCAGATTGACCGCGCCTATTTTACTGATTTGCTGCTCAAGACTGGCCTGCTCAGCTTGTAATTCAGCGATTTTCTCGGGACGGACGCGGCGTTTATGAGTAATAAAATCGGTTAATAAGCTTGAGACACTTATCTGCGGCGGCGCAGCCTTTAACGCCTGCTCACTACTCTTAGATAAAATATAATGGTACTCATCNAATGCGCTCTGTACGCTATCCTTTGNATCGTTGAGTTTAGACTCGCTCAGCGCCAGCTCTGTCGCCTGTTTGGCATTGCTCTCTTGCTGATCNTGTAAGGTAGTCTGCAAAGTATCTAAGGCAGATTGCTGCTCGTTGTACTCCTCTTTAAGNNTGCTCAGNGCGGCTTCACGCGTGGCTAATAAATCTTGCTGCTCATCGCGCTTGGCGTTTATAGTCTGTAATGTGACCTGCAGCGTTGGCAGTTGTTGTTGGTAGCTGTCACGACTGGCGATCAGTGTCTGCCGGTTTTGTAAAGACTCATCAAGAAATTGCGCTGCACGCTGTAGACTATTAGCACTATGCTCAAGGTGCATCTCAAGTTTTTGTTGGCGCAGCTGCAGGGCTTGCCAATCGGCGTCAACTTTTTGGCGATTGCGCTGCAGCTCGTGACGCTCCCCTTGTAGCTGCTGACGTCGATCCTGTGCGGCTTGGACTTTGGGCCTTATGAGTTGTAAGTCTGTTTCGATTTGCACGCGCTCATCATTAAGTGTTTGTTGCTCGGCGGCAAGCTCTTGTTGCTCGTGCTCCAGTGCCAATTTGTCGCTCTGCAAACGCTGGGCATCGGCCTGTCTTTGCTTGAGGGCAGCTTTCTCAGTTGCCAATTGCTGCTGATAATCATACACCTCGCGCGTAAGCTGCTCGTTTTGAGCGCGGCTCTCATCTAAGCTTATGGTCAGCGCGTCATACTCGCTTTGGCTTCTCTTTATTTGCTTATGCAAGCAATCAATGTTCTCATCGCTAGTATCAAGCAGCTCTTCCAACTCTATTAAACGCTGCTGCTGTTGCATACGCTGCATCAAAAATTGACTGTTTTGCGCAGCGTCTTGTTGCTTGGCNAATTGATTAAAATTCACAGTGCCACTAGCGCTAATCAACCAACCATCCGTTGTTAGTAATAAAGCCGATGACGGCAATACTTTTAGGATTTCGGTCAATTCTGCAGTGGTNTCGCGGTTAGGCNCATCATCTGCAAGATATAAATANCACTGCTGCCNTATCGCTAAAGCAGGCTTAGTAATTAATGCAGATAAAGGCTGTACTTTAGCTTGCAAATTAGCAGGTAGCTTGGCTGTAAAATCCTGATCAGCGCTATCGGCCATCTGTGCAGGCAGCCACAAACTATGGCGACTAGCTGACTGTTTATTAGATTNNNTTTGGGAGTGTTGGCTATGCTGAAAGCTCAGTAAATTTGGCAGATATCTAGAAAGCTCTGGCTCTGAGATTAGACCAACTTGATCACCAATAAGCACTTGGCTATCTAGCCATAATGCTAATACCTTATCAAGGGTTTGCGCATGCTCCTTGCCAAGTGGACTAAGCTTGATTTGCTCGCGCAAAGTAGAAACCGGCAGTAGATTGTCAGTATTAATAACAACGTCATTTGCCAAACCTTTATCCGACTTCTCTTTTTGTGCGGTCGGCTTCTGAGTCGTTTTGGCATGTACGATCTTATGTAGCGTATCGTACTCGCCTGCCAGTAGCGCGTGGCTTTTTTCTTGTGCTGTCACCTCGCGTAGCTGCTCGGTCAAACGCTGCTGCAACGTATGAGCTTGCGGTTGCAAATCCGCTAGCCGTTCAGCGACGCTATCTTGCTGACGCGCACGCTGCTGTAACTGAGCTTCTATCTCATCGATAACGCTGCTGGCGCTTTTGTCTTGCTCATCTATGCTCAAAGAGTCATCATGAGTAGGGCTTTGAGTCTGCGCCTGATCCCACAGCGTTTGCCAACTTTGCTGGCGAGCAGCGAGCTTCTCTTGACTCAGCTGATGACGCTTTTGCGCTTGGCTATTGATGGCTTGCTGCTGCTCGAGGGTACGCACGTTATCTTGCAGACGCGTTAACTGCGATTGTGACTCAGACCATGCGCGTTGTAGTGGCGGCTCTTCCGCTTGATACGTTTGGCGCTTCTTGGTTAGCTTAGTAAGCTCTGGCTGCAGGCGAGCAAGCTCGAGCTNNTGNTGATNCTGCTCATCCTTNATTCTATCAAGCTCGTCAGTCGACTGCTGACGCTGCCGCTCCAAAGCAACCAGCTGCTGCTCAATCACTGTCAGCTTCGCCGTAACATCGTCTAGCTGATGCTTTGCTTGTTGAAGCTCAAGCTGCTGATGATAATGCGCGCTTTGTGCTTCGTCTTTTAGCCATTGCTCTTGGTTAATCTGGGTGCTGAGCTTGTCTTGCTTATGCTTTAACTGCTCATAGTGCGCTTGCCGCTCTTTGAGTGCTAAATCACTACCTTCATACGCATTCTTATGTTGCAGTTGGGCTTGTTTGGCTTGATATAACTGCTGAATCGCCAGTTGTTGCTTAATATCCGCTAAGGTCTCGGCCAGCTCATTGTAGCGCTGAGCGCTGCTCGCTTGACGCGCTAAGCTTTTTTGTTGACGGACTAGCTCGCTTTGCATATCGTGCAGACGCGCTAAATTCTCCTGTGTCTTTTCAAGCTTCTTTTGCGTCTCTATCCGCCGAGCCTGATAACGCGATACCCCCGCCGCCTCTTCGATAAACTCGCGCAGCTGCATGGGGCTTGAATCAACGATACGCCCGATCATACCTTGCTCAATCACGGCATAACTACGCGCGCCAAGCCCTGTGCCCAAAAACACATCGACCACATCACGGCGACGACAGCGGGTACCATTGATAAAATAATCGGAGCGGCCCTCCATGTTGACTTGCCGACGTACTGATAGCTCCTGATAGAGGTTGAGCTCGTGGCGAATGCCCGTTTGCTCATCTTGGGTATGCTCAAAGGTCAGCTCAACGCTGGCCACGCTTTTGGCCGATTTATCTTGCGTACCGGCAAAGATTACATCACTCATCGCGCCGCCGCGCAACTGCTTAGCGGAGGTCTCGCCTAATACCCAACGGATTGCATCAATGACGTTTGATTTGCCGCAGCCGTTTGGCCCGACGATAGCAGTGATGCCGCGGGGGAAGCTAAAAGTAGTGACATTGGCAAAGGACTTAAAGCCTGCCAGTTTGAGAGATTTTAAACGCATAAACGGTGAGTTTTTCGATAATAAAACAGGCGGCTATTCTACCTGAAATTGAGATGGGTTTTTAGGATCTTTAAAGGTATTGCGTTTGCACGAGATCAGCTTGGCTACAAGTTTGCTTAGCCGCTTTGCTTTGAATATAACGACTCTTACTACGCAAAAGACATTTAAAAAGAAGATAATTACAACACCCCAATCCCACTCAAAAACAGCTGCCCGCCTGCGAATATCAATAATACTCCAAAAGCTCGTTTCAGCATCAGTGCTGGCAGTTGGTGCGCAAGCCTTGCACCGATTTTAGCCGTAATAAAGCTAGCCACCGATATACAGATAAAGCCAATAATATGCACAAAACCTATCGTGCCTGCGGGTAGATTAGCCACATCTTGCCCAAACCAAGCAAACCCGAGTGCTCCCGCCACTGCAATAGGCAAACCACAAGCGGCGGAGGTGCCAACCGCTTGCTTCATCGGAAGCCCTGCCCAATTCAAAAATGGCACGGTCAGACTACCGCCGCCAATGCCAAATATGGAGGATGCCATACCGATACCTGTCCCTGCTCCGACTTGTATGCCTTNAGANGGTAGCGGTTTGCCTAACTGTTCTTTATTAGAAAAAAACAGCATCTTCAGCGCGACTAATAAAGCACCGATACCGATGATCGCTTGTAGTGCTTGTCCATTTATCATGTCAGCAATGCCTGCGCCAACGACACTACCCACGACAAGGCCGATAGCCATACCGCGCCAAATCTCCCAGCGCACGCCGCCGCGTTTATTGTGCGCGGTCAATGAGCTGATAGACGTGACGATAATAGTCGCCAGAGAGGTGCCAACCGCTAAGTGAGTGACGACCTCTGGCGAAAAATTATACGCGGTAAAAATCCAAACGAGAGCTGGCACGATTATCATGCCGCCACCGATGCCGAATAAACCCGCGCAGACGCCAGCAAACGCGCCGGCAATCACAAACCATACATATAGCATTAACGAAATCCTTTATTTGCGCTCTGATTATTCTGCTGTTTTGTTTAGCTTTTATGGGTCTGCTATTTAATAAGATAACCTTTTAGCTCATAATAACTTGCCTGACTTGCGCAGTAGCAGGCGCTTAGTATAGCAAACATCTTAGTAATTATTGTCTTACAAGTCATCTGACGTCAGCTCAAACCACTCTATTTTTAGCGAACCTCCTTATGCCTTTATCCATTCAAAACAATAGCTTATCCGCGCTCAACCATCGGCACCTCTCTAGTAGCAAATCAACCAATAGCGAGCTGCTAGAGGCATTACAAGCAGGTGAGCTTGATAGTAATGATAAACAGCTACTGACCGCTGAGACGCAGACAGCAGGTCGTGGGCAACATACCCGCTCTTGGCAATCGCCGCCGGGCAATGTCTATCTCTCCCTTTATCATCCGATTAACACCCCTATCAGTGGCCTGCTATCGTTAATGATTGGTTTAGAATTAGCAAAAATGCCGATTATCCAAGCGCTGAACACGCAGCTAAAAGCGCAAAACAAAACACCCATCGGAGTCAAATGGGCCAATGATTTGGGCTTTTATCCACTGCACAAGCAAGATTTAGGTTTTGATTTAAATGACAACAGCCTTATCGCTTTTAATAAATTGGCTGGCATTTTGATTGAGCCGGTATGGATAGCAAGCAAACTAAAAGGCATGGTGATCGGCGTGGGGTTAAATGTAGCGGCGACGCCTAAGCTCACCGAACAAACGCTAGAAGGCATGAGTTATCAAGCGATTAGCCTACAAAATATTCATGAGTCGATAAATAAAGATGCCAAGGATAATCCGTTAGAACCTTTGCCAAGCTTAAGCATTATTTATGAGCAAATCAGTCAGGCTTTACTAGACGCTGTCGATTGCTTCAAAGCTATATCGGCCGCAAAGTCTCATGTACAGCCCAGCTCTACCCAGTATGCAATGGCTCAGTTTNACCGAGAGTTTACACCGCAAGATGCNCTCNAAGGTTTGAGAGTAAGAATCACGCAAAATCTTAACAATAACGAGCACGTTATCGAAGGCCGTGCCTGTGGTATCGATACAAACGGCTGTTTGCAATTGCAGCAAGATAACGGTAATATTTCAGCACTTTTTACCGGTCGCATTGATGTGATAAATGAGACTTAATGAACACTAGATAAAGAGCCAATAAGGAAAAACTATGCTCTGGCTAGATCTAGGTAATACTAGGCTTAAATACTGGCTCACTGATGATATTGGCCAAATTGTCTCGCACAATGCACGCCAGCATTTGCAAGCNCCAGCTGAGCTGCTNATGGGACTGACCGATCGATTTGAGCGTTACGCGCCTGACTTTATCGGTATCTCATCGGTGCTGGGTGATGAGCTCAATGNCAAAGTAGCACAGACGCTCAGTCGGCTGAATATTCCCTTTGAGTTTGTCAATGTCGACTCATCTCACGCGCTGATGAGTAGTCGCTATGATGCCAAACAATTAGGCTGTGATCGCTGGTTACAGATGCTTGGCGCAGTAGATAGGACGAAGCGCCAATGCGTAGTGGGCTGCGGTACCGCGGTCACNATAGATCTGATCGATCATGCCGAGCATTTAGGCGGTTATATTTTTCCGAGCATCTATTTGCAGCGCGAGTCGCTATTTTCGGGTACTAAGCAGATTACGATTTCAAACGGTGCTTTTGATAGTATCGCGCAAGGAGTCACCACTCAAGATGCGGTCCATCACGGCATTTTGTTATCTATCGTTGGTGCTATCAATGAGATCACTCATCGTCATCCTAACTTTGAGCTGATCATGACCGGCGGTGATGCGGCTATGATTGCTGAGCATGTCAATCGTCCGGTACGCTTGCGTGATGACTTACTTCTCAATGGCTTGGCTAGATATTTTGATTACAGCAAAAAGCAGCTAGTNGTTTAAAGCTATATTAAAAGTGTTAAAAATAAAAAAGCAGTCGGTCTTGGACTTACTGCTTTTTTTATTACAAGATCGACTATAAACTACCTATTTAGTCTCATTAAACAACTCGCGACCAATCAGCATACGGCGAATCTCGCTGGTGCCTGCGCCAATCTCATACAGCTTAGCATCGCGCCATAAGCGCCCAAGCGGATACTCATTGGTATAGCCGTTACCACCAAAGATTTGGATGCCATCGCCTGCCATCANGGTCGCTTTTTCCGCGCACCATAGAATCACACTAGCGCAGTCTTTACGGACTTGCCGGCTATGACCTGCACCTTGTGCGTCTAGCATATCGAGATTCTTGCCGACGGTATATAAAAAGCTGCGACCTGCTTGCAAAATCGTGTACATATCAGCGACTTTGCCTTGAATCAGCTGAAACTCACCAATCGCTTGACCGAACTGTTTACGGTCATGAATGTAGGGCACGACATTGTCCATCACGGCTTGCATAATACCGATAGGACCCGCTGCCAATACTGCGCGCTCATAATCAAGGCCGCTCATCAGTACCTTTACGCCGTTGTTCAGGCCACCTAAGATGTTCTCTTTTGGCACCTCAACATTATTGAAAGTCATCTCGCCCGTGTGGCTACCACGCATCCCAAGTTTATCGAGCTTTTGCGCCGTACCAAAACCGTCCATACCTTTTTCGATAATAAAGGCGGTAATCCCTTGCGCGCCAAGCTCAGGATTGGTCTTGGCATAGACCACCATCACATCGGCATCTGGACCATTGGTAATCCACATTTTACTACCGTTTAGCACAAAGACGTCGCCTTTTTCCTCGGCTTTAAGCTTCATGCTGGTCACATCAGACCCTGCACCCGTCTCACTCATGGCAAGCGCACCGATGAACTCGCCGGTGATTAGCTTAGGTAAAAATTTCTGCTTTTGTGCCTCTGAGCCGTTGCGCTTGATCTGATTGACGCAAAGGTTTGAGTGCGCGCCGTAGCTTAGACCAATAGAGGCGGATGCACGGCTAATCTCTTCCATCGCCACCATATGAGCGACGTAGCCCATGTCAGCGCCGCCGTATTCTTCAGGTACGGTAATGCCATGTAAGCCTAAATCGCCCATTTTTTGCCATAGATCCATCGGGAACTCATCGCTGCTATCAATCTCGCTTGCGCGTGGGGTGATTTCTTTAGCGGCGAACTGCGCTACCACATCACGCAGCGCATCGATATCTTCGCCAAGCTGAAAGTCTAAACCGGGTAAACTCATAATAATTCCTTATTTATAATCTTTAACTCTATTAATAAAATTAGATAACTTATACCAAACCCAACAATTAAAGTTGCGCCCAAGCACGAGCAGTTAACGACCGAATTCTTTGTGGCTGTTTAAGCAAATTATTCCAAGCC